>Ga0315315_10002374_pt1 | contig 17204 bp, 13 predicted proteins | sample M140m3416metaG_FD_203699 | JGI IMG/M metagenome (GOLD analysis project Ga0315315, IMG submission 203699) | Ammonia-oxidizing marine archaeal communities from Monterey Bay, California, United States - M1 40m 3416 | ecosystem: Environmental > Aquatic > Marine > Intertidal zone | place: USA... | reverse complement strand
ATCAGGTGAAATTGTTAAATGTCGTTTAATAGATGAAGATATCATATTTACAACAACTGAAACTGACAAAGAGCATATAATGCCATTTCACCATCTTGAAAATGAGATAAAATTAGTTCATAATCATAATACAGATCATGAGACATTGATGTCTATAATTGCGAGTGATTTTATACAACAAAATAATCTTACATATCTTGATTCTGTGACATTACAAATTTACAAAAGATTTATTGACCTTGAAAGAAGTGGATATGCAACCGATATTCGTAATTTTGGTAAAACAGATAAAGTTATTGATAGTGCTGACGGCGAAAGTACCGAGTTAGATTTCTTCATTATCTCTCTATTCAATTTTTTGAATATTGAACCAGTTGATCAAACAAATGTATTTAATTTACGAGATCTATATATGTATATTGTTCGCAAGGCACAAACACGCAAATATAGTGCTTATTCAGAATATATGCATCCATATAAAACATTTGAATTGCTGAAAAGTTATTTTGTTTCAATAAAAGATAAAAAGATGTTTCGTCGCCAACTTGATGACGTCATACTTGAAAAATATAATAAATTAAATTTCATGCGTTCTGAACAAAAAACAAGAATAGAAGAAATAAGCGAACCAAGTTTATTATTACAACAATATGAAGACAATGATATGAAATTACTTTCAGAACGTATAGTTTTATTAGTGATATCTTTGGAACATTATCTTGAAACTTTGAATTTTTGCAAAGCAAATAATATTACAGTTCCTATTGTTAAAATGTATGAAGATACGACTGAATTACAACGTGATAACGGAAAAGAAGATATTCCAGTTGATCTTGCTTTTGATACACGCACACGTGAATTTGATTTAATTCGTAATATACTTAAGGAATATACCACCTCATCAGAGCCTTTATCTCCAGATACTGTAAGACAATTATTACATGAAAAAGAAATTGACATATTAATACGTCGCTTGTTTTATCATGAAATAGAAAAGACTTACTATGATACTTTTAAAGAGGATTTTATTTCATATTATCAAACAGGCGAGATTCCTGTACTTGTAATTCGTCCAGAACATTATTGTCTAGTCCGTAATGGTCCATGTAATATATATAAACGTAATGAACATAATCAATGGCAACCATATGATAGTGGTATAATGTATCGTAGTAGTGATAGTGATGATAGTCATAAAGATAATGAGATATATGATCAATTAGGCAAATTGCTACATTTTGGTATAAATTCAGTAGAAAGATACGAACAATATAGAGAATTTGGAGGATATGATATTAATTTATCACAAAAAACAAAAATTATTAATTTAATTCGTAATTCAAATGCGCATATATTAATGCATAATGTCCAATATCTTTTCAATCAAAACGAATTGTATAGAAAGAGAAGTAATATGTTCAGTGCTTCAAAAAATCTAAGTCATTTGATAATGAAATATCGCTCTGTGTTAGGAACATTAAATGTAATTTATGATAATATCACTATTGAACTTGATGAAAAGGAAGAAAAAGCTAGACGTGAAGAAAAACTTATCATGTCTCAATATCAGACTATGTTAGATGATATATACCTTGAAATTGAAAAAGATGAAGACTATGGTTTAACACAAATGGAAAATTTCGTAAATAAATATGGTATAATTGATACTAAACGTAATGCATATGTTGATGTAGATGGACATTTCTTATTATGTAGACATTGGACATATTTGTTTGGAAATAATAAATTAAGTCAAGAAGAACGAAAATTTAGAATAGAAGAATTATTATCCAAATTTAGTATGAAAATGGATAATGTACATATACATTGTCGCTATTGTGGTGAAATATTAGGCGAAAGTGATCCAAGTGATATGGATGGATTTAAAGATGGCAAACCAATTGTAAGTAGAACAAAAGTATATACTAAAGTTGATGAGGATAATTCTTTCATTCCAAACAAACAAATGGCAGATGTTGATAGTTTTGTTCGCAATTTTTGCGGTACATTTGGAATAACATTACGTGTAAAAGAGCGAAAAGAATTAATTGAAATTGTGTTGAAGCATACTAAACATATTAAAACTTTAGAAGAATTATTAGATGAAGGTGCTATACAAAATGAATTTGTTCGTAATACAAATATGATGGCGTTTTTCAAAAAGAATATTGAACCACGATTTGCGCTTGGAAAGGGTGATAATAGTAAATTTCAATTAGGATATGAAGCATATAAACGAACTAAAGGACGATATGTTACAGTTGAACGTATGAAATTAGCATTAAAAGAATATGAAATTAAGCGTCAAAGGGAGAAAGTTAAAGCTAGAGATGAAAAGAAGAAACTTGGTAAGAAAAAAGGTGGATTAAATATAAATTTACAATTTGGTGGTGGAAAACGTCTTGATAAATTTAAGAAAAAATTTAATAAAAAGAAAGCTAAAAAAGCTGGTGAAGGAACTGCAACTAAAAAGGATGTTAAAAAGAAAAGTAAGGCTGACAGATTCAAAGAAAAAATGAAATCTAAGAGAGCAAAGAAACAAAGAGATAAAGATAAAGCAGATAAAAAGAGACAATCTCAGAAACAACAAGGTTATACAAAAGAAGAAGATGAAGATACATTAATTCGTAAATTCTTAGAAATGTGTAATTTCAAAATTAGAGGTATGAAAAATATAAATTCTATATTTGATCTCTACATCATTTACTATAATAAAGAAATGTTGTTTGCAACAGTTGCTGCTATATATGTAATTTTACAAACTGCTATACCAGATTATCCAGTTAAAGGTGTTGGACATGAAAGAGTAACACGTGTTCATTTTACCATTAGTGATTTTTACAATGATGAATATATTAAACCAAAACAACAATATACTACAGAAGCAAATAGTAAAGCAACTAAAACTAACCCTACAGATCGTAGTGATGGTGCTGTTGATTCAGAAGAGGCTGAAATTGGAAATAGACAAATTGTAACTTTATTTACAAAGATGCTAAATGATGGAAAACAACGAGGTTCATCAATATCATTTGGTTCTCTTCTAACTGGTATTATTAAAATGACAGAATCTGATATCCAAGTCAAATTAAGTGATATGATTAATTATTTCAAGAGTGGTGATCATGACGATATAAATGTTTTATATGAAAATAAACGCGAATATAGAATTCATTTAGCTGAAGAAATGAGAGAAATGTCATATAGTCTAAAAGACTGGCATACATTTAAACCAACTTATATCGAAGAAGATAAACATCCAGTTAAAAGTATACAACAACTTATTGAAAATATACAAACAAAGATGGCAAAATATAATACATCCTCTAGAACAAGTGAACCTGTCAGTCTTGTATCTGCTAAATTTGATAATTACTATTTCTCTGTATCTCTATTAAAATTATTAAATGAATATGTCACTCGAAGTGATAAACTAGTTGGTACTGAATTTTTATATAACTCTGTAAATCTTACACCTATACAAACTCTTGTTGAACAATATGCATACTATACATTTAGTTTATTAAGTGGACCAGAATATTTAGATTTCAATTTATTACTTCCACAATTTAAACAAACAATTGTATCACTTATTTCTACATCTGCGAAACTTGATCATAGTATTAATGAACAATCTGTAGATCATATTTTAAAACCTTTACCATATTCTGTACCATATAAACATAAACTAATGACATATTTCCATTTCCAAAAAGTATTGACACATCATTTATCATTAGAAGAAAAGATTAACTACTACCAAAAAGCATTAAAAGACATATTACTTACTTTTGATATAAGTATTGATGCATCTGACATTAAAGGAACTGGTAAAAGACGCGAATATATGAATATATTATCTAATGCCCGTTTTGATCAATTTTTGGCAAGTATGTTTGAGATTACACAAGATAGAGATAAATATACCGATTTAGAAAGAGGCGATGCACGTTTCATGTTTAAGGGCAATGAACGAGATGAACTTGTTGATATCCGTAAAGTATCGCATTCAGAACAAGCAGAATTATTGATTCAACGATGGAGTGTTCCATATGATAAATCAGTTACAAAAGATGCGTGTGGAAATAAATCTAATATAGACTATTTAGAAATTGCAAATGATCATTTAACAAAGATCGATGTATTGTCAGGTAAAAGTTCATTTGAGTTGTATAAAGAAACAACTGAATATATAGAACAATTGGATAAAAATGTTAATGTATATGAAGATTTATTAAATAGTTTACTCAAATATATCAATCGTAATAATTTAGAATTGTTCAATGGTAAAAAGATTAAAAGAATACCTGATGATTCTGAACTTGCAGTATATAAAAAGGAAACAATTCACAATACACACAGTTCTATTAATTATCATAAAATGATAAAATTATTCTATAATTGCATTATTAATATGAATGGAAATGGTAGATTAGGTTCAGGAGAATTATATAGTAATTATATTTCTAAATTAAGTAATGTACAATCATATTATAGTGATTTATCAAAAGTTCATCCAGATAATTTAGCAGACGAAATTCGTAATATTTGGTATAGTCAACAAGGAACTGGAAATAACAGAGGAGTTACTCAAATATCTGAAGAAATGAAACGTAAAATTCTAAGTTCATTAGAAATTAGAGATGAGAAATTACGAGAATTCTTTAATTTAGATTTTCAAAGACATACTAAAACATATGAAGCAATGAATGATATACAAAATGTATTATCAATGAATGGACTTGTAAATGATATGTTAATACCTATTACTTTATTACCAAAAAATCACCAAACGATTTCAATAGATAAATTAAATAGTCAGAATAGTCAAAAATTAATTAATACTGAATTATTAGTGGAAAATAAAGTACAACAAAATAATAAAGATCATGCATTATCTATATTGAAATATTTACAAATGTTTCATCAACATATGTGTATAATCAAAAATAATTTGTCTAATGTGAAAATATATGGCAATGTAACACTTGGTTGGAACAAATTTGAAATTAATCAAACATCTCTTGCTCAAGAAAATGAATTTAGTCCTTTCTTAGATAAATTGAAAATTTTTAGATCAAACAAAGATGTTTTTAAATATTTTAGTGATATATTGGAAAATTTATTTGGAAAAAATGAAATACAGGATGATATTCCAATGATAAATATTCCACAAATTGTATTAAATTTATCATCATTACAATATCAAGTTAATAAAGACGTACCATTATTGCTACCATATGAGAAAATTTTTACAGGAGAACATTATTATGAATTAGTTAGAGGTATATTTTACAGTATAATATTTAAAGTCATTGATGAAATTGAAGAAATCAGTGGTGATAGTAGTATTAAAGATGCTGTGATGGTTATGTTTAGAGAGTTAATGGAAGTAGTTTTGAGTAAAATGAGCAAGATGTATGAGTTTGACAGTAAAACTGATGGTGATATTCAAGATGACTTAGATAAACAAAAAGGTTTACAAAATCAATTGAGAAAGAAAAATTTCGATAAAATGAATCCATCTGAACGTGTATTATATGCATTTAGACGTAGTCAAGGTGTAGCTGATGTATTTAAAACAATTTCAGAACAACAATTGAGAGAAGCAGAATTAGCTGATAATATTCAATTTATGTCTGTTGGAGAAGAAACTGATGGTCCAAATGATGGAGAAGCTGGTATGTTTGAAGAAGGTCATGGTGGAAGAGATATGCGATATGGTGTAGATCCAAATGTTTTAGGTGACGATGACGATGAATATGACCGTGATAATTGAGATTTTAATTTTCTAATTTTATGATTTTATTCATATACATGTTTTGTGAAATCTTTAGTTACATGTAAATATTGGTCCACCACATTTAAGTTTTTCATTTCTATAAATATGTCATTTCGTTCATTCAACAATTTTTTATATGATTCTATTAATTTTTGCTCATCATATAATTTCCCTAAATAATTACTATGAACTGGTAAATATTCTATTGATACAAGAGGGTGTTCTTCATCTTTTTCACGTTCTAGATCTGTTTCTCTTCTTGCAACAACTATTTTTGTATCATAAACACTCAATGATTTAGTCACTTTTTCTAAACGTTGTTTTAAACTAAAAATTTGTAAAGATTTTGAATCAGTATCTGGTGTATAAAAACGTTTATTTACAACACGTTTTATACCAGATGATAATGGAGTCACAAGATTTTTAAATTTATAAAACATTTTGATAAATTTTTTTATTTTTAGTTTGTTACGTTTAATTAATTTAGATTTTGATTTAAACTATAGATACTATAATATATTTATTGATTATAAACTTTTAAATTAATTTTAGAATTAATTATTTTAGAAACACAATACTGTAATACACCCAAATTACTACACAAATAAACAAATATGTCCTCAAACCAGCGAATGACTGATTATCAAAAGGTAAAGGCATTTAATGACGCTTTTGGTCTTGAAAACAAATCAGAACTTGACTCTGATGTATTTGATACTGATCCAAAACTGGTTTCATTTCGCATGAGTCTTATTACAGAAGAGGTAAACGAATTGAATGATGCTGTAAAAGATAAAGATATGGTTGAAACTATTGATGCTCTTGCTGATATTGTATATGTTGTACAAGGTATGGCTGCTGCACTTGGAATAGACTTGGATCGTGCATTTGATATTGTTCATGAATCCAATATGTCTAAATTATGTCGCACAGAAGCAGATGCAGTTGAAACTGTTAGAATATATAAAGAAAAATATGATAATGGTAATAGTCCATATGATACACCCAATTATCGTAAATCAGCTGATGGCCAATATTGGGTAGTTTTCAATACAAGTACTGGAAAGATACTAAAAAGTTATAAATACACTCCAGCTAATTTTAGCGGAATGCTCAATGAATGATATTTAATTAAAAAACTCCGGTGGTAAATTAATTGGTGCACCTACATCACCATTATTTCCAACACCTCTATTATCCGATTTATATTGTGGATTCATACCACTCATATTACCATTTAAATTAGAATTTGGATTTGACGCACGTTGTTCAATCTGTATTTGTGGCTGTGGTGGAGGAGGTGGCATTTCACTTGGATCAATCGGGCGAGGTTTGCTTGGCTGATATGGATTTTGATGAAACGTTTGCATATGTTGTGGTTGAGATTCGTATATAGGTGGAGGGTTGTGTGATTGTTCCGGACTAACATGATAATTGGTTTTGTCAGCTCTTTCTAGAGGATTAGAAGGCATTTGCAATTTAAGATTTATATTTATTTTATTTAGTAATTCTGATTGATTTGCACCCATCATAAAATCAATTACTGTATTGCCTTTTATAAATACAAACATTGGAATACTTTGAATACCATAACGTTTTTTAATTTCACCAGTTGGATCTTCATCTATATTTACACTTATGAAAATTCCATCTTGATATTGTTCAGCTAGTTGTTTGAAGATTGGTTTCATTTGAACACAAGGACCACACCATTCTGCCCAAAAATCAATTATAATAAGACGTTTAGGGAATCTATCTGCTAATTGATCAATTTGTTCATGTGTTTGTAATTCGTACACTTTCATAATTATCAAAAGGTTTATGGTATTTTATTAGGTTTCTAAAAGTATTTTATTTTTGTATTATATATCTTATATTTATATCATAAACTAATAAATATTACTAAACGTGACAAATGTCTGAATTAAACACTAATAATATGGTAGAAGCGGTTGAAACTGAAGTTCCTCAAGTTGGTTTAGATGCAGGTTCTGACCTAAATATTCAAACTGGAGGTGGCGGCGATGGTGTTCGTCTTGGTTTAGAACAACCACATATTGGAGGTCAAGCTGAAGTTCAAGGCTATAATCAAGAAGTAGGTGCTGTAGAGGGTTGGGGAAATGGTGGATATGGTGACGTTAGCGATTTAAATTTTAAACAAGTTGGCGGCGGTGACACGGGCGTTCGTTTAGGTCTTGATCAACCACATATTGCTGGACAAGCTGAAGTACAGGGGTATAACACAGACCCATCTGTAGCAGATGTACAAACTGGTGGTGCGTCACCATTTAACAATATTACTGATCCATCTAATGGTAATATATACTCAATTTTTAGTGCAGAAGGTAAGACACTTCTTAAATCTTACGTAAAAGCTGTCAGTAATGTATAGGCTGGTGGTGGTGCTCCTGTCGAAGGCGGTGCTGACCCAAATGTAACTGGTGCTTTACATGATGGTATTCCAAATCAAGGCGCAGAAGCCGTATCAACTAATCTATGTGAACGCACTTTTGATGCACAACAACCTATGTGGGATGCAGTCCAGTTAGGTGGATCTAAAACTGAATAATTTCGAATAAGTTTAACTAGTATATTTATTTTATTACACTATATTAATTTCATTTGAAATTGATGACAAATTCTGTTAAAAGAAAAATAATTATGAAACAACATCTCGAAAAACTTCGAAATGTTAAGAAACAATTATCAAATCCATTAAGTCACATTATGTGTTGTAAATCTTACATTTTCGAAAAACAATTCGAAACACAAGAAATTAAAAAGAAACTCGATTTTATTCGACACAAATTGAATTCAAATATTATTTCGAAATCTATTTCGAAATCTATTTCGAAAACACCAAACATATCATCATTATATCGAAATCTCGAACTATACGACTGTAATGAATATGAAAATTTGCTTCTATGGTTTCATACAGATCAATGTAAATCTCCAATGGATAAATATGCATTAACTGATTTTAATTATAATGATAATAATAGTATTTTCACTCAACTATATAGCCAAATAAATGAAAGTAAATTAGTTCAAACCACGTTACACTATATGAAAATTACTACTCAACCACTATTAGTAATTGCGATAGCTATAATTATAAACACTATATTACTTTACAGTGTATTTTCAATTAAATTTCGCATAATGGTACCTGTAACTTCGCTTATTAGTATGATGACAAAATCAATTTTGATTAAAAACAATTTAATGAATTTGTTTATGAAAAATTTAGATACTGCAAAACATATTACATATACAGTTGCATTATTTTGTATTGGTAATTTCATACATCATATGTATGATTTGTATGCTAATTATTTGGAACATATTGAAATAATTTATTATAAAATATATGATTTTCGATATATGATTCTAAGTATGTGTGACATAGTGAAAAATTATAGAGATGTAAATGAAGATGGATATGACACTTTAATATATTTCATTGATAATCTATCTGATATATATGAAAATAATAGAGACGAGCGTAATTGGTGGTTTTTCTTTAGATATGGAGGTAGTATTATAAGTGATTTTTATAAAATAAGTAATAAAAAAAATAAATTGGGTAAATTATTTAATATTAATGGACAAATTGCTTATTTATCACTTTGAATGAATAGTTTTCTTATTTTCTTGTTATATGAGATTATCTACTTTTTCAGGATTATTCGAAAATATAATACGCTCCAAAAACCTACATTTATTAGTTTTAAATGTATCAAGAATATAATTACACATATGTTCTAATGACTCAAATTCTACTAATGTCATATTATGATATAATTTAAATATATTTAAATCTTCAAGTATATCTGTTTTTGATATTACTAATATAGTGGTGCCGGTAATAACTACTGATTGAATTAATTTATCAAGATTTAACCAATTTGTTTTACGCATTCTTCCCGTTGATACACCATATTCTCCGCCTAATATTGCTAATTTATGTAAAGTAGGATCGTCTAGTAAATTTTCGGGGAAATATGGGTCTGTTCCTACACGGGTATCATAAATTTTAGCTGCACCATATATATTACGAACTAACTGAGGAGGAATACCTAAGCTACCGATACCATATGGCAATGTTGTACTTGAAGTAACATATGGATAATTTCCAAAATCAGGATCTAACCATGTTCCTTGCGCACCTTCACATAACACTTTACCACTTAAATATCCATCCCACAAAAAATCATTAAATTCCACAAAATCTTGTACACGTTTGCCTGTTCGTCCAAACTTGTCTCTGTAACAAGGAGCAATACCACGACGTGTAGTGCCCTGACCACCATAATATTTCATATCATCTTCTAAATGATAGTCTTGAATAACATGAGCGCACGGTGAAATTTTGATTAAAGTTGTATCGAAACCATTCTCTTTCAGATAGTTAATTTCTTTGAAGAATGCTTTTATATTAACTACACAACCTGGACCAATAATTGATTTTACTCCGTAGAATACACCTGATGGAATAAGATGAGTTGCATATTTTTTACTGTCAACATATACTGTATGACCTGCATTGTTTCCACCTGCCCAACGGCATACATAATCGTATCCTCCTTCTTTAGCTAGTTGAGCTACAATCTTCCCCTTGCCTTCATCACCCCAACAACAACCAAAACATACATCCGCAAATTCTACTTCTCTTGTATTAATATTCATTTAAATAATTACACAGATAACAATTACAACACAAATAATTGAACATTGTATTTTACATTTAAGTTCAAATATATTGACATTGATTATAGAATAATTTTATGAAATATATTTTAAATTATATGCGTTTTGTTATTTAAAGATATTTATTTGTATTTATCATACATTAGTTTACAAATTTATTTTAAATCTAATAAATGAATCTTATTCCTATTGTGTTAGGTGTAGTATTACTTGGATTAGTAGGATACCTTGCCTATAGCCAAATAACAAGTATGAATAAAAAAATAAGTGCACTTTCATCATCTGTTGTAGAACTTCAAACACAAGTCAAAAGCTTACAAAAACAGATGAATAATAATGTGTCATTTGGAACAGAACAATCATTAGATGCATTAATCCACCAAATAGAATCTGAAATCGATAATGAAACTGGTCAAATTCAAGATATTCCAGTTGATATGGTAACACAACCGTCGTCACATTTACCTGTAATTGCTCAGGAAAATGAACAAGATGATCAAGATAATCAAAATGATGTAGAGGAACTTAATCACGATGAATTATATGCTGAACTGGAAAATGACCTCGAAACTGAAATTGATAATGAGTTAGGAAATGAACTGGAAAACGAATTAGAGAATACTATAGAAGATGAAAATGGAGACAATATTAATGAAAATAACAATGATGAATTAAACGTAGGAACTGACGAAGTTGATGTTGAAGAACCAAGTATGTTTGATAGTGAAGGGGACGAAGATGATGAAGATGATGAAGAAGAAGATGATGAAGAAGAAGAAGATGAAGAAGATGAAGAAGATGAAGAAGAAGATGGCGATGACGATGAACTAGAAGAGGCACATGAGAATCTACTTCGTAAAGTACATGATTACTATTTAAATAAAACACAGAATGAACTTAAAACATTATGTAAAAAATATAATAAATCAATTAGTGGAAATAAGGAAACATTAGTTCAAAGATTACTTGAAGTTGATAAACTCCGTAATGTATCATTTTAATTATCATGTCAATCATTATTTAGATGAGTGAATTAGTTTAATTTTTTCAATTCTATATTTTGATTTATATGGTTGGTCAATTTCCGTGGAAGCACAATTAATCCAATCAATATATCCAGTTGATTTTCTTGACGAGTATATATGTTTAATAAATTTAAGATGTTCGGAGGTTTCATCTTCTACATTTGTGTTTAGCATGTTGACTGAAGACATAATGACTGAATTAATAACTGAATCGATGACTGTACTGATGAATGGAATGAAGACTGAATTGATAAGTAAAGCAAGTGTTGAAAGATGTGAACGTGTTATTTTTATTAATCGAATGTTTTGATTTCGATTATTGTTTAATTGTATATTTATTTTATATTTACTTTATATACTTATTATAGTTCAAATAATAACAAATTATAAACAAATAAATTATGATGCTTAACAAATCAAATACTTGCTATAAAGCTAGTGACAACAAACATTTTAACTGCCCAGCTCGCATGGCTGATGGTCGTCACTTCACTGATTACAGACCAAATTGCCACTTGAATAATAACTTACGTACAAATAACAAACTACAAAACACCTTTGACTACCGTCGCTTTCTACAAAACCGCGGTGGAGAACTTATGGATTTTAATCGTTCTGTAGCTTATGAAACAAACGGATGTGGCACCTGCAAAGAACCATACCACATGAATACTATGCTTCCAGAACAAACTCGTTTATATTGTGACAAGAATGGATGTAAAGCTACTGTTGTTAATCCAAATGGTTTAGGTCAAGGTCGTTGCTATGGTCCAACTCAAGGACATGTTCGTGAAAAACAATCGTCTAATTGCTGTGGTAATACAAACAGTGTCTTCAATTATTATGCTGGTCAAGACCCAAATATGAAATACACACGCAATGCTGTACCATCTGGAGCTAAAGTTCCTGTAAATACAAAAAATGTACAAAATGCTAAATGATTTAGTGAACTTGAAATACTCACCTCAACCATTAAAAAAATATGGTCTAATATTATAGACAATTGTGTTTAATTTATTTATAATGTGTGATTTTAAAAATGAATGGAAGTTCATAAATGCATTAAATTGCAAATATGTAATTGACAACCCAGGAAAAGGTGAATTTGTTGTCCGTGGGAATATTCCAGGTGGCATTCAAAAACTCGTTTATTACGCAAGTAGCCCAGCCACCTATAACTCGTCTTTTTCAGGAAGTGGATTACCATTTCCAAGTCCAGAAGTTGCCTTTGAAAACACACCTAACCATGGCACTATTACTACAGGTGCAGAGGGTAGTTTTGAATTCCGTGTCTTTTATCCAAACAGTTACTATATGGCCCTAGGAACTATTTATATTGGTCCACATGTATTTATCAAACCATGTGGAAGTGATAATGTTCATTCTATATACTTAGGTGATGGAATACCATACCGTATGCTCACATATCCATCTCCACCATATACAACCCCACGTAAAAATCCATTGTTTTATGCTAAAGGAGGGCGTCAGATGTCATTAACTAGAACACAAGAACAAGTATTACGTGATAGTGCTTATCCAGATTTAAATAAAATGGCAGAAGATTTTTGGGGCAACGCAATTCAACACCCTTAAATATAAATACAAATATTTATTAATTAAAGTTAAATAAAAAGAAAGAAATTAAAAATAATACATATATATTTTTATTTTATTAAAACTTTAAAGAAGAACTTTTAAAAACGTAATCAAAAAATGTCAGTTATTACCGAACTTTTTGATACAAATTTCCTTAAAATTAAAGAAAAATACAAAGAAAGAAATTCTCCAGAAGTTACTGAAGAATTACTAGCTGAGAATGAATTACAAGTTAATGCATATAAAATTCCTAGTGAGTTAAGACATCATTTTAAAAGCCCTGTTTATACAGTGGACCCTGAAGGATGTACAGATGCTGATGATGGATTATCTATTTGTACACAAGGTGATACAATAGTTTTATCAATTCACATTGCAGACCCAACTGATTATATCAGTATACGCTCTAATTTGTGGAAAGATATTCGTAAGAGAGGGGTAACTTGTTATCCTTCTAATACAGAACCAATACATTTATTACCTAATGAGATTTTGAGACAATGTACTCTCAGACCAAATGATGGTGAAACAAGTGGGTTTAGAAAAACTATTTCTATATCTGTAGAAATAGATGGGGATACATTTTTACCAAAAGATGATACAGCAGAATTATTTTTTCGTACAATCGAAGTAGAAAAAAAATATACATTTACCTATGAAGAAGCTTCTGAAACATCTACGATGGATTTGGGGATTAAAATTTCCGAAGCTATTGAGATAAAAAGAGGTTCTATTGGTAGTGTTTTGAATTCAGAACCTGTAACAACTATCAAATATATTGATGGATTACCTATTTTGAAGAAAGATACTGAAAAAGTACGAAGAGTTAAGAATATGATTGCTCAATTTGCTATCTATGCTAATAGCTTCATTGGAGAATATTTATCTAAAAACTTAGATGAATTGGGTATATTTAGAACTTGTGACGCTACAGATTTGGAAGGTGGAGCAAGTAAGAGTGATTTACTTAATTCAATTGTAAAAGATGGTATTAAAGCAGATTACAGACATGTACCTGAATCACACGATTTGGTGGGTATTGATAAATATTCTCATTTCACTTCACCAATGCGTCGTACATCAGATATGTATGTTCATTATCTATTGAAATATATTTATTTGAAGAAAAATGATGTTTTCGGAGATAGAATTAAGATTCCTTTTGAAAATGAGGAGTTGAGGATGGTATCCGAGGAATGTTATAATATTTCAAAAATGAATAGAAAAATTAATAGAGAAGATACTAAATTCCGTTTAATTCAGTATATGTATATTAATATACCTGTTGAAATATCAGTTAAATTTACTAATTATATCAAAGAAAGGTTCTTTAACTGTATGATCACAAAAATAAATGGGTTTGATGTATCATTATCTATTACTTTTAAGGTAACGCGTTGTGAAGTAATCCCTTGGAATCAATATAGGGAATTTAAAACAACAATCGCTAACGTATTTCCTTTTAAGAGATTTGATAGTGATATATTACCTTCATTATATGAAGGGTGTGTTCCATTTTTCTTGAAGAGTAAAATGTAAAGATAGAGAAAATTATAAAAAAAATTAATTCAAAACACATTTTTTTTAAGCTAAGATAACAATGCTTTTGATTTTTACTATCACATTTGATCTATTTCACTTTTGAACAAAACATTATGAATTAAAAACAAATTGAAATTCTTAGTTTGGATTAGACTTTTTTTAAAAGTGAGTACGTTTTATTCTTATTACTACTTTCTTTTTATTATTTCAATATACTAATTTTGTATTCTTATTTAAAAGAAACTTATAGTTATTAACTTATTCAACATATTTTATATAATTTAACCAAATGACTGATAGAGTAAAATCAAATAGTGGTGTTGGACTAGATATACTAGCAAATCCAAGTAAAACACGTAACGCTAGTGGAAATGAATTCAGTTCAAATCAAAATATTAAACTTGATTCTAATGAAGATAATGATTCCTATACATTTAAAGTAGATGACCACGCAGAAGTTAATGGAACAACTATTGATGACTCAGGTATAGATAACCTGGAAAAATTAAACGGATATCATGACACATTCTCTTCACCTAAAAAGGTCAGTCCTTTATTTAAAACTCGCACCGAAAGTAAAGGAAGTGACCGTTATGATAATGGAATTAATGAAAAAGTTATAGATACGCGACATGATAGACATAGTAGTGGCGACAATGACCGTTCTTTTAGTCTTAATAAAGAAGGTAGTAATTATAACCGTCATGATAATTTCAATAACAGTAGTGGATATGGTAATTATAATGAAAATAGACATGGTGGTCATAGTGGATATGAAGATGATAATGAACGTCATGTTAAATATTCTGGAAGTTATCGTCCTGAAATGACAGAACGCGAAATCCGAATTGCTAAACGTGAAGTTTACCGTAATTTACAAAAACTAAAAGATAAAGGTGTACGTATTCCACATTTTACTGACGAATCTGATTTAGACGAAATGAAAGATTTCTATGAAGATACAAGTAAAGATCTTCGTCGTCGTGCTGGTGTACGTACTTTACGCAAAGCAATTACAACTGGATCGTCTATTGTTGAATTTGTTTTTGGAAAATGGAATCCTCTTAATTTAGAGCTGGAAGGTTGGTCTGAAAGTGTTAATGAAAATATTACTGATTTTGATGATGTATTTGAAGAATTTGCAGAAAAATATTTCAAGGATCGTTCCAAATTACCTGTCGAAATCCGTTTGGTTGGTCTTATTTTATGGAGTGCACTGTCATTCCATTTCACACAACAAATGGCAAAGAGAATGACAAATGGTGGGAAATTTATGGGAATGTCAATGGAAGATATGGGAAATATGTTCGGTCCATCAAGAGTACAAACACAAGGAGACGATTCTGGACAACGTGGGGCCCCAGTACAAGAAACAATGAGACGTCCAAATACAGGCAGATTTAATCAATCTCCTAGCCAAAATATACCAAGAACTGGTGGTGAAAGACGTCCAGTTAGAGAAATGAGACCAGCTCAAGGTGTTGATGACATAGTAAATGAATTACGTGAAGAATTTGGTGACGATGATGGATTTTCTGTAACTTCTGAAGCAAGTCGTGGTATGAAAGAACGCCCAAAACAACGTAATGCATATTAAACTTAACTATCGCCTGTCACGTAGTTGGATATTTAATACATCTTCTGAATGATTTATTAATTTAACTAATTCTGCAAATCTATAGTATAACTCTTGACCTATATCATCTCTTTCACTCGTAAACGCTTCATAATTATTGTGATTATCACCTTCATAACCACCTTCTTCTAGTAAAATTCTATAACGACCGCGTATGTTTGCTGGGATAAAAAATCCTTCAAATTCTTCAAAATTAAAAGTTTCATTTCTTCTTACTCTATTAATAAAACCCATAAATTCACCTCGTGGACGTGTTATAATTGTCATCCGGAATAATTCAACCCAACTACCAATTATATATGCGTGTTCATTATATAATACAACAACACAATTATGATAATCATCATTATCAAGACCTCCACGGAACATAACATTTATATGCATTTTATAATTTTGATCTGGATCTAAATCACTGTTAACAGATACTTCATCAAATCTGGGATCTTCATTTAGCAAAGAATAATAAGTTGTAGCTGTAATATCACATATATTACGTTGTGTTATTGGATATGAATCATACATATGTTCAATCAATTGTTCTAATCTTTCTATTATGGGTTGTTGAGGTTCTGGTTCAGGGTTAGCTTGAGGTTCTGGTTCAGGGTTAGCTTGAGGTTCTGGTTCAGGGTTAGCTTGAGGTTCTGATTCAGGGTTAGCTTGAGGTTCTGGTTCAGACGTTGCATCTTCTGCACCACCATATTGATATAGCTTAATATATTGTTTCAACAAATGCAAACCTTTAGTACTATGTATAGCATATTTAGTATTAGTTATAGGATCTACTATAAAGTTCATATTTATATTTATTGTATTATATAATTATTGTATTATATAATTATTGTATTATATAATTATTGTATTATATAATTATTGTATTATATAATTATTGTATTATATAATTATTGTA
>Ga0315315_10002372_pt1 | contig 17205 bp, 11 predicted proteins | sample M140m3416metaG_FD_203699 | JGI IMG/M metagenome (GOLD analysis project Ga0315315, IMG submission 203699) | Ammonia-oxidizing marine archaeal communities from Monterey Bay, California, United States - M1 40m 3416 | ecosystem: Environmental > Aquatic > Marine > Intertidal zone | place: USA... | reverse complement strand
ACATTGCCAGAAGGCTCATATAATCCAAACGATATAGCAAACACTATATCAAATAAAATAAACGAACAAATAATGTCTTATGCTAATTCTTTAGGTCATCATATTGTTGGATTGACTTTATTAGGAAGTAGTTCTTCTTCTGATGTAAATACATTCGCAAGAATGAGAAAGCCTTTTGATCTATTGACAGGGACACCCTCGTCTCCTAATGGGCCATATGTATTACCTGGAACCCCATTTTATATAGGAAATGCCGTTAAAAATTTTCAACCTATTGTTGTTAGATTTAATTCACTAACAAATAATATGCTAATGGGTGCTAGTGAAGGGTCATTTCAATTACTAGCAAATAGGGAAATACCTTACAATTTTGAAAGATGTAGTCCAAATAAATTTATGTTTTCTCAATACACAAAATGGGGATTGCCTTATTATATTGGATTTAATAAACAAGTCTATGATTCCTTTGACATTAATATAGATGATGATATTTTATTAAATGATGATAGTTCTATCAATAGTCAACCTCTAGATGTATCTGGTAGTCCAATAGAAAATGTTTTTATTACTAATTTAAATGGTTTAATTTTATATAATAATCAAAATTCAAATTGGATTTCACCATCAGGTGGAAAAGATATAACATTTTATAATCAATCTAATATTAGTCCATTAACTCCTGTAGGATATACTAGTGCTAATGGAATGGCAAATAGAACAGTAAGTATTTTAAATTCACCAAATAATGTTAGTTTAATGGGAGAAGATTGTATTTATATGGAAATGGAGAAATTTAACAACATTAATGAGATTTATCCATTTTCTGAGAGAACAAATACTTTATATAATTGTGATTACGGACACAAAAGTGATGCGGCTTTCGCTATTATTCCACTAACCCAAACTCCTTATGGAACAGAATTGGGAAATAGAAATTCTATAAATACAAATGTTTTTATTAGTGAACCTCCCATAAAAAATATTAATAGACTTGAATTTAAATTTCGCTATCACGATGGACGATTGGTAGATTTTAAAAATTTACCATTCAGTTTTGTTTTAGAATTTAATATGTTACGCGAGGAACAAGCTCGTAATAAAATAATAAGAATACCGCATTTATATTAAAGTTCACCCATTACCCACGAAATAGTTACATCATCTACTGATTTTCCTTTCATATTAATAAATCTTGGTTTTTTCATCTTATTTGTTTTATAAAACACATAAGGTCCATATTTTCCCTTTCTAATAGATATATTTTCATCTAATTGTTTTAATATTGAACTATTTGTTGACTTTCCAGATTGTATAAATGGAATTACATCTTCTAAAGTAATATCATCTTCAGCTTTATCTGTCTTTACAGACACATTTTTTCCCCCTACTGTTATATACAATCCATATTTACCATTTTTTAATACAACTTCCTCATTTTTATATCTACCTAATACATTCTTTTTATAAGCTACTTGAACTATATCTTTCAATTTATATTCACCTCGTTTTAATTTTTCAATATCTATATTTTTCTTTACAGATTTGAATTTTAGTTTGTCTCCTTCTTTATAGGCAATAACTGGTCCGTATTTACCAATCATATAGGTATGTTTATCATCTATTTTGATAGTTATTTTCTCTTCGCCTTTTATTTCTTTTGACAATGATTTAATTTGGTTATTACATTCATCACATAATGTATGCCATATTTTTTCTCCTTTTGAAATTTTATCCAAATCATCTTCCATATTTTTAGTATAATCATAATTAAATAGATCATCAAAGTGTTTTTCTAAAAATTCATAAACCATAATACCCGTGGGGGTTATTACTAACTTATTTTTTTCATTTCCAAATACTCTTTCACTTTCACTTTCTTCTAATTCTTCTCCTATTAATTTAAAGTCTACACATTTTATTTTTTTTCCTTCTACATTCTGTTTTTTAACATAGTTTCTATCCTGTATCTTAGTAATTAAGCTTGAAAATGTAGAAGGTCGCCCAATCCCCCTTTTCTCTAACATTTGAACTAGACGAGCTTCTGTATAATTTTTTTTCAAATCTTTTAATGTTACTTTACTAATTATTTCTTCATATTCAACAACTAAACTTTTCTCAATCTTCAATAAAGTATGATAAACATCATTTGTTTCTTCATAACCAGCAACTGCCTTCCATCCTGGAAATACTACTTGCTCTTCACTATGTTTATATAAATGTTTTTCTGGGGCACTAATTTTCGCTGTAATGGATAGGTATTTTGCCGGAGCCATACAACTTTCAACAGTATTTCTCCAAATTAAATAATATAACTTTCCTTCTTTCGCTGTAATTTTACCTTTCTCAACTAATTTTTCCACATCTATTTTAGTAGGACGAATAGATTCGTGTGCCTCCTGAGCGTTATTATCCTTTTTCTTCTTTTTAGATTTTTTCTTTTTCTTTTCTTCTGCTTCTTTTCCAATGGTAATACTATTAATATATGGACTCACATAATCTTCTCCATATTTTTTAGTAATAAATCCTTTAGCTTTATCAGTAAATTCTTTACAATATTTTACACTATCCGTTCTCATATATGTAATATGACCCCCTTCATATAATGTTTGTGCTAACCTCATAGTAATCTTTGGACTATAACCAAACTCATTACTTGCCTTTTGTTGTAAAGTAGAAGTAGTAAATGGTTTTGGAGCCATTTTTGTTGAATTTTTTGGCTTAGTTACGTTATATTTATGTTCGAACTCAGCACTCGCTTCTAGAAAATCACCCATTTCTTCTTCATTGGCATGATTATGATTTAATGTATAACTTTCTCCTAAGAATTTACCTTCTGTATTATATACTTTGCGACCAGGAGATTTATTAATTTCTTGTTGTTGCTCGTAAACTAATCTTAAAGCCGGAGTTTGACACCTACCAGCGCTTAAACTAGTTTCACTTTTTCTAGATATTTGTTTCCATAATATTGGACTAATTGTATATCCAACTAATAAATCCAAAACTTGTCTAGCTAATTGTGCGTTAACCGTATCCATATTTACAACCGTTGGATTTTTTATTGCATTTTGAATCGCAGGTTTTGTAATTTCGTGGAAAATAATTCTTTTAGTAGTATCTACATTAAGACCAAACATTTTACAGATGTGCCACGCAATAGCTTCCCCTTCTCTATCATCATCTGTAGCCAAAATAACTTCATCGGCATTTTTAATATGTTTCCTCAATTGAGAAATATATTTATTTTTACTTGGAATAGCACAAAATTTTACTGAAAAGTTATTATTATAGTCAATACTTTTCAAACCATTTTCTATTTTTCTAATATGACCGAAACTAGCCACACACTTGTAACCATTTCCAGCATATTTTGCTATTTTATCTGTTTTTGCGGGTGATTCACAAATTAAGAGCTTCATGATATAAATTTAATAAAATAATATCTTATTAAATCAATTTTATACATTTAAATTAAGTTTTTTATATTGGACCCACGTTAGCTTAGCTTTTCTATTAACTGGTTTTTTCTTTCTTTGTCTTTCACGTTTTGATTCTTCTTTTTTATCTTTCTTTAAAGCACTATCAATATATAATTTTTTTAATATTTGACCTACGCGCACGGAAGCCTCGTGCTGATCCATTATACCATCTTCTACATCTTTCAAAGCATTAACAAATTGACCCAGAATTTGAATATCTAGTTCATCCTTTTTTAATTTATTAAACAGATTAAAATAATGTGTAAACAACCAGTTACACTGTGTATCAATCATTTTATATACCGTTTCTTTATCTAATCTAGTGTATCTCCTTTTTATATCTAACATAATAGATATTTGCTCTTTAATTTTAGAACTATGTTTAAGTTTTCTAATTTTTTCAGTATTATCCGAAGCATCACTTTCCTTTAACAATTCGTTAAATTTTAGACGAGTTTCATCATCTATCTTAAAATTACTCATATATGTAATTTATTATTTTATGTATTTATATATTTTTATTTGGTATATATATATGAAAAATAATATTCGTTTAAAAATTAGAGATTTAGTTAGACGAGGGGGTAGTAAAGGCGGAAATCAATTAAAAATAGAACCTCCAAAAGTTAGTGCTACAAGTGCTGCTGATAAAGTAAGTGGAAATATTGCAAAGCAGGCCGAAATGGATGCTGAATTAGTTGATATGAATAAAAAATTAGCAGGCGGAGCACAAGTTGTTCCCCAAATGGGTCAAGCAGGTGCTTCTGGAAATGGTTCAATAAAACAACAAATAGGAAGTGCTATGACCGCTAATGCCGATGGTGAATATGACACACAAGTTATGAATGCCGGACAAGCAGAAGCAGCATCTAAATCAACTATAGGAGGTAGAAGACGTAGAAGAACAAGAAGAAAAAGAAGAAAAAAGAAAAGAAAAAGCAAAAAGAAAAGAAAATCACGCAGAAAATCAAAAAAAAGACGCAGAAAAAGTAAAAAAAGAAGAAGATAATTATATTAAAATATAAAAAATAAAAATAACATTATATTTTAATATGAAGTTAAAAGATCTAGCATATGTAGTTTTAATAATTATAGCATTTGGAGCGTTACATTTTACTGGATTTGTAATGTTAAGACTAAAAGAATTAGAAGAGGATTGGCCTAAACACAGATGTAATCCGATGACTATGCCCTTCGCTAGTTATTTAGGGCATGACCCTATTGCCAATTTTACATATTGTGTAGGAAATATTCAAAAAGATTTAATGGGATTCTTTTTAGAACCTTTACAATACATTATGGAGATGGTTGGAAAATTAGGAGAATGGATTCTTTCAAGACTAAATTTATTAAGAGAGTTTTTTAACATGTTTCGCAAGTTTCTTGGAACTATGGTTGGAGATATTTATGGAATGTTTGTAAATGTATTAATTCAAGTCCAAAGTTTAGTAATAAAGTTAAAAGATACAGTTATGAAACTGATTGGTATATTAATGACTTTTATGTATCTTATTCAAGGAGCAATGATGACAGGGCAAAGTATTAATAAAGGTCCTATAGGAGAAACATTAAGGTCTATATGTTTTCACAAAGACACCCCTGTTAACTTAAAAAACGGAACTACACAAAAAATGAAAGATCTTAAATTGGGAACTATTTTAGAAAATGGTTCTGAAGTTTATGGTATCTTAACATTAAAAGGCGATAAAGAAAATCCTTATTACAAAATATGGAGTGATAAATTAAATGCTTATATTTTTGTTACTGGAGACCATAAAATATTAGATGACACGAAAGAAGATAAAGATATTGAATGTTTTAAATCTGTTAAAGATGTTAATTACGCATTAAAAACTAATATTTACGATGAAGAACTTAGTTGTTTGATTACTTCTACACATCGAATACCAATTGGTGAATATACTTTTTGGGACTGGGAAGATTAAATTATTAGAATATTATCCATTCATATATTAATGGACACTATTCCCGAAACATTTAATTCTTATTTTAACAAATTATATTTAAAAACTACTTATTTAGATAAAAATGGAGGTTCTGTTGTAGCTACTGCTGTAACTTTATTTTTCTTCTTTTGTATCTTTTCATACTTTTACGTCCAATCCAAAATGGATCCTATAAGACAAAATTGGGCTAATGAAAGATGTAAACCAGAAGTTATGCCTTTTGCTGGATTAATAAATGCTCCTAAGGGAACTTCTAAAATGGCATATACAGCTGATAATTTTACAAAATGCACTGTTGGTATTTTAGGTGAAATAGTTCAATATTTTACAGCGCCTCTCTACTATACTAGTGATTTAGTTAGTAATTTTTATTTAATGCTTATGAAAGTAGTACAGTCATTTAGGACTTTAGCTTTTTATTTAAGAATGCAGGTTATGAAAATGATAGAGTATGTTGTTGCGCGTATTTATAATGTTATGATTCCAGTTCAACGTTTATTTATTAAGTTAAAAGATACATTAAAAAAAACTGAGGGAATTATGGTAACAGGACTATACACAGTATTTAGCGCATATTTGGCAGTAAAAGCATTTATAGGTTCATTTTTACAAATACTAATTATAACTTTAATAATTATAGTAGCAGTTATTATTGCTTTATGGATTTTACCATTTACATGGCCCGCAGCAGCAGCTTTAACTGCCTTTTTTGTTCTTCTGTCGATTCCAGTAGCTATTATTGCCGGACACATGGTTCACATTTTAAATATTCAAAGTAGAAGTGTTCCTAATAAACCAGGTTGTTTTGATAAAAACACACAAATCGCCACAAAAGATGGATTTAAAAATATATCAAACATAAAATCTGGAACTATCTTGAAAAATGGAGATAGAGTAACTGCTTCTTTTAAAATAGCAAATAGTAATGATATGTATAGATTTAATGATATTATAATTAGTGGATCTCATAAAGTTTTACATGATATAAAAGGATGGGTTTTTATCGAAAATCACCCTGATAGCATTAAAATAGAAAAATATTATGAACCATATATTTACTGTATTTCGACTGAAAGTAAACGAATTAATATAGGAAATTATAAATTCTTAGACTGGGATGATATTGAACCCGTAGATGTTATAAAACTTAAAAATTTAAATTATTTACATACTTATTCACCATTAAGTGATATTCATAGATATTTAGAGTCAGGTATAGACGGAAATTCCCTAATTGAACTTGATAACGGTGAGGAAATTAAATTAAAAAACGTAGATGTAAATGAAGTTCTGCGAGGCGGAGAAAGAGTAATAGCAAAATTAGAAATAGATACTAAAAATATTTCTTATATTCGAAAATATAAATTTGGAAATTTCACAATTATAGGCGCACCAAATATACACATTTGCGACACTGATTTAGGAAATTTTAATACATTAGATAAATTTGGAAAAGTATTACAAGGACCTGAAAAATTATACCATTTAATTACAGACACTGGATTTTTTATAACAAATGGAATTAAAATAAGAGATTATAATTCAGCAATTGAAAATATTTTAGACGTAAGGGATAAATTATACAAGCTCTCTTAATTTTTATCTATGAATTATGTATAATATGGAAATTAAAGTTTTCGGATTTAAAGCTAGAGTAGAAGTTATTATAATTTCAGTAGTAATAGGAATGTTATTATGTTCTCACTTAGTTTGCGGGTGTGCCACTCAAGAAGGTATGGAAGTTGCTGGTGCCGCGATTGGTTATAAAATGAATTTGGGCGTTCATAACGAACAATATGATCCCAAAGTTGACATGGATGAAGTTGCTAGTGGAGATAAATTAGCAGCTGTTGTTCCTCTCCCTGAAGGACAATTATTCATGTGGGCTAACAATGAATTTAGCGGAAAATGCTGTGAAAATTCCAATGTAAGTGGTGGTAATGGCTGTGCTTGTATTACTAAAGAACAAGCTTGCTATTTAAATTCCCGCGGTGGAAACAGAAGTTCTGATAGCGAATTTTAAGTATAATATTAGTATTTAATCTAGTAATATTATATAATATGAATAATTTTAAAATTTATAAAGGATCCGGACAGGGACAATCTAAGAGTAAAAAGCCACGATATTTCAAACCTTATGGAAAGGATGAATTTAGAACTATGGCCGTCCATCCTATTACTCATATGGAACTTTTCACAAAAGAAAATTATCAAGAAATGTCAATCATAAATATTCCAACAGAATTGGATAGAAGCGTCCAGATATCATTTTTAAGTTGGGGTAATAGTCCTGATGTTATAAAACACACAATAACACAAGAAAATAATGACGACCAATATTTTAATGCTCTACAAATTTTAAAAAATTTAATAGATCCAACAGATGAAGATTTAGCAAGTCATGCCAATATCACTGTTCCCCTTCTCAAAACAAAAAATGAGTTAGGAATTCCAAATATGGAACTGGCTCTTATTAGTTTTTTAAGAAACTCTATTGACTTTGTAGGAACGACTAAAAAAACACAGAGTTTACAAAATAGTGAAGATATAGCTCTTAATACAATATCATTAGAATATCACGATAAAAAATATATAAGTGGAAGGAATGAGAGTGAGTATGATGAATCTTGGGATTCATTTAATATTTTAAAAAGTCAAAGACAAGATGGAACTGATGTTGATTATCCACTTAATCAAGCCTTGAAAGTATGGTTAGCATATTTGGAATTTTATCAATATTTTCCTATGGAACCTGAAAAAGAGTGGATATATAAATTGAATGGTAAAGATGTTCCTGATTGGAAAGTTATCGCGCAAAAAAATGGAATAGATACTAACAGTAGAGCATCTCGATCAGTTGGTACAGCACGATATAAACTTTTTTTAGAATATTTGAAACATCTAGATGAATTAGTTCCTATTTTAAAGGAGGAGGAAAAAACGGCGGAGGAAATATCAATATTAGCTTTACAAAAGTTATTAGGAGATTTAGTCAACACATCACAAGGTGATAGTAAAACTGACGATGTTGCGTCAGAAAAAAAACAAGAAGCATCCCAACAACAAAGTGTATCAGAATCATTAAGTCTTAAAGATTATAGCGATTCTAAATATGAATCTTTAAGAACCCAATTGAAGAGTTTCAAATTAAAAATAGTACCAGTCGCCGATAATGGAGACTGTATGTTTGAGGCTATGAGTAAATTCTTAATAGAACAAGGAATTGATGTTAATACTAGGGATGTAAGAACAATCATTGTAAAGCATATTGCTGATAATTGGCGAGAATACTTAGATGAAATAGCGGTGCGCGGTGGATGTTTCAATCCTAGCCAAACTTCAGGCAATGACAATGATTATAGAGATTGGTGTCATTATCCTACTAAATATCAAAAAGTTATGATGATGGAACCTAACGAACAAGGACAAATGCCACAAGGATATCCACCACAATCTCGTTTTGGAGGAGCGTCAGAGTTAGCAGCATTTTCTAAAATCAAATGGGGAGATCAAGAAAAAATATTTAATTTTCAATTGTTAATTATTGGAGGCAATAATGAACTTTTAGGTTTTACTAATTTTGATAATGATAACATACATAGTGCTTTAAATCTTTTACTAGATCAACAAAACTTACATTATAGTCTTTTGCTACCAATAAATGAGGCAGCTGAAAAAAATAACGAGGGTGATAGCGTGCCTCCTGTAGTTCCATTACCAGAAGATAGACAAAGAGAAGATGAATCAGTAGTTCATCCCGTAGTTCAATCAGAACAGGAAGATATTCAGAAAAATACTGATTATTTAAAATTTTTACAATTTTTTGATGGTGTAAACCAACATTACATAACCCAGTCAGAAGCATATAAACAATCTACAGAAGAAATCACCAAGTTGGTGCCAGAAACAGTATAAGCTTGTCGTCTATGTGAATCAAAATTTATAAAGTAATTATATAAACATTTATTCAAATATTTATATAATATGGGAAATATGTGTATCCATGATGATAGTAAAGAAATGCCTATAAAAAAATATTGTTATAAATGTGGCGATTATTTTAAAATCGATAGTGGTGGATATTCACAAAGAAGATCTTGTAGATTTCATAATTTTAAGAATGGAACTTGTGTTGATTGTAGAAGTAATATATGTAACGCACAAAAAGGATGTTATCATGTAAGAACGTATTCGATATTTTCTTTATGTGAATTATAAGGAATCTAATGTATCTCTTCTATTTATCATGGGATACAATTGTTCGTCTAATTTATATCTTAAAATAGCTGCGAATCCTGCCGTTAAAAATACAAAACAGTGCCATAAACTGTGAAATTTAACATATATTTCATTATAAAATTGTTTTACTGCTATTGTATACATTATAATAGCCGTAATACCGGAACTTAATAATAAAAAAGATAATATACGATACCTTAACAAGTATCGCCATATTGTTTTCCATTTTAATATACAAACTATCGTACTACAAACTGATAAATACCACGTTATTATTAATGTTTGATTTAAATTTTCCCATAAATATACAATTAAAACAATATTTTCTACCGCAAAACTTGTTATATAAAATTGTGGTTCTCTTACTCTTAACCCGTATAAAACTGTTGTAAAAATTAATGATGATGCGGCATAACTATCTAATAAAGCCCAATTACTATAATCATAGTCACTCGTAAATTTATCCTCCCCCAACGTGTGGTGCGAGTGATATAATAATGAGAATGTTACTCCATATAAATATTTAATAACCATAAAAATAGAAGCCATATCTTTTCGTCTCTTCCAAGTCCATAAAAATACACTAATAGGAAATAGTGCTACTCCATGTGTTGTTAATAACCAATAAGCCATTAATTTATTTTAAATACGTATCTTTATTATCATTTTGTAATTGATAAAAACGTATTATAATTCATTTCACAATACTCACAATAACGTATAGGAACAGATAATTTATATCCATCTAAGCAATCTATATTATCATCAATCCAATTATGGTCGCATTTATAACACATATATTTATTGAATTTTTCCATCTTTTCCTTTTCTTCTTTTAATGCTATTTCTAAACGAGCAATTTTGTTTGATGTTTTTCGTTTATATTCTAATATTCCATCAAATGTGTTTAATATAATACACGAGCCATTCTCTTCTATTTCCATTAAAAAAATATTTATAAATGACTTTAAGTTATTTATAAATATGTTAGTATATATGAAATTTATTATTTTATTGCTTAGCATATTATGTATTGTAAGTGGATATTCAACGAATAAACCACGTGTGTGGGAAAGAATTCCTCAATATTTTGTAAGTAATCGTGTTGTAGGGTTTTTAAATGAAAATAGAATTACAAACTGTTTTGAATATGTTGAAACAGAAACAAATTTATTATTAAAATGTTGGAGGGACAATAAATTAACAGATGTTTCTATTGAAATAAATCCTGGTAAGAAAGAACAACAGTTAACATTTATGGGTCTTAGTGTTAGTATTTAAATTGTTACACTAACAATAGAACCTTCTTGCCACTCATCATGATGTTCTTTTCTATTTGAAACACTAGCATTAAAACCAATACTTAAAGGTGTGTAGTCAAAACTAGACATATGGCCGTGAGGGGGACGACTGGCTTCAAACACTCTTACGTGACCGCAGTTCAAGCCACCATTCGTGAAAAAGTTGCCGTCGGCATTCAGCGGCGCTCCAATAGCAACTATTGAACCATCACCACTTAATGATACAGCCGTACCTGACTTATCACCTGCATTCTTTCCATCAATATCGGCGGAACTTATTTGGACCCATGCAACTCCATTCCATTCAAACACTCTTACGTGACCTCTATTATCACCAGAACTATTTCCAGCGTCATTATCAGTTGCTCCAATAGCAACTATTGAACCATCACTACTTAAGGATACAGAAGTTCCGAATTTGTCTCCTGTTGCCTCTCCATCTATATCATTCCCCACCTGGATCCAAGCTCCATTTGCACCGCTATTACTATCCCATTTATATACTCTTACAAGACCCTTCGAGGTGACCGGAAAGGTGCTGGCTGCTGGTGCCCCAACAGCAAGAATTAAACCATCGCTACTTAATGCTATTGAAGTTCCAAACTCGTCATCAGTGCCGCCATCTCGATCGGTACCCAATTGGCTCCAATCTCCATTTGTACTATCCCATTCATATACTTTTACGTGCCCGTCGTTGCCGTTATGATTTGGTGCTCCAATAGCTACAATATCTCCATTTCTACTTAATGCTATGGAAGTTCCGAATTCGTCGCCCATCGCTGATCCGTTCCTATTGGTTCCTTTTTGAGTCCAGGAATTATTGCTGCTGCTATATTCATATATTTTTGCTTGACCTGTATACTGATTGTCTCCAAGGGCTCCAATAGCAACAATATGTCCGTCACTACTTAATGCTACAGAACTTCCAAACTCGTCACTCCCGTTGTCTCCTGGTATCACACCTATTTCAGTCCAGGAATTATTGCTGCTGCTGTATTCATACACTTTTACCCTGCCAGTACCGTTAGGACTAGTATTCGTTTCTGGCGATCCAATAGCAACAATTGTACCATCGTCACTTAATGCCACCGCAGTGGTGTTCGCGCCATTCGCGAAGTCATCAAGGGTGGCACCTAATTTACTCCATCCATTTGGAGCAGATGTATTACTAGTATCTCTTTGATACACTATTACGTGACCTGGATAACCCCCACCCGTGTCTCTTCCTCTTGGTGCTCCAATAGCAAGAATTGAACCACCAGATACATTACTTGTTCCACGATTTAATGCGACATTTGTTCCGGAAATTTGTGATCCTCTAGCATTGTTGTTTTCTGGCGTGTCATTTCCGCGAATATCGGCACCTAATTGACTCCAGGAGGATTGTGTTGACAAACGAGAAATACCAGCATTTAACCTATGATTATTCCATCTATAATTAAGAGCTTCATTTGTAGTTGTATCTAGAGTTGTAGTAACATCTTCTAAGTGAGTAAGATAAACATCTTGTGACCAAACTGAAACATATCCTAGTTCACCATCTACTACTTCTTGTGTATTGAATGACGAACCCACAATAACAATATCTTGACTTACTGTAACTGCGTCTCCAGTTCTACTATGATCTCCGGAGGAAGCGGTTGTAATAGTATTTTTTAGTTTGGCCCAATTACTTCCAGTATTAGCATATACATGAACTCTTCCATAAACATTATTTTGCCAAGTTCCTACTGATGTAGTTCCAGATTGTGATTGGTTATCATCCATTCCTAGTTCTCCTACTGCTAATGTTTTATTACCATATTGATCTTTGAATATTTTAACAGAATGACCGTAGTGTCCGTAATTTATGTGATTAGCAGATGAAACTTCAAACGCCTCATTAAAATTATAAGTAGTTCCGCTAGCAGCAACCTCATTCCAATCTTTCGGATTCGATTGTGTATTCAGCTCTAATACATATACTGATCCAGCATACGTGTTTGTAGTACCATCTAAAAATGATTCTCCCTCTGCTCCTACTGCTAATGTGCTTCCATCACGTGATAGAGAAACAGAGCAACCCAATCTACTACCACCGTGGTTGTAGGTGCCACTCATTTCTGCTCCTCCAAAAGTCTGTCCTGAGGTTCCTCCAATTGCTATAAAATCTGAAGAGTTTTGGACCGTAGAAACGTTGGTAGTTTCAGGATATGGCACCCATTTAGACGTACTACTAAATGTAAGTACGCGATAAACATCCAATCTTCCATTTTCGGGTCCACCGGAGTTAAAATTGTTAAAACCAGGACTTCCTACTGCTATAATTAATCCATCAGTTGAATCATAACCTATATCAACTGAAAATCCGAATTCTTCGCCCACATATCCTGGTCTCTGTGGAGCATCCAAATTATTATTTATTGCATTTCCACCAGACCAACAGTTATCAATAGTAGCAAAATCTTGCATTGAAGAAAAATGACCTGTAGTCGTACAACTATAATATAATTCACCCCTTAATCTATCTTTGTAGCCTTTCTGTGCGACGGTTTTTCTATTATGTGTTTCTTTAATAGTTACTGTTACTTTAGAATTATTAGTATCTTTTTCTAGTTTTATAGCTTCATAATCTCCAGCGTCCAGAAACTCACTGGCGGTACTGTTTATCGGTCTATTAACTATATCAAATCCATGACTGCCTGCATTTGAATAATCAAATATGTGTTTTGAACCATAGTCCAAAGTTAAAGCTGTAAATGTAGTAGAGGTTACTTGACCGAAAACTTCACTAGAATTATTTGCATTTGTAAATCTAAATTTATTGCCTCCTGTTGATACTGCTTGAACATCTACATTCCAAGTCTTTTCAGTGTTGACTCCTTGAGGGAGTGCTAACGCATAAAGACCAACATAACCTTTTTCAGAATCAGCATATGGAGCACCGACACATACGACCTTCTTGTTTTCTTGTGTGTTGGTATCTGTGTATTCTAAATACGCAACAGAACTTCCAAATTTTGCATCCCCCTCAGTTCCCTCCCCAATTATATCCTCTCCTAATTTAGCCCAATCATTACTACCATCAGCTAGTGTTTTATACTTAAAAATTCTAACTTTACCTATTTGATCTCCACTAGTGCCATCAATATTTCCTCCCGCTGAAGTCGTATAATATGGTTCACCTACAACCAATATTGTTCCATCGTCGCTAATATCTAATGAAAAACCAGTTGCATTTATTATTGGTTCCACTGTTCCATCATTAATTGTCTTCTCACCTCCCATCCCTGGATTCCAACCGGGAATATTAGCATAAATAGTTGTTCCTAACTGACTCCAACTTAATGTATCTGTAGAATATTGATATACTTCCACGTAACCTGTTTCAGAGGTGGCGCCACCATCCCAGGCTCTTCCTGAAACAGCCACGATTTTACCGTCTTTACTGGCAGCAACTGCTCTTCCAAAATTACACTCTTTTCCAGTGTATGTTGCTGATGTAATATCTGGACTTCCAAACATACTTTTATAAGCATCTGGAGCGTTTGAACCTAAACTAGTAGTTCCATAAGCTGTATTTGTATACCAATCATTTATATACCAACTAAATGTATATCTTAAATCATCATAGAGTGTTCCAGGACCGTGCCCCTCAGTAGTTAAAGTTGGGGTAGAAGTTCCATTATAACTAGCTGGTATTAATTCAATATCACTTGCGTTTGTGTATTGTAAAGATGGCAATCCTGGTGCTGTTAAAAAGCTATTTGTAGCACTTCCACTTGGATATCTTGCTCCAGAAAGGTCAGTTTTACATAATGTATTTACAACATGATAGTAATAGTCATAATACTTATTATTTTTTAAATCTGTAAATTCTTCTCTAACGGATGGTGCATATTGATTTGTAAATGAGTCATTATTATACAACATTTCAAATTTTTTGGAAGTTCCGTTGGTTTCGTCAAAAATATTACTAGTTCCCGATATATCTAAATTTACAACACTTTTTGTTCTAAAAAATTGATGTGAAGCATTTCCGTAGTCTCCTGTAAAATCAGAATTTGGTTTAAAAAAAGTTTTTCCTTCAACCCAAGTGGTGCCATCAAATTCTACTGTGATATTGGCACTACTATCATATACTGTTGAGTTATCAAATATACCATTTTCATTAGTGTTATAGGATTTATAAACCGCACCGCCAGTTGACACCTTTTTAGATAATTCGGTCAAATCTCCATCGGGATCATAAGGTGTTCTAGGTATCCAAGCGCCTATATCTGGGTGATTTATAAAATTACCATTACCATAATTTCCTAATGTGCCACTGTCACTCCAAAAGTGAACGTTGCTGGAGACATCTAATTCATTACCATTTGTTGTATCTCTACTATATTCATTTACTGCTGTAACAGCCCAGTCCATTTCTCTTCCACTGATATCAATAATATTGGTATATGGATAATTAGAATCATTTGTTCCTTTAATTTCCCATTCATTAAACATATAAATAAATTCATATTTTCTCAATCTTCCAAAACCATAGATGCTGTTCGGCAGGTCATCGTATAAATATCCTCTAGGAGCATTATCTTGTTGGACTGGAAATAATGCTTTTTCTTGATTAGTAAAAGTATAATTACTTGCTGTAGCACTACCCTCAGCAGTGGTATATTTTGAATTTGGTGTATGGACCGTTATATAACCTGTATTAGAACCTGTATTATTATAGAATGGACCACCTATAATAATTTTTTCTCCTCCTTCACTTATTGCGATTGATTTTCCATAATCGTCGTTTTTATATACATTTCCAATTTGTGCCGGCCGACGTACGTGCCCTAATTCTCGTCCCCCATTATAAGACCAACGACTTCCAGGAAGGAGCGCGCTGCTCCAAGGGTCATCGATATATCTAGGGGTTTTAGAATATATTTGAACTCTTCCATTCTGTGATGAATTTCCATTTCCATATCGCTGCACCATAAAAAATTTAGCATTTCTTTCAATAGATATAGACGAGCCTTTATTATATCCCAGGGTCGTAGTTGGTGATGGTGAATTATAACCTCCCTTGTCTTTATCACTAGTCCACGTTAATACACTGGGACTGCTGTCATAATCTTCGTCCCATACATAAATACGTATTCTACCTTTGACAGGACCAGAGGACCTTTGGTATATTTCTTCTGGTGCTCCAACAACTAAAGTATGGATTCCATTTTCATCTTTAGTATAGCCAAGTGAATATCCAAAATCAATAGTTGTAACATCCCCTTCTCCTGTGCCATTCCCAGTAGTCCAACTGTTTACAATTTTTATTGAATAACCAACATCTATATCGCCTGACTGTGTTCCACCAATAGTCTTATCTCCTCCGCCTTCAGAACCATTTGGCGAACACCTTCTTTTGAAAGAATATATATTAGTATTAGTGTCTAATTCGCCTCTAAAAACACTAACACTTTGGTCCCCAGGGGCACCAACTGCAATATACTCTGGTTGAAATTTTACCATATCTACACTAAACCCAAATCTGTCTGTACTGTTTTCACCTTCAATATAATCTAGTAATCCAAAACGTATGGTTTGTGGAACACCAACGCCTCCACCCGGCGTCTGCGTTGGTCCAAGAGATGCTGGTGGAATATATTGAAAAACATTAATATATCCTTTACTAGTGTCAGTATTACTTTCTGTTCCAGGTGCTCCAACTATAATTGTTTTACCGTCTTCAGACATCTCCATGCACCAACCAAATTTGTCTCCTGCTTTTGCATAAAGTCCATTCGTTCCTGTGCCTGTTTCACCTCCTTCAATTTTATACGCTCCCCCACCGTTAGCGCTGCTATTTAAAGATTCAGAAGTCCAATCATTAACATTTGGGTCAAATGTGTATGTTAAAATATATCCTTGGTGAGTAGTGCTAGTTTCTTCCCCAGGATCTGAGACAGCAATTCTACTTCCATCCCCATTAATAGCTACAGCTGTTCCAAATCTACTTGATGATGAGTATTTAATTTCACTTCCTTTTGCTGTAAGCGAACCGTTAGAACTTACCTCATAAACATGTGCGACTCCATATCCAGCATCATTACCAGTTAGACCATTAACTTTTTCTGGTTCACCAACAATTACAAATTTACCGTCTCTACTGATATCCACACTTTTTCCATAAAGAGTGCTGGCGCCACTAGCTGTTTGTGTAGGCGATACATCTTCCCAAGTTCCATATTCATT
>Ga0315315_10002370_pt1 | contig 17209 bp, 12 predicted proteins | sample M140m3416metaG_FD_203699 | JGI IMG/M metagenome (GOLD analysis project Ga0315315, IMG submission 203699) | Ammonia-oxidizing marine archaeal communities from Monterey Bay, California, United States - M1 40m 3416 | ecosystem: Environmental > Aquatic > Marine > Intertidal zone | place: USA... | reverse complement strand
GCAGATTATTAAATCATTAGACCAAAAAGGTTTACAAGGCGAGAATAAAGATGGAATGGACATGGCACTTTGCAAGTACGATCCTAAAAAAGGCACGGTTCAATATTCGGGAGCGTATAATCCACTAATACATATTAGTAAAAACGAGATAAATCAACTAAAAGGCGATAGCCAACCGGTTGGATTGCATACAGGCAAGAAACTCCCTTTTACTAGCAAAGAAATACAAGTAGCCAAAGGCGATATGCTGTATATCTATTCGGATGGTTTCCCAGACCAATTTGGAGGAGAAAAGGGCAAGAAATACCTTTCTGGTAAGTTTAAAAAGTTCTTACTGTCGATAAGTGATAAACCAATAGATGAGCAGAATACGCTTATTAAAGCCGAGTTTGCAAACTGGATAGGAGACCACGAACAAATAGACGATGTGTGTGTAATGGGGGTGAGAATTACCTAGCTTTAATGGATGTTAATAATAATGACTCATGTTTTTTATGAAAACCGTTAAACCCAGAATTTAAAATTGATTTGGGGTAATTATATCTAAATATTTCTTGTAAGCCGAATGTATTCGTTACCTTACCAAGGATTATGAAGACCATATTTATTTTAGTCATTGCTTTATCAACTACTAATTTATTCGCGCAAACAATTCTTGTGGATGAAAATTTCGATGGTACTGCTTTTCCAGCAGGATGGACGCAAACTTCCAATGCCACGGATGGAGGTTGGCTAATGGGTAATAATACTTCATTACAGAGTCAATGGTGGAGCATCGCTGCTCATGGTAATTTTATAGCTACCAACGATGATGCTTGCGATTGTGATAAAACGTTGGATTACCTGATTATGCCACCTCTAGATTTATCTACACTAACATCTGCTGTGCTTCAATTTGAGAGTTATTTTGATGCGGGTAGTTTATCTGGAGGGACCGAAGTCGCGACAATTGAATATTCCTTAGATAATGGTGTTACTTGGAATTTGCTTCAAACAATTGTTGGCACAGATGATGGCGCATGGGATGCCCAAACAGTAAGCTTAACTCCAATTTTGGGTAACGCAAACGTGCTACTCGCATTTCATTATTTTGACGACAATAATTGGCTATTTGGTTGGGGCGTTGATGATGTTTTGGTTTTTGAATTAGAGGGTACAGATTTAGAGCTTAGCGCAATTACAACTAATTCTACTGTGGATGTTCAGACTCCCAATACAGTTGAAGGTTCAGTTACAAATACGGGTTTAAATGTTATTCAGTCTTTTGATGCTTCCTGGACTATTGGAGCAAATATTTATACAGCTAGTTTTAATTCTTTATCTATTCCCTCTCTAGGGAACTATAATTTTTCGCATCCAGACTTACTTACCTTTAATGTTTCTGGATTGGATACATTGGAAGTGTTTATAAGCAATGTGAATGGATTGAATAGCGATTTTAACCCATCTAATGATAGTATGTTGGTTGAAATTGAGGCTGTTGATTATGCTACACTTGGTAATCGGGAATATATTTATTATCATGCTAGTACAGCCCCCCTCAATTGCCCCTTGGTATTGGTTTGTCATGGTTATAGCGGAACTGCGCAAGGTATAATGGATTATTCTCAATTTAATGCCCTGGCAGAAGAATTTGGTTTTGCTGTGTGTTACCCACAAGGAACCTTGGATGGTTCTAATACCACTTTTTTCAATGTTGGTTATGATTTTCAGAATAATCAAACAGTGGATGATGTTGCTTTCGTTGAGGAATTGATAGATTCCTTGCAGGCGATGTATTCATTAAGTGAACAAGACGTTTTTTGCACCGGAATGTCGAACGGTGGAGACTTTAGCTATATGTTGGCCTGTCAGGCTTCTGAAACATTTAAGGCAGTAGCACCTGTGGCCGGTATGATTATGCAAGAGATTATGGACAATTGTAATCCGGATAACGAGGTTTCCATACTTGAGATTCATGGTACGCAAGATAACGTAACCTACTGGCAAGGAGATCCGAATAATAATGATGGCTGGGGTGCTTATCCAAGCATTCCAAATACCATTGATTTTTTTACAAATATGTTTGGATTAAATACGCTTGTTTCTTCTGCTTTTCCAAATATCGATCCAGCAGATGGTAGCACGGTAAGTGCTGATAAATACACAGAAGATGGCTCCTGTACAGAAGTGTGGTTGTATACGGTAAATGGTGGTGGTCACGATTGGCCGGGGGCTTGGGGCAATATGGATATTTCTGCCAGTCGAGAAGCTTGGCTTTTTTTCGAGCAGCTTTGTGATACTCAAGTGGATATAAAAGAATATAATCCTAATGAAGATCGCAAGTTGATTCGAATTGTTGATCTATTGGGAAGAGCAACCGAATTTAAAAAAGGTACTGTTTTATTTTATCAGTATTCAGATGGCAGTGTCGAGAAGAAATTAGTGATGGATTAATTTTACTTTCCAATACTTATTACTAAAGCAATTCATTTTTTAGTAACTCAGTTCCTGAGTAATCAGAAAAACGGTAAGTCTTAGTGATTATAAATAGTTAAGCCAAAGCTTTAATTTTATCCATTATTACATGTGCTAATTCATTTGCTTTTTTCTCAGAGCCACTTTCCGAATATATTCTGATGATTGGCTCAGTGTTACTTTTGCGCAAGTGCACCCATTCTTTTTCAAAATATATTTTAACCCCATCAGTAGTATCTATTTCGTTGTTGCTAAATTCTCCTTGAATATCTCTTAAAATTCCATCAACATCCATTCCTTCTTCTAGTTGAATTTTGTTTTTAGATATAATGTATTCTGGGTAACTAGCGCGCAATAAGGATGTTTTGGTGCCACTTTTAGCTAAATGTGTAAGAAATAGTGCAATACCAACTAAGGCATCTCTACCGTAATGTAATTCTGGGTAGATGATACCTCCATTACCTTCTCCACCAATTACAGCATTTGTTTCTTTCATTAGATTGACTACGTTCACTTCCCCTACCGCAGAAGCAGAATAAGTGCATCCATTTTGCTCGGTTACATCTCTAAGTGCTCGTGTTGATGATAAGTTTGAAACAGTGCTTCCAGGTGTGTTTTTTAAAATATAATCAGCCACAGCTACAAGCGTATATTCTTCTCCAAACATATTCCCTTTTTCATCAACAAAAGCAAGTCTATCTACATCTGGATCAACCACAATTCCTAAATCAGCTCCGGTTTCTTTTATCTTTTCAGCTATTGCTGTTAAGTTTTCTGGCAAAGGCTCCGGATTATGCGGAAAGTGTCCTGTTGGTTCTCCGTATAACGATATGATGTCTGTTACTCCAAGAGCTCGCAGCATAGCAGGAACAAATATTCCTCCAGTGCTATTCACAGAGTCACAAACTATTTTAAAGTTTGACATTTCAATTAGTTTTGGATCGACCAGTTCTAATTGTAAAATAGCATTAATGTGTTTTTCTAAGTAGCTGTTATTTAACGTAAGTTGTCCTAGGTTGTCCACATCAACAAATGAAAATGCTTCATTTTCTGCTATCTCCAAAACGTCTGCGCCGTCTTGAGCAGAAATGAATTCTCCCTTTTCGTTTAATAACTTTAGTGCATTCCATTCCTTGGGATTATGACTGGCCGTAAGAATAATACCTCCTTGCGCATTCTCCATTGGAACCGCTATTTCTACGGTTGGAGTTGTTGATAAATCTAAATTGATAACATCAATTCCAAGTCCTTGTAAAGTTCCAATACAAACATTACTAACCATTTCTCCTGAGATACGTGCATCTCGTCCAACTACGATTTTTACCTTTTCTGCGGTCGCGTTGTTTTTAATCCAAGAACCATAAGCTGCGGTAAATTTCACAATATCCAAAGGAGTTAGTCCATTACCTGGTTTTCCTCCGATTGTTCCTCTTATTCCTGAAATTGATTTGATTAGTGTCATAAACGTTGTGGTTAAGTTTGCAAAGAAACAAAATAAATGCATTTTAAAGACCAAGTAGTAATAATTAGACATTTTTTCTTCATCTCTTGGTTTCTATACAGCCTTCTACTTTTCATGTTAATAGTAATAAGTCTATCGCGTAAATATGCGCTTCGATATCAACAATCAAATATACAATGTTAATAATGTTTGGACGTTTTATGTTGTGGGTATTATTTAAAAAGCAATATTGTAATAGAATTTAAAATTTGATTTTAAATGGAGGAAGAAAGATTTAATAATGAGGCTAGAATGGAGTTGGTTGCAAAGTTTGAAACGATGCTTTCCAATGAGGAGACTTTTTTCTTTGATGTCTCTGAGGTAGAGTCTATTGCAGCTTATTATTTTGAAATAGAAGAGCCGAGAAAAGCACTTTCTATTATTGAAATAGGTGAGCAGCAACACCCGAGTTCAGAAAACATTATCTTATATAAGGGAGAAGCACTTATTCAATTGGGTAGAAAAATAGAGGCGGTTGAAGTGTTGGAATATGCATTAGATTTAAATCCTCTTAATGGAAATGCACTAAGAATATTAGCAACAATTTATGCAGAACTTTTAGAACATGAGAAAGCAATTGCCTATTTTGAGAAAGCAATCACATTTGATTTAGATTTTAAAGCAGAGCTATATTTAGATTTAGCTTATCAATATCAGACATTAGGCAGTTTTAAAAAAGCACTATTTTTCTTAAAGGAAGCGCTTGAATTAAATAGGGAAAATGAAACGGCATTATTTGAAGTTGGACTTTGTTACAATGAATTAGATTTAGATAATGAGGCGGTTCAGTACTTTGAAGCATTTTTGGAACAACAGCCTTACTCTTATATAGGTTGGTTCAATCTTGGTAATTCTTATTATAGAATGGAACAATACAAAGATGCTTTGTTTGCTTTTGACTATAGTGTCCTTACAAACAATGCTTTTGCTGCAGCATACTATGGAAAAGCAAATGCATATATTCAATTAGATGAATACAAAAAGGCGATAGAAATATTGAATCTCACTTTTGGTCTAGAACAGCCGCATGCATTTGTTTATTGCCATATAGGTGAATGTTATGAGAAATTAGGGGAATATGAAAAGGCGATTACATTCTATGAGAAAAGTTTAGAGCTGGATAATGATCAGACTGATGCTTGGTTAGGTATTGGTGTTGTAAAGGACTTAAATAAGCAACCGGAAGAAGCCGTTAAGTTTGTTAGAAAAGCCTTGGAGAAAGACCCAGAAAATGTTGAGTATTTATACATTTATGCTGAGATACTTGGTAAACTTGGTGAAACTGAAAAGTCAAAAAAAATATTTAGAAGAGTAGTAGACTTGGATCCTGATAATATAGATGCTTGGTTAGATTATTCCAATATACTTTTTGAAAAGTCTTCGCCCAAAGATGCTGCTAAACTATTGAAAGATGCAATAGCTTTAAATGGTGACCAAGAAGAATTACAATATAGACTGGTTGCTTATCAAATATCTGTGGGAGACAGCGAAAATGCAAAGATTAACCTACGTAAAGCATTGTCTACAAATTACAAAGGTCATGAAAAACTTTTCGAATTTTATCCACAAGCTAAAGATATCACCGAAATAGTTGATATTATTGCAGATTATAAGAAATAATTATGAATTTTGAATTACCATATATTCCTTCTAGACCTGAAAAGCCTAGAGAGAAAGGATTGACGATGATGATGGATAAAGGTTTGAGCGTTCGCCAAACAGAAGACTTTATCGAAAGTGCAGGGCATTTAACGGATGTTATTAAGTTTGGTTTTGGAACTTCTCTGGTTACGAATAGGTTAGAAGATAAGATTAAACTGTATCAAGAAGCTGGGGTTCGGCCTTATTTTGGGGGTACACTTTTTGAGGCTTTTATCGCCAGAGGAAGGTTTGATGATTACCAGAAGTTTGTGGATAAGATGGGGTTAGACTTGTGTGAGGTGTCTGATGGCTCTATAATTATTCCGCAAGATGAGAAGTGTGAATACATTAGTAAGCTTGCAAAAAATTTCACGGTATTTAGTGAGGTAGGCTCCAAAGAAGAAGGGATGATCATTAGTCCTGGAAAATGGATCAGAATGATGACCAATGAACTAGAAGCTGGTTCTTGGAAAGTTATTGCTGAAGGTAGAGAAAGTGGCTCTGTTGGTATTTTTAGAAGAAATGGACAACCGCACACGGTTTTAATCAATAAAATTATTGCCAAGGTTAAGCCAGAGCAAATATTGTGGGAGGCCCCGGTTAAAACGCAGCAAGTTTGGTTCATTAATTTATTTGGAGAAAATGTAAATCTTGGAAATATTGCGCCACATGAAGTTATTCCACTAGAATGTCTTCGACTAGGTTTGCGAGGAGATACATTTTTCAATCACTTACCAGATAATGTGGTAACTGAGAAGAAACAAAAAATTGAAGCTGAATCAAAGTAATTATGAAAACTATTTCTGTAGAAGAACTTAAAGCTAAGTTTGATAATTCTGAAAACTTTCAATTAATTGATATTCGTGAAGAATATGAATTGGAGTTAGCCTGTATTGGAGGTGAGCACATTCCTATGGGGGAAGTTAGAAGTAATTTGAATAGAATTCGTAAAGATATTCCTGTAATTATACATTGCAGAGGAGGGAAAAGAAGTGGTAACATGGTCGTTTTTTTATCGGATAATGGATACGATAATTTGTATAGTTTAGAAGGTGGAATAAATGCCTGGTCGGAGCGTATTGATTCCTCAATGAATGTTTATTAGATGAGAAGTCTGCTGGATTACTTTGTGCTTTTATTGAAAGGAATGGCTATGGGTGCAGCTGATGTAGTTCCAGGAGTTTCAGGAGGTACTATTGCTTTTATATCTGGCATTTATGAAGAATTACTGGAGACAATAAACGCTATAAATTTCGGAGTTTTTAAAACACTTAAAAACAACGGTATAAAAGCTGCATGGAAGTCAATTAATGGAAATTTTATTGTAACGTTATTTTTAGGGATAGGAATTAGTATTGCTTCTCTTGCTAAATTAATAAGTTATGTATTGGAAGCACATCCTATATTAATTTGGAGCTTCTTTTTTGGATTGGTTTTAGCTAGTATCTTATATGTAGGAAAACAAGTAAAGAGCTGGAATGCTGGGTCCATAGTTAGTTTAATTATTGGAACGGGATTGGCTTTTTGGATTACTATTCTTCCGCCGCTATCAAGTTCAAATGAACTGTGGTTTATTTTTGTCTCGGGAATGATTGCCATATGCGCCATGATTTTACCAGGTATTTCAGGAAGTTTTATCTTATTGCTAATGGGGTCATATCAAACTGTTTTGGTTGCTGTAAAGGACAAAGAATTTTATACCATTGTAGTATTTATGCTTGGTGCTATTATGGGTCTTTTATCTTTTTCTAAGGTTTTAAAATGGATGTTTGCTAAGTATCACGATTTGACTATAGCTGTCTTAACAGGTTTTTTAATTGGCTCTTTAAACAAACTATGGCCTTGGAAGATTAATAAAGAACTACTTTATACGCACTCCGACGGTAAAAAGGATTTCCTTCAAGAAAACGTTTTTCCGGCAGAAATAGTGGGAGAACCCCAAGTTATGTATGCAGTTGCATTTTGCATTCTTGGTGCTGGATTAATTTTCGGAATGGAAATTGTTTCTAAAAAAATGAAAAAAGCGTAATGAAAACTTACGGACTAATAGGTAAATCGCTTTCACATTCTTTTTCTAAAAAATATTTTACTGAAAAGTTTGATAAACTAGGATTTACTGATTCTGAGTATATCAATATTGAAATCAAATCTATTGAAGAGTTTTCTCAAAGAATAGAAGAGTTATCTCCGCTTGGGTTAAATGTCACTATACCCTATAAAGAAGCAATTATTCCTTACTTAGATGAACTAGATGAGTTTGCTAAAGAAATTGGAGCGGTCAATACCATTGTATTTAAGAATGGAAAATTAAAAGGATATAACACAGATGCTTTTGGTTTTCATCAAAGTATCAAACCATTTTTTAAGCCTCAGCATGAAAGAGCTTTAATCTTAGGAACAGGAGGAGCATCTAAAGCGGTAGAATATGTTTTAAAACAATATGGTGTTGACGTTTTATTTGCGTCTAGATCTGAAACGAATGCCAATGTTTTAAATTGGAATGACGTCAATGAAAATGTGATCAAACAGCATTTATTAATAATTAATTGCACCCCGTTGGGTATGTATCCCGATGTTGATGCTAAACCAGAAATTTCTTATTCAACATTAACGGATAAACATCTATTGGTTGATTTAGTTTATAACCCTGAAGAAACGTTGTTTCTAAAGCTAGGAAAAGAAAATGAAGCAAAAGGAATAAATGGACTAACAATGTTACAACAACAAGCAGAAAAGTCTTGGAGACTATGGAATGATTAAATTAGTGGAATACTCAGTATACCCATTAAAATAATTATTTTATATATAGTGTTAATTCTATCAAAATGCGTTGGTGTTTTGGAAAATTTCAAAAGCAATATACTTCCCATGATTAATGAGGAACTGATTATAAAGTAGTACAGAATGTTTCTGTTAACAATATCCGGAAATAATACTCCAACCGGTATTAATGAAAAGAGCATAGACCCAAGAATAATATATTTCGTCTTTCGGATACCTATTATAATGGGTAGTGATTTTTCGCCAACGATTAAATCACCTTTTAAATACACCATTTTTTTTATTATTTCCCTAGTCAAGGTTACAGCAAATAAATAGCCTATGTAAATTATAATAGTAAGGTTTGTCTCTAAGTAAAAAATGGTTAGACTGATAAAAGGTGCTATTGTGAGAAGCGTTGCTCCTAGCTCTCCAGTAATGGGTTTCTTTCTTAACTTATGCGAATAAAACCAAAGAGAGAATGAGAATATTGTATTAAAAACTAGGACTTTCCAACCAACCATAAGACTCAGTATAAATCCGATCAGAATAAATATTCCATATGCACGCAAACAAGATGTCTTGCTAATAACCCGGTCGAAAATAGTTTCTTTAGGACGATTGATAATATCTTTTTCGAAATCATAAAAGGCATTTATGATGTATCCTGCCATTATGAAAAAAGCAAGGGAAGCTATTGTAAGGTGCAGCTTGTACGATAGAGAAACTTCTAACCAGTTCTCTCTTGGATTAATCAAAAATACTGCGGAAAGGTACAGGGCAAATGTAATGAGTAGTATGTTGTACCAACGAACTAATGTAAACAGAGCCAGAAACTTTACAAAAAGATATTTTTGTTTCTTGCTAAAAGCCATTTATAGAATAGGGTGTCTAAAAATTATGGATTACATCTAATTGGTAATCGTTTAATTTAGTTCGAGCTTTATCTAGATCTTCTGTAAATCCTAAAATAAATCCTCCGCCTCCAGATCCACAAAGTTTTAAATAGTATGCATTACTATCCAATCCGTCTTTCCATATTTTTTGATATGCTTTCGGAATCATTGGTTTAAAGTTATCTAAGACAATTTTAGATAAGCTTTTAACATTGGATAACAGGCCTTTCCCATCTTTATTTAAAAATGCTTGAATACTTGCATCATTATATTTAATGAATTGATTTTTAATCATCTTTCTAAATCCATCTTCTTTACAACGCTCTAAGAAATGGTTAACTAATGGTTGGGTTTTTCCCGTAAGTCCGGTGTTTAATAGAAAAATTGCTCCTTTGCTTTCTCCTTGTTCAGGCAGCCCAACCGTTCCTAATTCTGTTTTGGATTTAATTAAAATAGGAAGGTTTAGATAACAAATTAAAGGGTCAAGACCAGAGCTAGTTCCATGAAAGTAGCTTTCTAACTCTCCAAAAATTCGTTTTAGCTCAAGTATATCAGAATTATTAGTGGAACCTGATTTATTGATACAATATTTATTGTATACAGCGGCAACCAAAGCTCCTGAACTTCCTACCCCATATCCTTGCGGGATACTTGAGTCAAACAACATTCCTTTTGAAATGTCAATTTTAAAAGTCTCTAAATCCAAATCACATGGTAATGTATTTTCGGCTTTTAAACCAGATAAATGAGAAAGGTATTTGTGTAATTCTTTGTTAGAGTTTTTAGAGAATTTTTTATCTTCTGAGTGAAAAATAAAACTTCCCTTGTAACTGTTGTAGGGGATAGATAAGCCCATTGAGTCTTCAATGATGCCGTATTCTCCAAATAGAAGAATCTTTCCGTAAAAAAGTGAATCTTTAATTACACTCATAAACTTAATTGTTTTGGTCCTAAACCAACATTATCACAAATATACGCTCCATTTTCGCAAAATACAACTAATTCAGACTTAATGAAGCCTAGCACAGTTTCCTTTTCTGCTTCTGGATACAGTAAATGAACATTTGCTCCAGCATCCAAAGTTATAGTCAAATGAAGGTGATACTCCTCTCTGAATTCCCAAACTTTTTCGATAATTGCAATTGTATTTGGTCTTACTAACAAAAAATAAGGGTCAGAACTCATCATCATAGCGTGAAGTGTAAGTGCTTCGGATTCAACTATTTTGTTGAATGTAACTAAATCTCCCGTTTGTAAAACGCGTTTCAATTTACTTAAATTACTACTTGCCTGATCAAACCTCTTTTCCGCAAAAGGGTGTTGGTGCATAAGTCCGTGCCCAACAGTGCTGCTTACTTGCTTTTGGCCTTTGTCAACTAATAGAATAGTATCCTGAAAGGTTGTAAAAACTGAATGTATATCATAATAGGGGGAACCAATAAGGTCTGAGCTATTTTTTAGCTCGCTATGCTTTCCCCAGGAAGCCATTTTTGGAAACAGCGAACGACAAGCACTTCCAGATCCCAATCTAGCCAAAAAAGATGCTTTATTTAGAAAAAAATCACCTTCAAATTCTGAGTTAATGTTTTGTTCGATTGAGCAAATACACAATGCTAAAGCGCTTAATCCAGATGCAGAGGAAGCTATTCCGCTACTATGCGGGAATGAATTCGATGTGTCGATTCTAAATTTATATTTATTGATGAACGAAGAATATTGACTTATACGCTCAAAAAATGTTTTTATTTTTGGTTCAAAACCCTCTTCTCTTTTTCCATCTACATAAACTTCAAAAGATAATTTATTTGAGTTGGAATAGGAGAGAGTAGTGGTTGTTTTGCAATTGTTTAATGTAAAGCTAATCGATGGGTTGGCAGGAATTTGTTCCATCTTCTTTCCCCAGTACTTCACTAAGGCAATATTAGATGGACTTTCCCAAGATACAGTGCCTTCCGGTAAGTTTACTGAATTTTCAATATATACGAATTTCTCCATCATTTTTTGTAAGAAACAAAGTTATTGCTTCTGCAATGGAATTGATAAAATAGGTTAAACAATTATCAACATTGATGTTAACACATTTGTTTAGGGTGAAATATTATTCCTTTGGTTGGATTTTAGTTACTTCTTCAAAGTCTTCTCCTAATATCCTAAATGATGTTCGTCTGTTTTTTTGGTCGTCTGCTTCAGTAGTGGAGTTTTTTACAATAGGAATATTTTTTCCATATCCTTTTGCTATCAATCTTTCCATTGGAATTTCATTTTCAATTAAATAGTTCACCACCGATTGCGCTCTTTCTTGAGACAATTTGTTGTTATATGAATCACTGCCATGTTCATCCGTGTGCGAACTAATTTCAATAATTAGATTATTGTTAACTAATAAGAAATCAACCAAACTATCTAGCACAATCATGGATTCTGGACGAAGAGTGGCCTTGTCGTAGTCATATAATATACCCGGTATTGCTATTTCTTTATAAGGTATTTTACTTAAGAAAAAATCAATGGTGTATTCCTCTGATTCAACAACTCCTATTGTGGATTGCACATTGGCATCTGCAAAATATTCAATTTTTTGCGCTTTCAAAAATATATGCATTTCTGGTGATAGTGGCATCTCATAATAACCGTTTTGATCCGTTTCGAAAGTATAATCTTCAAATCCACCTAATACATCCTTAATTGTAATTTTAGCGTTTGGAATTTCTTCATCAGTTAGTGCATCCAAAACATAACCCGACAATAAAAATTCATTTTCATCTTTTACCATTGTATAGATCTGGTTGCAATGCGAGTCTTCACAATCTTCACATTCTCCTCTATTTGAGGTAAGGAATCCATTTGTTTGTAATTCATTTAAAACAAAATACTTATCATTTTTTGCTGAGTTGATTGGATATCCCATATTCTTAGGGTAACCTGCATAATTATTTTCTAAATTATATTTTGCTTTAAACACATCGTATCCTCCAATGTTTTCATGTCCTGTAGAGCTAAAATAAAGTACGCTTGTAGCCTCATGGTAAAAAGGAGTAATTTCATCCTCCGGCGAATTTATATTGGGTCCAAGATTAATAGGATCACTTGCTTTTCCTTTTCTATCAATTTTACAATACCAAATATCCATTCCTCCATGCCCACCTGGTCGGTCAGAAGCGAAGAAAAGTATTTTGTTGTTTTTTGAAATATATGGGTGTGAAGAGGTGTGCCCCTTGGCATTAACAGCAGTACCTAATTTTCTAGGTAACATCCATTTATCAACAAACCATTTTGTAACGTATATGCTTGCTTCTTTTTTATTATCCACATACCATCTGGTAAAGTACATTGTTTTTTTGTCGTCACCAACTGAGGCAGCTCCTTCATGTTGGTTTGTGTTAGGTTCTCCAATTAAACTATGAACATCTTCCCAGCCATCTCCATTTTTTCGCATCGTGAAAATATCGCTCAATAATGAGCCGTCAATTTCATTTTCTTTGTCTTCTATACTTGTATTTCTTGCGGATGAAAGAATTATGTTGTTGTAGTCCATGTAATTAACAGCAAAAGAGCTGGAGCCATTGTTCAGTAATGAATCACCTTTTTTAACTGTTACTCCTTTTATTTTACTACGAGAGCTTTGTGCATATTTACAATTCTTAATTAACTGCTCAGCTCTTAATACGAAATAAGCGTTTTGAGCTGTGGTATCCTCATTGTCTAAAATAAAAGTTTGTAATTCATCAGAAGCTTGTTTATAGTTATTGTTATTCATTAAGATTGTAGCATACCAATATCTGTCTAAAGGATAAGTGCCTTTCTCCATTCCCCAGCTAAGTTGTAGTGATTGCACGTACCAATATTCAGCTAGTGAGTAGTCGTTCATAAGTCTACAGCATTCTGCAATCATGTGCGTTGCATACAATTCGTTGGTGTCTTTGTCAATTTTGCCATTTTCTGCAAAATCATTTTCATTAAAATCTTGTTTATCCGGAATTTCATTTAAATGGTTAGATAAAGAGTCAATATTGTTAACTGAATCAATCAATTGATTAATATCCGACTCAGCACCTTCCACTTTTTTAGTTTTCCCAGTATAATTATTGTAGGCATAAGGGTGAGCTGAAATTCTTTCAACCTTGAGTCCTTCATCTATAACCATCTTGTAAAAATGAACAGCAGATCCATAATTTTTTTGTTCATATGCATTATCTCCGTAACGTAACATTTCAAATAGAGATAACTGAGCTATTGAACAAGTAGAGATCATAATAAATCCTACCAAAAGAGCTATGTTTTTTATAAATCTGGACATGATCTTATTGGTGTTGGGTCTATTTTACTGCTTATAAAAATTAAAGAAATTTCAAAACCACCTCTGCTGTTGGAAATAGATTGGAGATTGGATGTGTTAACGTCATAACTTAAGCGATACTGCAATTGCTTATACTTTAGTCCAATATGAGCAATAACTGCGTCATCATTGGTTCTTCTCGTAATTCCGTATGTAGCAAAAGCATCTTTATTTTCCATGTAATAGTAACCCATCCAGCTAAACATAACTTCTTTAATATTTTCCTGTTTCATCAAAATTCCATGCATTAAAAATTGGAATTTAGAATTTAGATTTACTTTAATACCTGGGTGAATGTTAAACCTCATAGGTAACTTGCTAGAGGAATTGAGAAGCGTTTCATTGGGTTGTGTTAGGTGCAAGACCGATGCTCCTAAAAATGGATTAATTCTTTTTTTCGTATTCGTATAATAATACATAAACCCTAAATTTACTTCAGGAAGTAAAGTCGAAGTTGCTCCACCCGTTTCACTTGTTGGATTGGTAAAGCTACCCCCATTCGCCGCTGAGTATTGATCTTCAAAAGTCAAGGAATTAAAATCGATACTTTTAAAAATAGCCCCTAATTGCAATCCTCCGGCAATATGGTTGTGTGGGCTACCTCCAAAGCGGTAGTCATATGCCCCAGAAAGAACTAAATTAGTTGTGTTGTACTTACCTGACCCGGCAGATGTATGGAGTAGATATGCACCCGCGTTAAGTTCTTTAACCTTGGTGTCGACTGATAAGGCTGTACTTCTGAACGGGTTGCTAATTATACTTGCCCATTGACTTCTGTAATGTAAAGTTGCTCTATAGTCACCTTTAAACATTCCAGTCATTGCAGGATTAATAAGCATCGGAGAAGCTTCGTATTGCGATAAATGAAAATCCTGTGCATGCGATGAAATTGCCATAAAATATACCAGAGGTACAGTAAATAACTTAATCAGTGATATTTTAGATAGCTTTTCCATTACCTAATAATCGTTACGTCTCCATGTTCAGAATATTCTTCTCCATCTTCAGTTACCACATGGTAAATCCAAACATATACTCCTAAAGGTTGTTCAATATCCAGGTGAGTTCCGTCCCAACCAATAAGCGGATCATTTGATTCAAAAATCATTTTGCCCCAGTTATTGTAAATTTCAAATCTAAATTCAACAAATGTTCCTCCAATCACATAAAAAATATCATTGAGACCATCTCCATTTGGAGAGAACGCAAGTGGAAGTTTAGGGGGTTGTTTAACCGTTATTGAATGTGTAACAGTATCTGTACATCCAAAATCATTTGTAATAATGAGAGACACCGTATACTGATTATAGTTATTCCAAGAATAATCCGGGTTTTGATCAGTTGAAGTACCTATAGTGTCACCAAAGTCCCATTCCCATTGTGAAGCATCTATAGACTCATCGGTAAAATAAATAGGGTCAAGCACTTGAGTAATATTTGAACTCATACTAAATTCTGCTGTTGGATTTGGACTAATGGAAATATTTTGAGCAATAGTATCTACACAACCATAGTTTGAAGTAGTGATTAAGGTGACATCGAAAGTTCCCGCAACCCCAAATCCATTTGAAGGATTTTGTTCTACACTTGATTCCGTGTTTCCAAAATCCCAATTCCAAGCGATAACTTGCCCGGTATTAATTGTCGATTCATCTGTGAATAATACATTGTCTTCTTCGCAGAAACCTTCGTAAGAAAATGCACTATTCGGTAACGGGTGAATCAAAATATCTTGTGTAACTGTATCCATACAACCGAAGCTGGATGTTACTACTAGTGTTACGGGTTGGAGACTGTCAGATTCAAAAGTGTAAGTCGTTGCTGAAAGTGTATCAGCAGACAGACCATCAATTATCCATTCCCAGGTAACAATTGAACCAAATTCGACGGTGGAAGCATCGACCATATTGGATAGTTCATTTAAACAAACAGAGTCTGAAATGAAAGATGCTATTGGGTTTGGTTGAACTTGTAAGGAGTCGGTTATAGTATCTGTACAACCCACATCAGTTGTTACAATTAAGGTAGTTGAATAGACGCTTGCGCTATCGAAAATAACAGATACATTTTGCGTGTTTCCGGTAAATTCATTTTCTACCATCCATTCCCATCCCACTATAGCGCCTGTTGCTACCGTTGAAGCATCAAACATTTCTACCGAATCTTCATAACAATCTGCATTACTTGTCAGCGCTGCTGTTGGCAGGGGAGAAACAATTATATTTTGTGTTAATGAATCAATACATCCATAACTTGATGCTACAACCAACGTAGCTGTCTGTATTCCAAAAGAAGTAAATGTTACATTAGTATCTTGTTGGCTCGATAATATAGTGTCATTAAAATTCCAACTCCAATCAGTAACGCCGCCAATAGAAGAGCTAGAATCTGTAAAGAATACAGTTTCATTTAAGCAAATATCAGCGAAACCAAAATTAACAGCTGGTGCATCAATCAAATCAATAACTAAACTATCATATATAGCAGTACAAACCCCATTGTTTTCAGTTATAAAGGTTAGTGTAATATTATTTGCTGCAGTGTCTGTATTTCCCAGTAAATATTGAGGATTCAATGAGTTAGAGTCTGGTAAAAATGAACCATCACCATTTGTAAGCCAATAGCCTTGGCCAGTATTAGTAGTACTAAAGATATTGAAAGCTCCTCCATTTCTACAGACGGTATCGTTGGCCATTACTGATAATTCCAGTGGGTTCTGAATACCAACTTGTAGAGAATCTACTTGTGCTAAACATCCTCCATTTCCTGTAGTTGTAAAGTATAGATTTACGGTGTTGGCAATTGTATCGTTTGCTCCAAAGTAGTAGATCGCACTTAAATCAGAAGAATCTGAAAAAATACCATCTCCTAGAGTAGTCCATATTCCCCCAGTAGCGGTTTGAATAGTAGCATTTAATATTAAGCTGTCATCTCCACAAACTAATGAGTCATTTCCAACAAAAACCGTAATACTAGTCGGCGTAATAGTTAAGAGCATTGTGTCGGTAACAGAATTGCACAAACCATTACCTGTAGTGGTAAGATATATTTCAACCAATCCGTTGGTTTGGTCACTCAGGCTAGTTTGATAAATGGCATTTAAATCAGTATTGTTTGGTGTAAATGTACCTGAGCCATTGGTTGACCAAATGCCTCCAGTTGCTGTAACTACTGAACCAATTAATGGGACAACAGGGTTCGTTGAACAAACAGATGTGTCATTCCCTGCAAATGCAATAGGAGCAGGAGTAATAGTAATCATCATTTGATCGGTATATGATTGGCACAACCCATTTCCAGTTGTTGTTAAGGTTAGAGTAGCACTTCCAATTGCTGTGTCACCAGCACTTGGAATATAAGTTGCGTTCAGGGCTGTTTCACTAGGAGAAAATATTCCTGTTCCATTTGTTGTCCAAATACCTCCAGCAGCAATGGCAATTCCTCCGTTTAATGAAATTCCGGAGATGTCTGCACATACAATTTGATCGGAACTAGCATATGCAACTGGAATATCAGTTAAAGTAATAGTCATTTGATCGGAATATGCATTACATAATCCATTTCCAGTAGTAGTTAAAGTAAGCGTGATACTTCCTGCAGCGGTATCTGCAGCGGAAG
>Ga0315315_10002369_pt1 | contig 17211 bp, 8 predicted proteins | sample M140m3416metaG_FD_203699 | JGI IMG/M metagenome (GOLD analysis project Ga0315315, IMG submission 203699) | Ammonia-oxidizing marine archaeal communities from Monterey Bay, California, United States - M1 40m 3416 | ecosystem: Environmental > Aquatic > Marine > Intertidal zone | place: USA... | reverse complement strand
AAGCAGAAGAATCAGAAGAAGAAGCAGTAGAAGAAACTGCTGAAGTAGAAGAAGAAGCAGTCGAAGAAGAAATTGATCAAAGTGAAGACTTTGTTGACAGTATTTCAGATGCAGACGAAATTGAAGCAGAAGAGAACGGACAATTCGAAGACGAAGACGAAGACGGAATGGAAGATGAAGCAGAAGAAGGCGACATCGAAGATAAAGTTGACGATCTAGAAGCAGAATTAGAAGATCTTAGAGCTGAATTTGAAAAATTATTAGGCGACGACGCAGAAGAAGGCGAAGACGACGCAGAAGAACTTGATTTAGAAGAACCAATGGATATGGAAATGGACATGGAACCAGAAATGGAAGAAACTGTTGATTACGATATCGAAGAGTCCTCTGAAGAAGAAGGTGAAGTTGTTGAAGAAGCAACTAAACTATCTGATAACGTTGCAGAACCAAAAGGCGGCGAAGCAGATTCAAATGAATCATCTTTAACTAAAGCACCTAAGCAACCAGCAGTAGCTCTAGCAAAACCAGTTAGTGCAAAAGACGGCGGCGAAGGCAAAAAAGGTGACTCAGCAAAAGACCACACACCTACAGACAACATTAACGTAGACCATAAAAAAGTCTAAATAATATTTCTTTAGGGAGTAATTTAATATGGCACGAAAACTGTATGAATACTTAACTCCGCAACATGCAGGGTTAACATTAACAGAATCAGCAGATGGAAAAGATTTGTTTATGCAAGGACTTTTCATCCAAGGTGAAGTAGAAAATCAAAACGGGAGAGTTTATCCTCGTGATGAGATTCAACGTGCTGTAGAGAATGTAAGATCTAGATTAGGTGAAGGTGAAACTGTGATGGGCGAATTAGACCATCCAGAAGAACTACAAATTAACCTAGACAGGGTAAGCCATATAATCACATCCATGGAAATGGACGGTGATAATGGTATGGGTAAACTTAAAATCATAGAAACACCAATGGGTAATATTGCAACAGCATTATTAAAGGCGGGAGCAAAATTAGGTGTATCAAGTAGAGGAAGCGGTAACGTTAATGATAGCGGTAAAGTTTCCGATTTTGATATAGTAACAGTAGACATTGTGGCACAACCAAGTGCTCCAGATGCCTACCCAACAACAATATATGAAAGTTTATTCAACATGAGAGGCGGCGAAACTATTTTTAATACGGCGGCCGCATTAACACACGATAAAAGTGCAGAAAAACACTTGATGAGCGAAATAACTCGTTTCATTAAGGAATTAAATACAAAGTAAGTAGGAGACTACTATGGCAGTGAAATTTAACGAGATACTTGAAGGAATAGAATTATCTGAAGAGGTAACTTCTGGAATTCAAGAGGCTTGGGAAAGCAAACTTGTAGAAGCAAGAGAAGAACTTACTGCTGAACTTAGAGAAGAATTTGCCCAAAGATACGAGCATGACAAAGGTCAGATCGTTGAAGCAATGGACAATTTCATTTCTGAAAAAGTCACAGCAGAAATTTCAGAACTTGCAGAAGACAGGAAAGCATTAGCAGACCAACAAGTTAAGTACCGCAAGGCTGTCAGTGAACACGCAAAACTATTAGACAAGTTTGTAACAGAACAAGTCGCTAAGGAAGTAAAAGAACTTAGAGCAGACAGAATTCGTACAAGTGAGCATGTAACAAAATTAGATGATTTTGTTGCAGAGCAACTTGCAGAAGAACTCAATGAGTTCCACGAAGACAAGAAAGCATTAGTTGAGCAGAAAGTCAAAATGGTAAGAGAAGGCAAGAAGCAATTAGCAGAAGCCAAAAAAGCATTTATTAACAAAGCGGCTGAAAAAGTCGAAGGCGTTGTAAACAACGTTCTTGTTAATGAAGTTAAATCTTTCCGTGATGACATCACGTCAGCTCGTGAGAACGACTTTGGACGTAGAATTTTTGAAGCATTCGCTAACGAGTATGGTAATTCATACTTGAACGAAGCCAAAGAAATTAAAGCAGTTCAGAAAACACTAGCCGAAATGAAAATTAAACTTGAAGAAGCAGAAGCAACAGCAGAATCGAAAGAAGAAGCAGTGAAAATTACGGAAAGCAAGTTAAAAGTGGCACAAGATTTAATGGATCGTAAAGAAACATTAAATGAACTTATGTCACCATTAGGCAAAGAGAAGAAAGAAATCATGTCAGACTTACTTGAAAGTGTTAAGACAGAGAACTTAGCAAAGCAATTTGATAAGTATCTTCCATCTGTATTAGATGGCGAAACACCTAGAGTGAAGAAGACTATCACAGAATCAGTAATAAAAGAACACACTGGTGATAAAAAGGTGACTGCTAACGCAGAAGCCAATGACAGCACGGATGATGTAGTAGAAATAGACACTATCCGTAAATTAGCCGGACTTTCAAAATAATAGGAGTAATTAAAATGGCAAATTTATTTGAAAGCAACTGGTCCGCAACCAAAGAAGCACTTACAGAAGGCCTACAAGGTCAACGTAAGCAAACTATGGACGTGGTACTCGAAAACGCAAAGCGTCAATTGTCAGAGGCCGCAACCGCAGGAGCCACAGGTGCAGGATCCGTAGCAACATTAAATAAGGTGATGTTACCTTTGATCAGAAGGGTTATGCCTTCAGTGATCGCAAACGAACTAGTTGGTGTACAACCAATGACTGGTCCAGTAGGACAAATTCACACACTTAGAGTCAGATATGCTGAAACAAGTGGTGGAGCAACAGCAGGTGACGAGGCATTAAGTCCTTTCAAACTTGCTAACACTTATGCAGGATCTCCAGATGCAACAGCATCTGCTGAGGGATTACCTGGTAAGAAAATGAGCATTCAAATCTTAAAAGAAACTGTTGAAGCGAAGACAAGACGTCTTTCAGCAAGATGGACTTTTGAGGCGGCTCAAGATGCAGAAAGTATGCACGGCGTTGACGTTGAAGCAGAAATTATGCAAGCCTTAGCACAAGAAATCGTAGTTGAAATCGACCAAGAAATTATCGGTTCACTAAGAACTCTTGCTGGAACAGGATCAAATTCAATTGACTTCTCTTCATTGAGTGGAACAAGTGTATTTGTCGGTGACAGACATGCGGCATTGGCTATTGAGATCAACAGAGCGGCTAACAGAATCGCGGCTAGAACAAGACGTGGTGCTGGTAACTATGTTGTTGTATCTCCAGAAGCATTGACAATCTTACAAAGTGCGTCAACTTCAACTTTTGCAAGAACAACTGAAGGTTCTTTTGAAGCGCCTACAAACACTAAGTTTGTTGGTACTTTAAACGGAACTGTTAAAGTTTTTGTAGACAACTACGCGGCTGATGGAACAGACGTATTAGTAGGATATAAAGGTTCATCAGAAACTGATGCTCCAGCATTCTACTGCCCTTACGTTCCATTAATGAGCACAGGACCTGTAATGGATCCTGCAAGTTTTGAACCAGTTGTTTCTTTCATGACCAGATATGGTTACAAAGAATTAACAAATACTGCTTCATCTCTTGGTAACGCGGCAGACTACGTTGACCACATTACGTTGTCAAACGTTGCATTCCAGTAAGCCTTAATAGACTTATTAGAGCAGTTTCGTTAGAAACATTAAAAAGCACTCTTCGGAGTGCTTTTTTTTGACTGGAATTTGTTTTTTGCGATTATGATAAATAGTTGTTAATAACAATATTGTTTGAGAGATTATAAATGGCAAATTTTAAACGCACCTACATCAACGCAGATGAAGAACTGGTAATCCAGGGTAAACTTACGATTGAGGGACAATTAGAGCAAAAAGAATTCGTAGAATCTACTTCTTATACTCAAACTAATTTTGCTGGTGACGTTTTAGTTGTCAACTCAGATGGTTTTACTAAAGACGTAAATCCTACTGCAACAAACAGTGAATTAAAATTAAGATCGGGTGATGCAAATGCATCATTGCTTTTTAACTCTGTAGCAGGTACATTAACACTCTCAACAAGTCCTGCAATAGCAACAACACTTACAGTTAGCGGTGACATTGCGGCAACAGATATAACAGCATCAGGTACAGTAGCGGCGGGAACACTTACTGGTAATTTTACAGGTACAGCCGCCAATGCAACAGCATTAGCAAATGCAAGAAACTTTAGTATTACAGGTGATGTACAAGCAAGTGCAGTATCGTTTGATGGAACTACAGATATTGTATTATCAACAAACATAGGTGCAGGCGTTGTAGGCACAACAGAACTAGCAGATACTTCTGTTACAAATGCAAAACTAAATGGCATTAACACTACAAACGTTGCAGAAGGAACAAGATTATACTATACAGATGCTAGAGCAAGAGCGGCACATTCAGTAACAGATTCAGGCGGCGGAGGCTCACTATCTTATAATAGTTCTACAGGTGTAATAACATACCAAGGACCAACTGATTCAGAGATTAGAGCATTAGTATCAGCAACAGGAACAGGCTTTACATATAATAACAGTACTGGTGTATTCACACTTAATCCTACTTCAGTTGTAGGTGCTACAACAACAACTAACTTACCTGAAGGAACAAATTTATACTTTACAAATGCTAGAGTAGATTCTAGACTAAGTGGTAGCACAGGCATTACATATAATGCTGGAGCAATTAGTATCACTAACACAGGAGTTACAGGTGCAAGTTATGGTGGTGCAACTGCAATACCTACATTTACTGTAAACTCACAAGGACAATTAACAGCGGCGGCTGATGTAAACATAGCAATACCGTCCACGCAAGTAACAGATTTTTCAGAAGCAGTTGATGATAGAGTTAATGCATTAACAGTTGCAAGTACAGGTATTACAAAAGTTTATAATGATGGCGCAGGCACATTAACATTATCAACTACAGATGCAGAAATAGTCCATGATAATTTAAGTGGCTTTGTAGCAAACGAACATATTGATCACTCGGCAGTAAGTATTTTAGCAGGAACAGGACTAAGTGGCGGTGGAACAATAGCCGCAAATAGAACATTAGCAATTGACAGTACAGTTGCAACATTAACAGGCTCTCAAACACTAACAAACAAAACATTAACTGATCCAGTCATTTCAAATATTGCTGGCAATTCACAAGTTACTGGTGATTTAAATGTTACTGGTGCATTAAATGTTGTAGGTAATTTAAACTCTGCAACACAAACAGACTCGTTTGTTACAACTAAAAAATTAACATTAAACGTTGGCGGTGGTTCTAGTGCTGATGCTTCAAGAGTTGAAGTTGACAGAACAGGTGCAGGTTCAAACGTTTATCTAAGATGGAATGAAGTTGGCGACAGGTGGATGTTTAGTAATGATGGCACCACAAACAACAATATGCTACTTGAATCAGATGTTGAAGGATTCTTTAGTGTAACAGATGCAGGTGGTGATGGATCATTAACTTATAATGGCGCAGGTGTATTTACTTACACAGGACCAAGTGCCGCAGAAGCAAGAGCTCATATTAGTGTATCAGATGCAGGTGGTGACGGAAGTTTAGCATACAACAATTCAACTGGTGTTATTACTTACACTGGCCCAAGCCAAGCAGAAGTACAAACTCATATTACTAATTCAGCAAGCCAAGTAAGAGCACATTTTACTGGCGGTACTGCAATAAGTTTAACAGGTGGTACTATTGCATTAGACACAGTTCCAAATACTATTACGTTCTCACAAGGACATGTTAAGTTTAGTAATAACAGTATAGGAATTGGCTCAGGTGCTGGTACATTTAATGCCTCAGAGGCAAATGCAATCTCTATAGGTAATTTAGCAGGTTCGACTACACAACAATCAGCCACAATAGCAATTGGTGTTGAAGCAGGTAAAGACAATCAAAAAGATACAAGTGTTGCAATAGGTTATAAAGCAGGTTGGCAGAACCAAGGTGAACGTAAACTGTCAGGAACAGGTACAGGTAGTGCTGTTGGCATAGGTACATTAGCAGGTTACTCTAATCAAGGCGAGTACAGTATTGCAATTGGTGAAAGTGCAGGACTAGTACAACAGCAAGAACATAGTATTGCAATAGGTAAAAAAGCAGGTAACTTGGCTCAAAATGCATACAGTATTGCAATGGGTGTTGAAGCAGGTAAAACTTCACAAGGTGATTACAGTATTGCTATTGGACACAAAGCAGGTGAATCAAATCAAGCGGCAGATAGTATAGTATTAAGAGCAGGTGACTCCACATTCCCTTATCCAGCGGCGGCCACAGCAGGCGCAACATATATTTCACCTATAAGAAATACAACTTCAGATACTGGTAAAGTATTAATGTACAACGATAGTACTTACGAAGTAAGCAGAGTACCAAGTACAGTATTTTTAACTGCTTCTGGAAACCAAAGTATTGCAGGAACTAAAACATTTACAGGAAGCCTGATTGTACCAGATAGTGCTACTGCAACAAACGGTGCAATATATGTAGACAATTCAGCAAGTAAGGCTTATGTTTATGTAAATGGCGCAATCAAGGAAATAACACCAGCCGTAGATGCAGGTGATGTTGAGGATGTTGGCGCAGGTGATGTAAACATATACGCAGGTTCAAGAACTTCAGGGTCAACAACTATACATGGTATTAAAAGTTTAACAGGTGGTACAGGTGTAACACTCTCAGAAACAGGTAATGTTGTTACAGTCAATACAGATGCATTTAGATCAGATGCAAACGTAAGAGGATTATTTAGTGCTGTAGATTCAGCAGGAGACGGTAGTTTCTCTTACAACTCAGGAACAGGACAATTTACATATTCAGGTATCACAGATTCTCAAGTAAGAGGAAAAGTTAGTGGTACAGGTTTAATTAGTTACAATAGTACTACAGGTGTTATCTCAACAACAGCAGATAACTATGGAAGTTTTACAGTTAAAACAGATACAGGTAATGCTGGAGCAGAAGCAATTTCAAGTGGTGAAACATTAACCATTGAAGGTGGCACAAATATTACAGTTACCAATACAGGAAATACTGTAACAATTAGAAATGATAATTCAGCAGACATTACAGCCGTAACAGCAGGTGCTGGTATGACAGGCGGCGGAAGTACTGGAGCACTTACATTAAATGTTGTAGGCGGATCTGGTATTACTGCAAATGCAGATGACATACAAGTTGATAGTACAGTTCTTAGAACAACAGGCGGACAAACTATTGCAGGTGCTACTAGAATTAATTCACTAGGAATTAACGGTGCTTATGACTTACCAACAGCAGATGGTACAAACAATCAAGTATTATCAACAGATGGTGCAGGTAATTTAACATTTAAAGATGTAACTGCAATTGGTGGTACTATCACAGGTGTAACAGCAGGTGCTGGTATGACAGGTGGTGGTGTTACAGGCTCAGTAACATTAAATGTTGTCGGTGGTACAGGTATTACTGCTAATGCAAATGATATTGCTATTGACAGTACAGTTGCAACATTAACAGGCTCACAAACATTAACAAACAAAACACTTACAAGTCCGGTACTTAATACTGGTGTAAGTGGTTCTGCAATATTAGATGAAGATAATATGGCATCTAATAGTGCTTCTAAACTAGCAACTCAACAATCAATTAAAGCATACGTTGATAATCAAGTTGCAACAGTTCCAGTTGGAGACATAACAAGTGTTACAGCAGGAACAAATTTAACAGGTGGCGGAACATCAGGTGCAGTAACACTTAATTTAGATACAAGCAATGATATAGACATGCTTGGTAATAAAGTGTTATTTGGTAATATGTATTCAACAGAAGGCGCCTTGCCAAATGCAAATACATATCATGGAATGTTTGCCCATGTACATGGAACAGGAAAAGGTTACTTTGCTCATGGTGGTAACTGGATAAAATTATTAGATGAATCCAGTTCTGATACAGGCGATTTAGCAGAAGGTACTAATTTATATTATACAAATGCAAGAGCAGATGCTAGAGTAGACGCAGGATTTACTGCTAAGTCAACTAGTGATTTATCAGAAGGCACAAATTTATATCATACAACAGCAAGAGCCAGAGCGGCTATAAGTGTAAGTGGAGATCTATCATACAATAGTAGTACTGGTGTAATTAGTTTTACTAATGACGCAGGTGATATTGAAAGTGTATCAGTAGCAGGAACAGGTCTAAGTGGCGGTGGATCAAGCGGTGCAGTAACAATCACAAGTAATGCAACATCTGCCAATACAGGTAGTACAATAGTTGCTAGAGATGGTTCAGGTGACTTCAGTGCAGGAACAGTTACAGCAAATCTAACAGGTAATGTAACAGGTGATGTAACTGGTGATCTCACAGGTAGAGCCGATGTCTCAGATAACGTAAAAATTACTGCTACAGGTGATGTAAATCAAAACTTATTATTAGTATTCACTGATACAACTAGTAGTACAAATACTAATGCTGTATTATACAAACATTCACCAGTATATTATAATCCAGATATAGATACATTGAATGCAGGAAACTTTTCTGGTTTATCCAGTTCGGCAAAATATGCGGATTTGGCTGAAAGATATGAAGCAGATGCTGATTATGAGCCAGGCACAGTAGTTGTATTAGGCGGCGAAAAAGAGATAACAGTAACAGATCAAATGAACAGCACAAAAGTTGCAGGAGTTATATCCACAGATCCAGCATACTTAATGAATGCTGAAGCAAATGGTTTGCCAGTTGCACTTAGAGGAAGAGCACCAGTTAAAGTAGTCGGGGTGATACAAAAAGGAGATGTATTAATAACATCAACAACACCAGGATTTGCAATGGCGGCGGCCCATCCACATAACGTTTCTGCAAGTGAAATGATTGGTAAAGCACTACAATCTAAAGAAGATATCGGCGAAGGCGTTATAGAAATCTTAGTCTAGATAAATATTTTTATGAAAATAATTAAATCCGATACTCCTCGCGATGTTGTATTACATGATGGCGAATACCTTGCCAATTTAGAACCCACAGATGTTGTAGAGATATTCGAAACTCCATTAACAGGTACTTATAATTGGGATTATACAGTACAAGACAATCGCATTAAAAAACTATACGAATTAGGTAAAAAACTTAATTGGAATGTAGAAGTGGATGTTGATTGGAAGCCTGAATATAAAGGCATGGACCCAGAAGAATTTGAATTTGAAAATACACAATGGGATAGTCATCCTGTATATAATAAAATGGACAAAGAAACTAAGTTAGAGTTTCTTACAGATTTAAATAGTTGGGCACTTAGTCAATTTTTACATGGCGAACAAGGTGCTTTATTAGTAGCAAGTCAGTTAGCCAGTTGTGCTCCTACATTTAATGCTAAACTATATGCGGCTTCACAAACATTTGATGAAGCAAGACATGTAGAAGCCTTTAACAAATACTTACAAACTAGAATTAAACGCACATGGCCTATAGGCACAGCACTAAAAGGACTACTAGATAAAATACTAACTGACCCACGTTGGGATTTAAAGTTTATTGGTATGCAAATTGTTATAGAAGGACTAGCACTAGCGGCCTTTAATGCCGCCAAAACAGGAACAAAAGATCCTGTATTATTTGAAATGCTAGATTATATTATCCGAGACGAAGCAAGACATGTTACCTTTGGTGTAAACTACTTAGAAGAATTTGTTAAAACACTTACAGAAGAAGAACGCCAAGACAGAGCTCAGTTTGCCTTAGAGGCATGTACTGTAAGCAGGAATAGATTAAGAGCATATGATGTTTGGGAAAAATATGGTATGGACATAGAAGAAACTGAAGCATATCAGAAAGAACATATATTTCAAACACAATTTCAAGATGTATTATTCAGCAGAATAATGCCCAACCTCAAAAGAATAGGACTACTAACAGACGAACTTATACCTGAATATGAAAAGTTAGGTGTAATGGGTTATGCAGATGGTGACTCAGATTTTGAAACTAGTTGGGAAGAACTATCAAAACCACTTAAAATTTCTTAAGAAGATAAATACTTGTTGCGTACAAGACTATGGCGACAAAGTAACTGCCATAGACAGCGGTTTTACAACTTCTGAACAGGTGCGGAGATAGAATAAATGGCAATTTTTGGTAATTTCAAAGGTACCACTGTTTCTGAATTCAAAATCGGAAAAAGCAATGGTAACAAGATAAGCACAGGAGCAGTTCCTAGTTCCGGAATGGTTGCTGGTGACTTATTTATAGATTCAGCAAATACACAAATACAAATGTACACTGGCTCAGACTGGGCATCACTAAGTTCACAACTTACTGATCTAACAGTTGATTCTAGTACATTAGTTGTCAACAGTAGTAATGATACAGTTTCTATTGGTTCCGCAAGTTCAAATGAGAAGTTATTTGTAAACGGTAACTTGAGATTAGGTACTAATCCAAGTTTACAATTTTCGGGTGCTTACTTAGATCTTAGACATAGTAATGGTTCAGCCACCAATATTCGTGTTAGAGATAATTCAAGTGGTAGCGACCCAATTTTTAAAGTTTTCAATGCAAGTAATAGTGCCGAAGTATTCAAAGTTGAAGGTTCTTCTATAACAATTAATAATGCATACACATTGCCTACCTCAGATGGTAGTGCAGGTCAAGTAGTAAAAACAAATGGATCTGGAACACTTAGTTTTGGTTCTATTCCTGCTTCAGGAAGTAACACGCAAGTTCAATTTAATGACGGCGGCGACTTAGCAGGAGACACAGATTTTACTTTTGACAAATCAGATAATACTTTAACAGTAACAAATCTAGATGTTCTAGGAACATTTAGCAAAGTTGAAGACTACGGATCTATTACCCAAGCCGCAAATATCACAGTCGATTATGGAGTGGTAACCACAGACGACAGATCACCTACAAAACATGATAGTTATACAGTTGCAGAAGCAAATAATTTAAGTTATCTAAATGCAGGTGATATGATTTTTGTAAGCAATGAGACTGGAGGAGCGACGATGGCTTTTTGGGACGGCTCTGCTTGGAGAAGATTACAAGATAGAGCAGTAATAAGCACATAATAACTTTACACACAGGAAAACACACATGCCAAAAAAAGCAACTAGCAAGGCAAAAACGAAAACAGTTGAACTTACTAAGAAAAAGGCGCCAGCAAAGAAGGCTCCTGAAGTTGATGTAGAAGCATTAACAAAAAAGATAACAGAAGAGGTTACTAAAAGATTAGCCGCCGAAGTAGAAGGAAAAATGCAAGTAGCATTACAAAAAATTGCAATAGCAACAAGCGATAGAAAAGACGAAATAGGACTTGTTGGCGGAGATGTTCCATATAAAGTTGTTGCAGATGGATATGGATTAGGATTTCAAAGAAAAGAAGAGACAGTATTACAAGTTACTAGGAACGGCACACTAGCAACAGGAACAAAAGTACCAAAATCAGTTGGTAAAGGTAGTGTGCATTTTAAAGCAGGTGATCCTAGTGAAGCAGATATTCCAACTAATGGAGACGGTAGTACAAGAGGTTTAATTATTGAAGGCGACGGAGACGATGAATTAACATTTGTTCTTAAAGCCGCAAGTAGAATGAATAGACAAGGAACAAATATTCATTCGGATGGTGCATTAACAATTAGTTCTATGAAAAAAGTTAATGATGCCACACTAGGAGTTTATCACAGGTTTAGCGATAATCCTGGATTAAGTGTTTCAGCAAAGTCTAAGTTACTTGAAGATACAAGTGTTTTAGAATTAGATAGTGCGGCAACACTTAGCAAGAATTGGGACTTGATTACAGGTTATGCTGAGTCAGGTGACGATGACATAGACAAAACTAAGATTTTCCAAGTAGATGGTCGAGGTTCAGTTTATTCAGCAAGGTCATATCACTCTAATAAAGTGGGCTATGCAGAATTTTTTGAGTGGGCAGATGGAAATCATAAAAATGAAGATAGGACAGGTTTCACAGTTACATTAAACGGTAACGGGAAATTAGTTGTTGCAGATGAAGGCGATGAAGTAATTGGGGTAGTTGTACAAAATGCCGCAGTTATTGGAAACGAAAAACTTTACTGGAAAAGCAAATTTCAAGTTAATAGATTTAATGATGAGCCGCAGACAAAATATAATGTTGTTGAGTGGCTAGAAAATGAGACAACACAGTTAGAGAGTTACTTCACAACAAGTTTAGACCAAGAGTATGCATTACCTGAAAACGCAATAGAATTTCAGACTGATGGTGAAGGTAGAGATTTGATGAGACCAATACCGAATGGTATTGTGTTTGACTCTTCAAAAGGTTATGAAAAAAGAAGCGATAGGCAGGAGTGGGCAGTGGTGTGTTTGCTAGGAACCATACCTGTTTATAAAGGACAAAACACCAATCCAAATTGGATTGTATTAAAAAATATAAACGATGAGCTAGAACTCACGTTAATTAGGTGATTATGATAAATATGTGTAATACAATTTTAATGATGACCATATCAAATTTTAGGGGAATGTAATGGCAACAGCAATTCAAAGACGTCGAGGTACTACTACCCAGCACAGTTCGTTTACTGGACTGGCGGGTGAGATCACGATCGATACAGATTTAAATACCATTATCGTCCATGACGGAAGCACAGCAGGTGGTATAAGACTTGCAAAATATACAGAAGTTCAATCAGCGGCTACAGGTGATATTACAGCCATTACTGCTGGTGCTGGACTTACAGGTGGTGCAACCTCTGGGGCGGCAACGGTCAATATAGTAGGTGGAACAGGTATTACTGTAAACGCAGACGATATTGAAGTAACAGTAGCAGATATTAGAGGCATGATTAGTGTCTCTGGAGATTTAGCATACAACAGTTCAACAGGTGTAATTAGTTTTACTAACGACGCAGGTGATATAGAAAGTGTTGTAGCAGGTGCTGGTATGACAGGCGGCGGAACATCAGGAGATGTTACACTTAATGTTATTGGAGGCGATGGTATAACAGCGGCGGCAGATGAAATTACTGTTGATGCTACAGTTGTAAGAACAAGTGGAGCACAAACTATTGCAGGTGCTAAAACATTTAGTAATGATGCTATATTTAGTGGTAACTTAACAGTAAATGGTACACAAACTATTTTAAATACCGAAACTCTAACAGTTGATGATAATGTTATTGTTCTTAACAACAACGAATCTGGAACCCCTTCCCAGGACGCAGGTATTGAAGTAGAAAGAGGAACATCAACTAATGTAAAATTACAGTTTGATGAAGGCGATGACAAATGGCAGTTCACAAACGATGGTTCTACATATAACGACCTTCTAACTGTAACCCAAGTAGAAGCACTTTTTAGTGTAACAGATGCAGGCGGAGACGGAAGTTTAGCATATAACAACACATCAGGTGTGTTTACATATACTGGACCAAGTGCCGCAGAAGTAAGAGCACATATTAGTGGTAGCACAGGTATTGATATAAGTTCAGGTGCTATTTCAATTGATGCCACAGTTGCAACCTTAACTGGTTCACAAACATTAACAAACAAGACACTTACAAGTCCAGTACTTAACACTGGTGTAAGTGGTTCAGCAATACTAGATGCAGACGATATGTCTGGTGCTAGTAGCACAACACTTTCAACTTCAGAAAGTATTAAAGCATACGTCGACGCAAGTATCTTAACAAAAGATAATACAGACGAAATCACAGAAGGTTCAAGTAACTTATACTTTACAAATACCAGAGCAGATGCTAGAATTACAGCGGCACTCATTGATGAAGATAATATGGCTTCAAATAGTGCTACTAGACTACCATCACAGCAATCAGTTAAAGCATACGTTGATGCACAGGTTGATACAGCAGATGCACTCAGTGAACTAAGTGGTGATTCAGACGATGTAACAGAAGGTTCAACAAACTTATTTTACACAAATGCAAGAGTACAAACATTCTTAGGTGCCGGCTCTCTAGCAGGACATATTGTACCTGCAACAGACAATACATATGACTTAGGTTCAAGTACAAAAGCATGGAAAGACTTATACGTTGGACCAGGATCATTATACGTTAACGGACAGCAAGTAATTTCAGATAACTCAGGTACAATTACAGTTTCTGCAGATTCAAACCAAAACGTTACACTTCAAACATCTGGTTCAGGTGATATTGAACTTAACGCAACAGGTACTGGTACAATTAACTTACAAAGTTCTATTACAGTTGATAGTGGACAAACACTAACTGGTACAGGTGGTTTGACAATGGCGTCAAACATTAACTTAAACAGTAATCACATTAACAACTTATCAGATCCAGCCTCGGCACAAGACGCCGCAACTAAGGCTTATGTAGACGGAGCAACTTGGTTAACAGGTGGCGACGGTATTACAAATAGTTCAGGTACAGTAGCAGTTGATAGTACAGTAGTTAGAACTACAGGTACACAGACTATTGCAGGAAACAAAACATTCTCAGGAACTACAACAATAAGTGGTGCATTAGCATCAACTGGTACTTCCGTAGAAATAGCAGATAACCTTATAACATTAAACGCAGACGCAACAGGTACCCCTTCTGAAAACGTTGGCATAATTGTTGAAAGAGGTGATTCTACTAATGTTCAACTAAGATGGAATGAATCAGACGACAAGTGGCAGTACACTAACAACGGTGCAGATTATAAAAACTTAATTGCATTAGACAGCATTAGTGTAACAGATGCAGGTGGTGATGGATCATTATCATACAACAACGGTACAGGTGTTATTACTTATACAGGCCCAAGTGCCGCAGAAGTTAGAGCACATTTAAGTGCTACACTTGCCAGTGGAGACGGTGGCATTGCTTACAACAGTTCAACTGGTGTAATCACAATGACAGGACCAAGTGCTTCAGAAACAAGAGCCCACTTTAGTGCAGGTGACGGTATGGGTTACAGTGGCGGTGCTTTTGCAGTAGATAGTACAGTAGTTAGAACTACAGGTGCACAAACTATTGCAGGTGCTAAAACGTTCAGTAACGATGCAATCTTTAACGGTAACTTAACAGTTAACGGAACACAAACAATTTTAAACACTGAAACATTAACAGTTGATGACAACTTAATTGTTCTTAATAATAACGAATCCGGTACTCCAAGTGCTGATGCAGGTATTGAAGTAGAAAGAGGAACATCAACTAATGTTCTACTACAATGGGACGAAAGTGCAGATGTTTGGCAGTTTACCAGAGATGGCTCTGCATGGCACACTATTTACACTGAATCAGAAATTGAAGGTTTCTTTAGTGCCAACGATGCAGGTGGCTTAGGTTCATTCAGTTATAACAATGCAGGACAGTTTACTTATACAGGTCCAAGTAATTCAGATATTACAGGACTTATTAGTGTAACTGACTCAGGAGGCGACGGGTCGTTGTCTTACAGTGGTGGTGTTATTACTTATACAGGCCCAAGTGCCGCAGAAGTTAGAGCTCACTTTACTGGTGGAACTGGTATTGATATTTCAAGTGGTTCTATATCATTTGATGGTAGTGAATTAGCCTCAAGTACTTCAGATGCAGACGGTGACTTCTTTGTAGTAGTTGACGACAGTGATGCAACTAAGAAACTTAACAAAACAGATATTAAAATTTCAGGTTTCAATAACGATTCTGGATTTACTACAAACGTAGGTGACATTACAGGTGTTACTGCTGGTACTGGTTTAAGTGGCGGCGGAGCAAGTGGTTCAGTTACACTTAACGTAAGTGGCGTAACAGTTTCAGAATTAGCGGCAGGCTCATTACAAACAAGTGGCGAATCATTTAGTAATGATGACACTTCATTAATGACATCAGCGGCTATTGAAGACAAGATTCTAAGTTATGGTTATACAACTACAACAGGTGATATTACAGGTGTTACTGCTGGTACTGGTTTATCAGGCGGTGGTTCATCAGGTGGTGTTACACTAACATTAGATAACTCTGTAGTTAGAGGATTATTTAGTGCTGGTGGTGACCTAAGTTATGATAGTGGAACAGGACAATTTAGTTTCACTAATGATGCAGGTGACATAGAAAGTGTTACAGCAGGAACAGGTCTTTCAGGAGGCGGTTCTTCAGGTGCAGTTACCCTAAACGTTGATCTTTCAGAATTAACAGACATGACAGCGGCAGTTAATAGTTCAGAAGATGAACTTATTCTACTAGACAATGGTGCAGATAGAAGAAAACTTATTTCAGAAATTCCACTAAGTGCATTTAATAACGATTCAGGCTTTACAACCACAACAGGTGACATCACCGGTGTTACAGCAGGATCAGGATTAACTGGCGGCGGATCATCAGGTAGTGTTACACTAAACGCAGATACAGCCGCAGTCACTAATGGTGCAAGTACACTTGCAACAGGTGATCAAATTTATGACTTTGTTACAGGACTAGGATACTCAACTACAACTGGTACAGTTACAAGTGTTGCCGTAAGTGCAGGCACTGGTTTATCAGGTGGTGGAACAGTTACAACTTCAGGAACAATTTCAGTAGCATTAGATATGTCAGAACTTACTGATATGACAGCGGCAATGGCTGGTACAGATGAATTTATTGTACTAGACGCAGGTGCAGATAGAAGAAAAGCGGCAAACGAAATTGGATTAAGCATATTCAGTAACGACAGTGGCTTTACTACTAACGTAGGTGACATTACTAACGTTGCAGTATCAGGAACAGGTCTCTCAGGAGGCGGTTCAAGTGGTGCAGTAACTATTACAAGTAATGCAACATCGGCTAATACTGCAAGTGCAATAGTTGCCAGGGACGGCTCAGGTAACTTTAGTGCAGGCGTTATTACAGCAACAGCCACAAACGCCAGATACGCGGATTTGGCTGAGAAATACTTAGCAGACGGCAACGTTGAAGCAGGTGATGTTGTATGTTTTGGTGGTGACAAAGAAGTTACTGCTTGTAACATTCCATCATTCCATGGAGTTGCAGGAGTTGTTAGTACAGATCCAGCATACTTAATGAACGCAGAGTCAGAAGGTGTTCCAGTAGCATTAACAGGAAGAGTACCTTGTAAGGTATCAGGTCCTGTTTCACCAGGTGACTTAATGGTAAGTTCATCACTAAGCGGACATGCTATGGCAGATAACAACGCACAGGCTGGTAGAATAATTGGTAAAGCGATTGGTTCTAATGAAGCAGGTGAGGGAGTTATTGAAGTTCTAGTAAACATGATGTAAAAAATACTCAGTCTCGAGATTAAAAAGCACTCTTAGGAGTGCTTTTTTTTGGCAAGTATAATCTCTAGGAC
>Ga0315315_10002368_pt1 | contig 17217 bp, 14 predicted proteins | sample M140m3416metaG_FD_203699 | JGI IMG/M metagenome (GOLD analysis project Ga0315315, IMG submission 203699) | Ammonia-oxidizing marine archaeal communities from Monterey Bay, California, United States - M1 40m 3416 | ecosystem: Environmental > Aquatic > Marine > Intertidal zone | place: USA... | reverse complement strand
TCTTTGCAAGGTCGAAGATGTGTGTTTTGTTGGAAATTGTTTTTCCAAGAGCGATGGGGAGATCGCAATCTGAGTTTTGGAATTTTTCAGAACGTATCAGAGTCAACATGCTCACGACATCTGGCTTCGAATTGGGTACTTCAATGCCTATTGTGCCACGTCCTGGTATCGGTGCGATAATTCTAATCCCAAGAGCTGCAAGGCTTAACGCGATGTCGTCTTCCAGATTCTTGATCTTCGAGATACGTATGCCAGGTGCAGGAACGATTTCATAAAGCGTGACAGTGGGGCCGACCTCAGCGGATATTTCATCGACCTCAATTTTAAAATCCAACAAGGTTTTAAGGATTTTATCCTTGTTGATGGAAAGCTCATCTTCGGTCACTTTGTGTTTGCCGTCACCATGATCTTCCAAATGCTCCAGACCGGGCATTTTAAAAGAACCGAGTTCTAATGTGGGGTCGTATTCGCCAAACTCTTGAGTTAACTCATTGACTTCTCCTTTGGAGAGTTGTTCTTCGTCTTCTTTCTCCTTGATCACGAGATCAATTCCCGCTTCAGGCTCAGGCTTCACGATTGTGAAATCTTTGGGCGTATTTGGCGCTTCTTTCTCTTCTTCGTCTTTCTTTTCAGAATCATTGACGAGGGTGCTTACAATGTCGTCAAGTTCTGTTTTTTCAGCAGGTGATTCAATGGAATCAGTGTGGTTGGGTTCTGTTGACGGACTTTCGTCCAATACAGATGCGACGGTTTTATTTTTGATCCAATTTTTAATTCGCGCAAAAACAGGTTTCAGTGTGTCAAACTTGATTTTCTCAGGCCACCCCGGCGCAAATTGAAAAAGGGTAAATAAAATTAAACCCACCATTAAAATCGCACTTCCAGACGTACTAAGGTAAATGAGGGTGAACTTTAAGAGGAAAGCTGATCCTTGACCTACGAGATGGTCTGAGACATTCAATGTGATTTCATGCGATTGCGCAACCTTTTCGTGGCAGAAAAAGGTGACTGCCCAAGGAAGAGCCACCATAGCGGCGAGTGCCCAACGGGTAAACTTGGCGATGGGCAGCAGTGCTCTTCCTGTTAATGCTTTGAACCCCAGTAGAAACAAGATGGCTGGCACAGCAAGGAATCCAAATCCAAATGTTCCTCTCACCAAATAATGTCCGACCATGGCTCCCAATTTTCCGCCGAGATTTGTTGCGGGGAGTTTGTATGTGTCGCTAGTGACGAGTAGGGTGTCATAACTTCCGGAAAATATGGCTGAAAGGGCGCTTAAAATTAAAAACGCAGAAATCACCAGTCCGAAAAGCCCCACTGTCGACCTGACGCGCTCATCTTCCCAGCGTTCTTTGAAATACCTTTTTTTACTGGCGAAATTCCGTTCGTCGGACTTTTTAGAGCGTTTTGACGATTGATTTGATTGGGTTCTAGGCTTATCGCCTTTTCGGACGTTTCGCGCAGGCTTATTTACAGTACTGGCGGTGGAGGTGAAAATTGTTCGCATCATGCTTATTCGTAAAATTAAACGGTAAACGTAGCAGTTATAGTACATTGCAATCTCCTTGTCCACGTTTGAGTGTTCAAATCAACTGGATAAGAAAACGTTGGTAATTCAGGGTAAGTTTGACTATCTTTGCCCTCCAATTCTCGAAGCTATGGCCAAGAAAGGCAACCGTGTACAAGTAATACTTGAGTGTACTGAGCATAAAGACTCAGGCCGCCCAGGAACGTCACGTTACGTGACAACAAAGAACAGGAAGAACACGCCTGATCGAATGGAACTCAAGAAGTTCAACCCTGTGTTACGCAAGTACACAGTTCACAAAGAGATTAAGTAACCCTGAAACTGTAAGACTATGGCTAAGAAAGTAGTAGCGTCGCTCCAGACTGGTGGAGGAAAGCAACACACGAAAGTGATTAAAATGGTTCGCAGTGAAAAAACTGGTGCGTATTCATTTGTCGAGCAAATTGTTCACAACGATAACGTAAAGGGTTTCTTCGAGAAGTAACCTAAGGAACCTAATGCGATGGCAATCGCCATGCTTTATTGACTTTGGCTGGCTCTTCTTTGAGTCAGCCTTTTTTTTTGAGATAAGACTAACATGAGTTTTTTTAAACGCATATTCGGAAAAAACAAAGATCAATCTGATGAACAGGTTGAGAAAAAAGCATCCTTAGATGCTGGGCTCGAAAAGTCCAAAAAGGGTGTGATCAGTAGAATCGCACGTGTCTTTAGTGGGCGTCGGAAAATCGACGAAACATTGTTGGATGATTTAGAGGAAGCGCTCATGATGTCAGATGTGGGGGTGGATACCACAGAACGCGTCATCGAACGATTGAGAAAGCGTGCTGTTTGGGAGGCCTATTTGGACCAGTCAGAGCTTATGAATATGCTGAGAGAAGAAATAGCCCATCTATTGGTGGGTGAAGACTTGGGAGAGGCGCTCACAAATAATTCCGTATTCTCTATAGACACAATAGATGCAGGTGAGGGTCCCGCAGTCATTTTAGTGGTCGGTGTAAATGGTGTGGGCAAGACCACAAGTATTGGGAAGCTGGCACATCGGTATAAACAAGAAGGTAAAAAGGTTATGCTAGGTGCTGCGGATACGTTTCGGGCGGCTGCGGTTGATCAATTGATTGTTTGGGGTGAACGGGTAGGTGTCCCCGTGGTCTCCCAAGGCATGGGCGCCGATCCTGCTGCTGTAGCTTATGATACGCTGGAGTCTGCAAAAGCACAGAACATGGATGTTGTCATTATTGACACAGCTGGCCGTCTGCATAACAAGGTGGGGCTTATGTCCGAGCTGACGAAAATTAAGCGGGTGATGGATAAGATTGTTCCGGGCGCCCCTCATGAGGTGTGGCTCGTTTTGGATGGTTCTACAGGCCAAAACGCACTTGTACAAGCCACTCAATTTTCACATGCCACAGATATTACGGGGCTCATTTTAACGAAACTAGACGGGACCGCAAAAGGTGGGGCTGTACTTGCTGTGTGTGATCAGGTGAAAATTCCTGTACATTACATCGGAGTAGGAGAAAAGATGGCAGATCTGCAAAATTTTAACACCTTAGAATTCATTGATTCCTTACTGCCTGAATCTTTAAACGAGAATTAACCACACCAGTTAAAAATGAGAGCGAGGTCATCAAACCCAAGAAAAGTAAACGTTGTCACCTTAGGTTGTGCAAAGAACATGTATGATTCTGAGCAACTCATGACGCAACTTAAAGCGAATGATTTTGAGGTTGAGCACGAAGCCAGTAAAGATGATTTCGGAATCGTAGTGATTAATACTTGTGGGTTTATTGAGTCAGCCAAACAGGAGAGCATCGACATGATTTTGCGTTTTGCGGATGCAAAAAAAGAAGGCTCTGTAGAAAAGGTATATGTGACAGGGTGTTTGTCTCAACGCTATGCAGACGAGCTGGAAGATGGTATTCCTGAGGTTGATGCTTGGTTTGGTACAAGAGACCTTCCGCGTCTTTTAAAAACCCTTCGGGCAGATTACAAGAAGGAACTCGTAGGTGAACGATTGCTGACGACTCCTGCACACTATGCCTATTTGAAAATTGCTGAGGGATGTGATCGTCCTTGCGCTTTTTGTGCCATTCCGCTCATGAGAGGTAAGCATGTTTCAACGCCCATTGAAGATCTTGTCAAGACTGCTGAGGGTCTTGCCTCGCAAGGTGTACGTGAATTAATACTGATTGCTCAAGACCTGACTTACTACGGCCTTGACATCTATAAGAAAAGGCGTTTGGCGGATTTAATCACAGCATTGGATAACGTTGAAGGCATTGACTGGATCAGGCTTCACTATGCTTTTCCTTCTGGATTTCCGATGGACGTTCTCACTGTCATGGCAGCGTCAGACAAGGTGTGCAATTATTTAGATATGCCGCTCCAGCATGCCAGTGATTCCATTTTAAAATCGATGCGTCGGGGAATTACACAGGAGAAAACAGAAAAGTTGCTTGCGGATATTCGGAAAACGGTTCCAGGCATTGCCATCCGAACAACACTTATTGTTGGGTTTCCAGGAGAAACAGAAGAAGATCATGCAAACCTTTTAGATTGGGTGGCACGGATGAAGTTTGAGAGGCTGGGATGTTTTACGTATTCTCATGAAGAAAACACCCATGCGTATAAATTAGAAGATGATGTTCCTGAGGAGGTTAAAAAGAAGCGGGTGGAAGAAGTGATGGATCTGCAGGCTGGAATCTCGGAAGTATTGAATCTTCGCTATCTCGGCAATGAATTTAAAGTCATCATCGACCGATGTGAGGGTGGGTTTTGGCTTGGGCGGACGGAGTTTGATTCGCCAGATGTAGATAATGAAGTCAGAATTCCTGTGTCAGATGAGCTGCATTTGAGAATTGGTGATTTCGTGCAAGTTAAAATTACGGGCGCAACCTCTTTCGATTTAGATGGAGAAGTCGTGGGTTAAGCACATGTCAGATCAACACACATATCCAGTCATGGAGGTCTTTCCGACGTTGCAAGGAGAGGGAAGGTATACGGGGTCTCCAGCTTATTTTATCAGGCTTGCTGGTTGTGATGTGGGTTGCTCATGGTGCGATGTCAAGGAAAGTTGGCCGGCCGGAGACCATCCACATGTCTCCGTTGATGAACTCGTTTTGGGCGCCAAAAAAAGTGGCTTGCCGATGGTTGTGGTGACAGGGGGAGAGCCTTGCATGTATGACCTAGAATCATTAACTGCTGCCCTAAGGAAGGAAGGCCTGAAAATTCACCTAGAAACGTCTGGAGCTCATCCAATTCGAGGTGATTTTGATTGGATCACTTTGTCACCAAAAAAATTCAAAGCTTGCCTGCCAGAAAGTTATTTACGTGCCCACGAATTAAAGGTCGTGGTCGTAAACAATCACGACCTGACCTGGGCGAGAGCGCAAGCCGTTCATGTAAAAAAGGGTACGCTGCTTTATTTACAGCCTGAATGGGATAGGAAGGACAAAGTGCATGCGATGCTTATGGCATTTTTAGGAACCGAAGAGGGGCGTGTTTGGTCTTTGAGTACACAGACACACAAATACTTAGGGATACCTTAACAGACGTATAGGGCTAGTATCTGATCACGTCAGAGGGGGGGGAGAGTTGAAACAATTCAACAAACTCCCGAGCATCAACGACAGTACGTTCGTTGTCAATTGCAAACACATTGTGATAATTCCCATTTCGACGAAAGTCATTGTCTGTCAATCTCTCAATTGATGTTACAATGATTCTGTATGAGATATTCCCGTATGTGATTGTTGCCTCAAGCGGCATGCTGCTTCCAGGCCAACCACTCGGTGCTGCACCAAGCGAAGGGGCGCACCAGTTATTTAGGCCGCACGGTTCACATTTGACGCCAGCAAGTTCTTTCGGACCGGTGTTTGCGACGCGTTTAGGTGGAGATGGTGTTTCTTGAACCGTCTTCGGCAAAGGGCCCGTTAATGCGACTTCTGTGCCGAAAAAAGTAAACTGATTCACGGACCCTAAAAGTGGGCCCAGCAACAGAAACGATTGCGTTTTTCCAGACTCTGATTTTTCGGTTATTTTAAATTGACCTCCATGAGCAATTACTTCTAAGCCTGCAGGGGCAAAGCCAAATTCTTCTGTAGGTGAACAAGAATAAGTAATGAGAAATGAAGGGGTTTGGGCTGAGAACGTCCCAAACATAAATATTGACAGTAAGAGAAATAGGGTGTTTAGCGTTTTCATGTGCATTTAGTAATCAAGCAGTGTGCCAATTGCGTCAGACACTTTCTCAGCGTTGGGTAAAACCGCTTGCTCCATGCTCTCATTCAGGGGTATTGCAGGAAGTTCAACACTTCCTATGACCTGTGGGGCTGCGTCTAAATCTTCAAAGCATTCCTTCGCGATGCGTCCACTTAAAGCCTGAGCGAAGCTATTTGCAACAGGTTCCTCGGTGAGGACGAGGCATCGGTTTGTGTGTTTGATACTCGAAGCAACTGTGTCAAAGTCAAGAGGCACCAAAGTTCTCAAGTCGATGATTTCAATTGCACCGGGGAAATTTTCGGCGGCTTCCAAAGCCCAATATACACCTCGGCCATACGTGATGATCGAACATGAGGCCTCTGTTGTCGCACGTTGTACGATTCTGGCTTTCCCAAGTGGGATGATGTAGTCTTCATCAGGTTCAATGCATTTGGCAGCTTCTGTTCCAGGTGTTTTCGACCAGTAAAGACCTTTGTGTTCAAGAACGACGACAGGATTTGGGTCATAAAATGCGGCTTTCAATAAGCCTTTAAGATCGGCTCCATTAGAAGGGTAGGCCACCTTGATGCCACGGATGTTGGTGAGCACAGATTCTATGGAAGAGCTGTGATATGGTCCCCCCGATCCATAGGCGCCAATCGGAACACGTATGAGGGAGTGCACAGGCCATTTTCCGTTTGAGAGAAAGTATGAACGAGAGAGTTCAGAGAACAATTGGTTCAGTCCAGGCCAAAGATAATCGGCAAATTGAACTTCGACAATGGGCTTAAGGCCAGTGCATGACATCCCTACAGTAGAGCCTATAATAAATGCTTCTTGGATGGGGGTGTTAAAGACCCTGTCGTCTCCGAATTTGTTTCCCAGTGTGGCTGCTTCTCTGAAAACACCGCCTAGCCGCTTTCCGACGTCTTGTCCATAGAGCAGAGATTCAGGATGTTTCGTCATGATCTCTTGCATGGCGTGGAGCGCACAATCTACCATCAACGTGATCTCTGAACCTTTCGGGGCTCTGATTCCAAGTTCTTCGGTCACTTCTGTAGGCGCAAATCTGTGATTCAGAAGGTCTTCAAAGACAGGTTCTTCAGCATTTCGTGCGCGATCAAACGCTTCGTTGACATCTCCATCAATTTCGGCTTTAAGGAGCGCAAGGGATGTTGTGTCTAGGATATTTGCTTCTGTTAAATACTTTTCTATACGTGGGAGTGGATCTCGTTTCTTTGCGTCGTCCAAATCATCCCTGTAAAACTCACGACGTACGCCTGAAGTATGGTGCCCCAGAAGGGGTACAGTTGCATGAATGAGGAAAGGGCGACGTTCTTCACGGACAAGATTGATGACCTCCTCCATCAGCGCGAGGCAAGCGGGAAGGTCCGTGCCATCAACTTTGCGAACTTCAATCGGTGGGTATCCCGCAGCCATCGTCGTGGCGTCTCCAAATCGAATTTCTCTCGCGTGTGCTGAAATGTCCCATTCGTTATCCTGCACAAGCCAAACAATAGGTAGTTTCTTGAGTGCCGTCATATATAGCGCTTCGCCAACTTCACCCTCCGTCATTGCGGCATCACCTATCGAGCACATGACGACTGGCGCCTCTCCCTTCGCCCATGTGTCAAGACCTTGTTCTTCCCGGTACTGCAGTCCCATTGCCACCCCTGCAGCGGGTATCGCTTGCATCCCTGTTGCAGAGCTTTGATGCGGTATTTTCGGGAGGTCGGGACGGTTTAAAGAAGGGTGAGAATAATAGGTTCTTCCGCCAGAAAAGGGGTCGTCACGTTTGGCAAAAAGTTGCAACATGAGCTCCTCGGGGGTGATGCCCATCGCCAGAAGCATGCTGTCATCACGGTAGTAGCAACTCAGCCAATCCTGTTTTTTAAGGAGAGACCCTGCCGCTACCTGAATGGCTTCGTGGCCATTTGAGCATGCGTGAACATATTTAGATGTGAGCTTTGCATGTTCCTCATACAGATCAGACATGCTTCTGGCAGTCCGCATCGTACGGTACGCAGAGATGAATCTGTCTGTTGATATTGTATTAGATGAGTATTGGGACATCGAAACAAAGGTACGTTACCTTCGAAGCATGAGTGAAGCGTTGCAAATCGAATTTCAAAAGTGGGAGGGTACTGGCAATACCTTTGTGATTATTGATGGATTTAAATATGCTGGATTTGACCTTCAGTCTCTTGATAATAAGGCTATTACTAGGATTTGTGCGCAAGAAAATACGGATGGTGTCATCGTGTTAGAAGCATCGGAATTGCCCCATGTCGATCTCAAATGTGATTATAGGAACGCAGATGGCTCTCGATCGTTTTGTGGAAATGGGACCCGCGCTTCGTTTTTGTACGCAAAAATGCAGGGTTGGGTCGTTGATGAAGCCATATTTGAGGCCTGTGACGGACTTCATAAAGTCAAATTGAATAAGGATTTAGATTTGCCGAGTGTAAAATTTATGCCCCTGAGTTGTCCGCTCGACATTGATGATGATGACTTCAGAGGGGATTTCTTTATCGATACTGGGTCACCTCATCACGTCCATATTGTCCATGACACACAGACGCTGGATGAATTTAACATTGACGCTTTTGGACGACGTGTGAGGCATCACAAGCGATATGCACCTGATGGGACCAACGTCAATGTGTTGTGTGACCTGGGAGAAGAAATTTTATTGCGAACCTATGAACGAGGGGTGGAGGGTGAAACCCAAGCGTGTGGTACAGGTGCAGTCGCAGCGGCATTGGTTCATTTCACATTGCATGGTGGCGAAACGCAGCGCAAAGTAAAGATGCCAGGTGGAGACTTGTTTGTGCGGTTTGAGCCATCAAAAGGTGGTGGTGGTTACAATGGGGTTTGGCTCAGCGGAAAGGCAAGCGAAATGGTCAGAGGGATTTTAAAGGTGGTGACCGTGTTTCTTTTGATGTTAGGTCTGTCCCCGTCTTCAAGTCACGCACAGTGGTTTGAAAATCTGAGTGATGAAGCGACTGTGAGTGTCATTACATTAAGTCCTGGACAGGATACATATGCAGCGTTTGGTCATACTGCGATTAGAATTTACGACCCACTGGAAGTCCCTGTGGTAGACTGGGTATTTAATTATGGAACGTTTTCATTTGATGACGGGTTCTATTTGAACTTTATGCGGGGAAGACTGAATTATAAGCTGACTGCGGCCCCTTTTTATCTGTTTAAAAGTGCGTATGTCGAATCTGGACGTGGCATGTTTGAACAGCGTCTTAACTTGAATGCCAGCGAAGTGAGAGATGTCGCCGGTTATTTGTCTTGGAATCTTCAGGAAGAAAATGCAGTATACAGATATGAGTTCTTTAGAGACAACTGTGCGTCTCGTGTAATCGTGGTGCTAGAAGCAGCTTTGGGCGACAAACTTAAGACACACTGTCAAGCTGATGGAAGAACCTTTAGAGATGGACTTAGGCCCTATATCGAAGGTTCACCATGGACTTCTCTAGGTATGGATTTCATATTGGGTCCCAGAGCGGATGAGGTCATGACGGAGTGTGGTGCCTCTTTTATCCCTGATGATTTGGCTGAAGCGTTAAAGCGAATGACGGTGAATGATGTCCCTCTGACAAGTGAAAATGACCGGGAGGACCATTTTATTGCTGAGGGCATGTGGTTTTCGGGGCTACAAGAAGGCGATACAAAACGTCATTTCCCACTTTTTGTAACTCTTTTTGTCTTGGTACTCATTGGTACTTTGAAAATTATGAAGGCAATGAAAGAAGCCAAATCAAACCATTCAAGTCACGCCATGTACAATGTGGTTCGGTTTTTTATTGCAGGCGTCGCAACGACGCTGGGGATTCTGCTTGTGTTGATGTGGATGCTTACAGATCATTCCGATACTTGGGGGAATTACAATCTCCTCTGGACCTTGCCCGCCTTTGTGGTTTTTCTTCCGCAAAGCTTAAAATATAAGCACAAGACAGTTGTTGCTGCAACCATTGTTGTCACTGGATATTTGATACTGAGTCCATGGTTATTGCCTCAATTTACATCTCTTTCGTTGTGGTGTGCCGCTCTCGCCGTATTTTTGGCAGTAGCACCTTTGAGATGTATTCCCGCGAGTACACGTTTATAAACTTATTGAATCATGTCAGGAAAAATCAAAATAGCATTTGTCTCCATCCTCTTTCTTACTTCCCTCTACAGCTGTAAGGATAGGGAGGCTTTGAGCTGGGAGTCAGAGATTTTTCTCCCCCTTGTGGATGACAATGTAACTTGGTCGTCATTTGTTCCAGATTCATTGCTTGTCCTAGGTGAGGGTGGAGACCCAGCACGACTTGTCTACAAAGGCCCGTTTGAAGCCTTTAACGCTGAGGATATTCCGGTACTTCCGGACACCACTTTGTTGAACACTTTTTCAATGGGAAACTTGCTTACAGTAGACATTCCTGCACCTCTAGATATTCCTTTCATGGAAATAACCAGTGAAATGCAGATCACCAATTTGAGTGCGAATTCGGGCATGTATTTGCGCGAACTTATACTTAATGGGGGCACAATGGAATTTTCCGTTGAGAGCACTGTAGAAGGGGTTCTTCATTTAAATTATGCACTGACAAGTATGACGATAGGTGGAGAGGTTGTGGAAATTGAATTTAATGTGCCGCCTGCAGTTGGCGGCGTGAATGGTGTGTCAACAGTAAATATCGATTTAACCGGTGCGGTGTTTGATATGACAGGAGAAGATGGGAGTTCTTACAACAGTATTTCTTCGTTCTTTACAGCCATGAACTCACCTCTCAATGAAGATGTTTTCTTTATTTCAAATCTGGACAGTCTTACCGTCAAGCTAGAGATGCAAGACATGAAGATTGATAAGGCGAAAGGATACTTCGGAGATGTTGAGTTAGACTTCGGTACTGAGGTCACCCTCATTGACACTGTCCCTGTTCCTAACCCTATATTAGATCTTGAGGGAGCGGTAGCTAAACTGCGTGTAGAGAACACTATAGGTGCGGATTTAAGACTTAATTTCGACACGCTGTTGGTGGATGGGCAATCTGTGATTCACCCAACATTATATGGCGCTCACGATATCCCTAGGGCGCAATGGATCGATGGAAATCTCCTTGACTACACGACTTTAGAAATTGATTTGGGTGAATCGGGATCAAATATATTTGACCTCATGGAGAACTTTCCTGAGCGGTTTAGGATGGCTGGAAGTGCTCAGGTCAATCCGTATGGGGATATTTCTTTCGGCAACGATTATGCAGACACAGATTATATCCCTGAGCTCGAGTTGGAGATTGAAATTCCATTTCGCATGGGGTTAGATGGTGTCGTCTTAGAGGAAGTATATACATTGGATCCACTGGATTTCCCTCAGTTTGATGGTCGCCTGTTAATCGATCTGACAAGCACATTCCCTGTGGAGGTCATTGCGGATGTTGACTATGTTGTCAACGATACAATCGGGACCGTCGTTGCCGTAAATACACAACTTGAAGCAGGCAGTAGCTTTCCGGAAATGCCTGCGCATGCGTTGTTAATCATCCCTTTGAATGAAGCTGTCATCGCGCCAGGCGGAAATGTGTATGTGAGTCTCACGGTGAGGACTGATGGCGCCCAAACCTTTACCGGATATGAAAATATTCGTGTTCAAGTGAGAATTGAAGGGACGCAATTAATCGAAGTAGAGTAATGATGAAATTTCAAACCAAAGTCTCTATTTTCATTGTAACTCTGCTGTTCACATCCTCCATCACGGTCGCGGCCTCTTTGAATCCAAGTGATTCTTCGAAAGTGAAACGGAGTGGAGACGCCTCTTTTTCTGTTTGGGCGAACCAAAGCGGCAATGTGTTATCCACAGGATTTTTAAGTTCATTGGCACATGGCGGATTTATAGGACACGATATTCTTGATCCCGTTTTAGAAGCACATGAGGGAGGTATGGGTTTTTTTGGGGGAAGTGTGGGATGGGAGAAGAAGTGGGCTGCAAAGCCGTTTAAAGGCGGTAAATGGGCCTTGTGTGGATCGATGGGCAGCGAGATACTTTACGATTCACGTTGGACTTCAGATTTGTTTGAGTTGATTTTTTATGGCAATGGGGGGCATACGGGGAGAGTGGATGTGCTCAGTGGCACAGGAATACGCATGGCTGAATTCAATAGATTTAGTTTAGGTTTTGAGAATGCAAAGACCAGGCAGAGGCTTGAGATTTCTCTTGTACAGAGGCTTACGGGTTTTGAATGGAGTATTCCTTATGGCTATTTCTCCGTTTCGGAGAATGCTGATTCACTGGATACATATCTTCAAACAGAAGCGCGACTCCATGCACTCGATGGTCCATCTACAATGAATATACCTTTTGGAGATTCTCTGGATTTGCCTTTTGGCTTTCTTCCCGCATATGGCATTGGCATTTCAGGAAGCCTGCCATTGGCCTCTGAAACATTGCCGATCAGATTCGATATCAATTTTTCGGATTTCGGTATTTTATTTGAGCCACAAGGATCTTCTGTAGCTTGGTTTCAAGAGGGTATTGCAACAACAGGTTTGCCCGTTTTTGGAGATTCTTTGACTTGGGAATCCGTTGTAGAAGGTAACATCAGTACAGACTCGCTATTGCTCACGGGAAGTTCTGTAAAGCGGATGGCACTTCTCCCTTACCGTTTGTCAGCTCAATTTATATACGAGCCTTCGCCTGATGTGATGCTCGAATTGGGAGTTGAGACTGGGGGGTGGATGCCTGAACCCCTTTACACTGCAGGAGTGGGGTGGACACCTTTTGACAGACTTGCGTTCGGAGTGCAGGCCAAATATGGTGGATGGGGCAGGATGAGGCCCGTTGTCTGGACGCAATTTAAGTACAGTTGTAGAAGGATGTTGGTGATAGAAATAGAAGATCCTATGGGATTATTTATTGGGAATGAGTCATCCGATTTTACATACAATAGAGGGGTCACATTCAGATTGGAAAGACTCGCAGGAGATGGATGGAATGCGAGAGGAGGGCGTTTCAAATCAACGTGTAAGCGATAACTGACGCACTAAGCTCAAGAACACAGTAATTTATGAATAAGATGGATTCACAGGCATTTCCAAATAAGCAAACAGCAGCTCAAAAGCAGGCGTTTGAGGATGTTTCAGGCGGGAAGCTTCTTGTCATTGCCGGTCCGTGTGTTGTCGAAGGAGAAAAGCCATTGTTTGAAGTGGCTGAGCGCGTCATAGGGACCTGTAGAGATTTAGGTTTACCTGTGATTTTTAAGGCTTCTTATCGAAAAGCCAATCGCTCACGAATGGACAGTTTTACTGGAATAGGTGATGAGGAGGCGCTCTCTTTGTTGGCACAAGTTCGACAGCAGTACGGCGTGAAAGTCATCACTGATATTCATAACGCGGAAGAAGCCGCTCAGGCAGCTGAATATGTCGATGTTCTTCAAATTCCAGCATTCCTTTGTCGTCAAACTGATCTTCTTGTTGCAGCTGCAAAGACAGGCTGTACTGTCAACATTAAAAAAGGGCAATTTCTATCCGCAGAATCGATGATTCATGCAGTGCAAAAGGTAAGAGATGCTGGAAATGAAGATGTTTGGGTGACGGAAAGAGGAACAACATTTGGTTATGAGGATCTTGTGGTAGATATGAGAGGGATTCCCGTGATGCGAACATTTGCCCCAACAGTCGTTGACCTGACACACAGCCTTCAACGTCCCAATCAAAGTTCTGGCGTGACAGGCGGCACACCTCATTTCATTTCCCCACTGGGTCGAGCAGCAGTGGCAGCTGGAGCGGACGCTGTTTTTATAGAAACGCATCCACGCCCCTCAGAAGCACGCTCTGATGGCGCGAATATGCTTCATATAGATCATCTGCCTTCTCTTCTTAAAACACTTTCAAGTATTCACGAATCTGTACGTTCATGAAATATACATTAAGCCTATTCGTTCTTGCTTTTGCGTTTTCAATAGCTTCGCTTTCAGCCCAAAGCGAGATTCAAATTCGCGTTGTAGGAGGGCCCCTCGTAGATGAAGCACATGCTGTGATTCCTTTGCTTAACAGCACATATGTTGTAGGCTCCACTTCCAGTCACGCAGACGGAACCGTCAGAGGTTATATCGTTAATTATGATTCAGATTTTCAATTTGCTTGGAGCATGCTTACTCCCTTCGGATCACCTGTAGAGCAAGCGGTGGATGCATGGGGCACGGTGCCTTCTGGAAGCAGCGGAGACCTCACGGTGCTTTCACAAAGACTTGGGGAAAATGACGCCTATAACATTGTGCTGCATACGATAAAAAATCTAGGGACTTCTGGAGCCATCGTTGGAACAATAGAAGTGATGCATCCCTTAAATCAAGATCCCGTGTCTGCCGTTAATTGGCAAGGAAGCAGATGGGCGGTAGGCAATGTTGAGGGTGACGGGTGGCTGCTTAATATTGATGACCCCTCGTCCGTTGACGGTGCGTCATACCTGACATGGGGTCACCCAGTCATTTCTGAACACGTCGAATCGGCAAGTGTTCATGGTGATACACTGTTTGTTGCTGGATCTACAGAAATTGATGGTGTCTTGCAATCTACTGTTTGGGCGTGGGGCCCAGACGGGACCCCCATATGGGCGAGGATTTCTCCGGATACAGGGACTTTTGGAGAGAACGTTGCAAACGATATCGCAATCGGACCCGATGGTTTGGTGCTCATGTACACCTACGAAAGAGAGGATTTACCACTGGGACACCGTGTCATGCATCTTGAGGTGGAGAATGGAACCCCAGGTGCGCCTGTTGATGCTTCTTCTGATGATTTTATGGAGGGATCTAACATTGCATGGGCTGACAACCAACTTGTATCGTTGTCTCATGTAGATTTTGAAACAGGAACTGAATCAGACATGTTTCTCACCTGGCTTGGAACCTATGGTGGTTATATCAGTTCAGGGATTTTAGGCACAAATTTCGCAGATGAGCCAAGAGATCTGAAAGTGGATGATCAGGGCAGGATTTGGGTGCTTGGCGTGACGCATGGATTTCTCAATGGGTCATCAAGTATTTGCGTCTATCGTCTTGATTCCATCGATGTGATTCCGAACATTTCATCTGTGAACCCAGGCTTGGGCATTAAAAATGACCCCATTTTTCTTAACTCAGTAGGGGTGAGTGGTTTATCTGTTCAAAAAAACGCCCCCATACTCTTTCCGAACCCCTGTTCCTCAAATGCGAGCGTGTCGATTTCAAATATCGGACATGATTTGGGGGGGGCAGAAGACATGGTTTGGTCTGTTTACACTTTGGATGGTCAATTGCACAAGGAAGGTTACTCGGATGTCATTGACTGTGCTGGCCTTGCGGATGGCGCATATGTTGTTTTAATCACATCAGCGACCCAGGTTTCACGCTTGCCTCTCCAAATCATACATTAATCTGTGAAAAACATTCCTTTTCATTTTCTGCTTTTTTTTGTTATTGGCTTTGCAATGGTGGGCTGTTCTTTTCTTTCAGACTTGCCAAAAATTTCACCTCAAGCAAAAACAACGGGTTTTACAGTATCCTCCTTCACAATGCAGGCTATGCATCCAGGGGTAGAGATGAATTTGTGGAAGACCGTAACGTACCGTATTGAAGTTGATGCTCTTTTTCCGGAAGGTTCACACGATTTCGAACTGTTTGTAGATTCGGTATCGCTTCCCACAACTTTAATTAGAGATAGGAATGGCATCCCATTTGACAATTCCAAACGGGAGAGAACCCAAGTGAAGTTTAAATCCAACAGACACTTTTATAGACCCGGCACTTCGGGAGCGATGACAATCCGAGAGGAAAAGTACGGTGCTTCAGGGGTTTTTCTCGAAGAAGGATCGTGTTGGTTGACTTTCGTGACGTCCTCAAATCGAGTGATGCGCTGGGATCTCGGGGTCCCCACCACGCTGTCTACGATATACGCTCCCTGAGAAAACACTTGATGCGGTAATTCTTGATTTCTTAAATGGCTGGAATATCTCATGACTTTTTGTACTTTAGATTCTAAATTACTTTCTCATGAAACTTCTTATTGCTGTTTTAACCCTTTTGTGTTCGAGCGTATTGTTTTCTCAAGAAAATACGGACTCCTTGCATTTTAATTATCTCAACTCGTCCTTGTCCTTGAATGAAAAAGAGCAATCGCATTTTTGGGACAGATATGATAAAATGCAACAAGAACAGGCACAGATTAAAACCCATCAACGTGACCTGAAGAAGTCTTTGATGTTTGCTTTTGCGAAATCAGATGAAGAGATTAAAGCCATCATAGATCAAATCGCAGAACAGGATATTTTAAAGGTTCAATTAAAAAGAGATTTTATTAGTGATTGCGTCGATTTTCTAGATGCGGAGCGGGCGATAAAATTCAGTATTTATGAAAAGAAATTCAAAAAAATGACACAGGCAGCCAATTCAAAATAGCAATACTGGTTTATGGGTGTCATAAATAATCCGCAGGTGAAACTTTGACAATCACAATATCCAGATTGATTTAGGCGTCTTAATTGTGTAACCAATGATTAACCCCCTAAATATTTTCAAATATGCGGATTATTAAAAACACCCTTTTTGCCTGTGCGGTTTCTATGACTGCTATTTTCAATTTTGCGTCTGCACAAAACGATGTTCGAATCTCATATGATTCAGAGGGTAACGAGCAAATAGTCGTGACTTATGAAGCAGATAAACCTCATGACAGTATTGGTATTACTATTATGGGAGACACTCAAATCACGATTCGTCGATTTGCTCGTGTATCAAATGAAGCCACAGATAATGGAATGTGCATTGCCACTTACAATGTACAAGATTTGAAGAATAGTGGTTCAGGTGAAACATTCCAAAAAGCCTACAATTCAGCTAAGAGCATCGCAGTTTACCGCAACTGTTTGCAAAGCGATGAGAAGTTTTTATTTGAGGATGACAAGATTGAAACAAATTTATAAATGAGGGGAGAGCGAAGAAAAGAAAATGAGGACGGATAATTAAATCCTAGGGTGATTATTATGAAGATTGATGACAACACTTCGGAGTGTATTGTCTTAATCTCAGATGGCTTTGAAACCATTTACGAAGTGCGGCCAATACTTTGCGAATACGGCAACTTGTGCGCGTAACATTTGAGGTGTTGTATTCACTTATTCATCGAGATTAATTGCGTAGTTTTGCACTGCTTGATGTCAAGCATTTTTAGCCTCGTAGTACAATGGATAGTGCATGGGTTTCCGGTACCCAAAATCCAGGTTCGATTCCTGGCGAGGCTACGAACTGACTGATTCAGCTACGACGAAGTTGTAGCAGGTGGAGAAGTCAGACGCAAGCAAAGCTTGCTTTAGGTTGCGGATGACGTAGCCAACTGAAACTCGCATAGCGAGCTGAATCAGTTCCCTGTGAGAGCCAGACTTGAACACCGAGCCGAGCGAAGCGAGCGCGACGGTATTTCTGGCGAGTTTATACGCGACAACTTAATTGTTTCGA
>Ga0315315_10002365_pt1 | contig 17221 bp, 11 predicted proteins | sample M140m3416metaG_FD_203699 | JGI IMG/M metagenome (GOLD analysis project Ga0315315, IMG submission 203699) | Ammonia-oxidizing marine archaeal communities from Monterey Bay, California, United States - M1 40m 3416 | ecosystem: Environmental > Aquatic > Marine > Intertidal zone | place: USA... | reverse complement strand
TATAATTAATAAGATATTAATTATAATAAAATTGAAGTAAAAATTATACTTTTTACTTCAGAAATATGTCAACTGTTTCTGTTAATACCCCTTTCTTTCAGTCAATCAGGGATGATATGGGGCTGTCCGACGAGGAGGCAGAATTGGTTCGTCTTGCCCAGTTCGATTGGTTTCGTGATCGCCCATGTAATGATGGTGCTGAGGAGGAGTATTATGCCGCGACTCTGATCCAGTCGATTGTGCGCATGTTTCAGGCTCAGGCTTATCTGAGGACGCTGAGTGGTGAGGAATCGAATAGATATAGTTTATATAAATTTTTATATAAACTATTAATTTGGCATATGGAATGGATATTTATTTAATGTTGTTTTTTTTCCACCCATTAAATCATTATTTGTTACTAGAGGACCATCTTTTACAATACCCCAGTCAGGATCTAATCGTTCTTTTCCCTCTTTTAAAATCGCAGGTTCACCCTCTTTATCTTTATCTTTGATTTCCTGAACTCTTCCAAAACTTACAATTTTTTGTTTATTTATTTTTCTATTTGCTTCATTGATAGCTGTATATGCAACTCCCATAATTGGAATATCTTCTGGATAATCAGTTTTTTCTAATCTACCATTATATATATTTTTATATTTTTCATAAATTTTATCATCAGATAGATAGCCCGCAGCCTGATCTCCAAAAGGCATATCTACACAACATATTTCATATCTTCTATTATATTGGTGAGTAGTAAGAGGTTTATTAACTGGCCAACTGCACTTTGTTTTACAACACTGAAACTTACATTTCAGAAACGATTTACACTTAACACAAAACCAACATTTTGTTTTGCAAACTTCTGTTTGAATTTCTACTTTTGAAATTCTTCTACTTGATCTTATTCCATTCATTGCCTTATTACCAGGACATATGCCTACACCTTCTTTTATTTTATTACCATACTTTAAATCTATCCATTCACATGTATTACCTGGATCATCTATACTGAATCTAGAAAATTGCATTCCACTTTCTCCTTTAGGTCCCTTAGGACCATTCGGTCCTTTAGGACCTTTGGGTCCCTGTGATCCCCTATCACCTCTTGGTCCTCTAGGACCTCTTGGTCCTTTATCACCAGTTGGGCCTTTTACTCCCTTTACTCCTTTTACTCCTTGAGTACCAGGTTTACCAATTTTACCAGGATCACCAATATCACCTCTATTTCCTCTAATACCTTGATCTCCTTTTGCACCTTTTAAACCATCTTGTCCTACCGCGCCTCCTAATCCTCTTAATCCTACGTCACCAGTTGTTCCTTTGAAACCTTTTTCACCTTGTTTACCTTTTTCACCTTTTAAAGTATCAGTAAAATTTTCAATAATATTTTCTTGATTTAATACTTCATTAATTAATTTATTATCGTTATAATTTTCTTGATTTAATACTTCATTAATTAATTTATTATCGTTATAATTTTCGATATTTAAATTATTAATATTATTTATATAATAATAATTATCCATATATTTATTAAGAAATTAATTTAAATAAATATATTTTATTAACCAGTACTTTTAAATGGTGCAAATAATGAATCATATTCATTATCTGTCATTGCATGAGGATATATTCTACCACTGCCATCACGATACTTAAACTTTTCTACATTTAATTTTCTAATTAATGCTCCAAATTGGTAGTAATTTAAAGTTCCTTGTCCTTTTTGTTGTCCTGTAAATCTTGCCCAAATTTTTAAAAAATTTGTATAATTTGCATTTTGTTCAAAAACTGCAAAGTTATCTCTAAAAAATCTCCATAATTGACCCCATTCAATAGTCCCTTCTCTATCTTCGTCTGTAAATTCATAAACTCCAAAATCTAACTGACTTTTTTCTAATTGTTTTAATGCATTAACTCTAGTTTCTGCCTTATAATCTAATTCATTAATTATTCCATGAGTTAATTTATCTGATTTACCACCACTTACTGGAACCCAACAAGGAGGATTATTACATTTACTTTTTTCAAAAGTTTTTGTAAAAGCATCCATATACTTATTTGTATTCATGCATTCATATTCTATATCTCCATTGATTTGACATTGTCGTCCTATATTCGAACAATTACCTTCATATTTACAATTTTGTAGCACATATATTTTTTGTCCATTTGAATCTAGCATTTCTTTTCCATTATATTTTACAGGTTGTAATTTACAAACATTATCTCCAGGTTTTTTATTTTTTTTATATTTTTCTACACATTTTTCATCATATTCTTCTCCGTCTTTTGCACATTCTATTCCTTTATCAAAATCTGAAACTGGAACATTATTTGGTTTTAAGTGATGATGACATACTCTTGGTTTTTCTACTGGGTGCCAGCAAGGTGGTGTTACACAAGAACCATATTTTTGATCTAAACATATCTTACTATATGGTCTATTTTTTTTACATTCAGGTTCTTCTACCATTTTTACATTACCATTTTTATCTTTTACTTCCTTATCGTTTTTATCTAATTTAGGCACCATTGGACATTCTGGACCACATTTTTGACCTATAAATTGACATTTATCATTGGGACATGATTCTGTAAAGTTAGGAATTTTATGCCAACAAGGAGGTTCTCTACACCATTCAGACATATTATCAGATGGTTTTTCATTTACTTGATCTTTACAAACGAAACCAGCATAATTATATTTTGTTCCTCCTAAGCTACATTGTTGTCCAGGAGTAGGACATCTTTTACCAGGACATTTATTAAGATCTGGCATTTTATTCCAACATGGAGGTGTTTTACAATCTTTATTTGTATCCATTGTGCATATTTTACCTTCAGAACAATATTGCCCTAAATTACTACATAATGATCCATCACAAGAATCAGTTGGAGCAGTTCTTAGATGCCAGCAAGGTGGTTTTAAACAGTCATTTGCTGGATTTATTCTATTTAAACATACTTTACCATCAACACATAATTGTCCCTCTTTACTACAAAATTGTGAATCACATTTCTCTGCATAAGGTATTGGTTTTTGTTTCATTATACTGTCAATCATTTTAATTGCTCCACCTATATTCTCAGTTCCAAAAAATCCTTCTGGATAATCATATATAGTTTTTTTCATTCCTTTTGGTTTTAGTACTATCCATATTTTATTAATTGCCCTCTCTTCACCTTCACCCGCTTGTCCATAAAATAATCTTTTTTTTACTAAATTTTCTTTTTCAGGAAAATCCCAAATGCCATATTTACAACATGTTAAACGATGCTCACAATCTCTATCCACCCGTTTTGTTGAATGATAACCACATTTTTTTGATAATTTATCTTGTTCACTGATATACCATTTAGAACCACCACATCCACACCTTGTCTCTATTTTAGTTGCTGCAGTTCCTGCTGGACACATTATTGTATAATCTTTTCCCCAACCGGACCATTTAGTTTTTGAACAATTATCTCCATATAAAAATGAGAAAAAACCTTTATAACCCATCTCTCCCTGAGGTCCTTTTGGACCTTTTTCTCCTTTATCTCCTCTTGCACCCATAGGGCCAATATAGCCCCTATCACCTTTCGGACCTCTTTCTCCCATTGTTCCTTTTGTTCCCTTATTACCTTTTGGTCCTTCTGGACCTCTTAATCCGCGTTTTCCTTTTTTACCTGGTAATCCAGGTGGACCTTTCATACCTTGCGAGCCATTAATACCTCTTTGACCTATTCCACCTTGATCGCCTTTTGGTCCTATTAATCCTCGTTGGCCTTTTACTCCCATAACGCCAACATCTCCTTCTATACCTCTAAAGCCATTATTACCAACTTGTCCATCAATTAAATCTGATGGATTAAAGTACTCTATATTATTTTCGTAGTATCCTTGAATGTTATAATGTGTTTGAAATTTATTTAATTTCATTATAATATAAAATATATTATATTTTATATTAATAACTATTTTTTATCTTCTATTTCATTATTTACAACTCTACAATCAACATTAATAAGATATGGTAATCCAGGATTCTGTCGATGTTTTAAATGTTCACCATTTGTTACTTTATCTTTAACATCTTTATTCCAATAAATTTTATCCCCATCTGCATTATTATTCCAAAATGCCATACCAGTTAAATATCCATTATATTGACATTGTGCTTCTCTTCTCATATAATAATCTACTCTTAAAGCAGGAGTAGGATTACCTCCATCTCTAGGATCTTTCCAATTACCGAAAGGTGCTTTATATTTTAAATTTGAATCATGATTTTTATAAAGACCATGCATATATGGTCCATTCACACCCGCTTGATCTGAAACTACTCTTACGCTAGCATCATCAGTAATCCCTTTGTTACCTATAGGCCCTTGAGGTCCCGGATATCCAGGACGTCCAACTGGACCTTCAAAACCTCTCGGCCCTTTATAACCTTCAGGTCCGTCTATTCCAAATTCACCTTTTTCACCTCTTGATCCTTCAAAACCTCTTGCACCTATATCACCTTTCGTACCCTTTTTTCCTTGAACCCCTTTTTCGCCTTCATATCCTTGATATCCATCAGGTCCTCTATCACCAGTATCGCCCATTATACCCCGATACCCTCTTTCTCCATCAATGCCTTGTAACCCTCTAATACCTGTATATCCTCTCGATCCTTGGTTTCCTTTTGGACCCTTAAAAATTTCGAAATTTTCAATAATATTTATTTCATAATAATTATCTAATAAATCTTTTTCATTAATAGAATAATATGACTTCATATTTATAGTTACATAATATTTTAATAATATTTTAAATATTTTAATTGTGGAATTGTTCTTTCTTTACAACATCTTACTTTATCTACTGATCCATTTAATCTAGGTTTTGATTCATTTTCTGTATCACAAACGTAATTATCTAAATAAAATAATTGAGTTAAACTACCATATCTATCTCCCGCTTCTAAAATTTTATCTTGTTCTTCTACAGTTAGATATTTATACTCATCTGGCTGCCCTATCATTTCAGGTTTATGATCTAGTAACTTTCTTGATATACCATTACCTGTACAATCATCATTCAACTTTAATTTACAACAATACCCCTGATAATTATCTTTTTCATTCTTTATAGCTGTTAAAACATGCTCATAAGGACACTTCATCTCTCTAGTAGTTCTGTTAAATGGATAGTATTTACACGTTTCTTTATCTACTAAAGTATAGTCATATTCTCCACCAATACCTCTATCTCCATCTTGACCTGGCATTCCTTGAATGCCTCTTAGACCTTCTGGCCCTCTTTCCCCTCTAAAACCCACTTTACCTTTGAAACCTCGAAAACCACGAAGACCTTTTGCTCCTTTTTCACCTATATAGCCATCAACTCCTGAAATCCCTTGGATCGCATTGTTATCACCTCTTAATCCTCGAAATCCTCTTTGTCCCATTCTACCTTTTTCTCCTTTTTTACCTTTATCACCCTTATCACCTTTATCCCCGTTTACTCCATTAGGTCCATGTGGTCCTGGTATAAAACGTTTTTTGTAACTCGTATAAGTGCAAAATATAATAATAATTAATGAAACTAAACAATATATAATAATTAGCATTATGATATATTGAGATATTTTATTTATATGAATACAAATTAACTGTTTTTTCTAATTCAATTAAATTATTTTTAGGAAAGTCATAAACTTCCTTTAGTAATCTTTTATAATCAGTTGTCTCAACTGTAGTTTGTTGTTTTCTCATTCTTTTAGTAATTAATCCATTCATTAAATTTAAAATATAAAATTCATATGATGTAATAGACTCATGATCTGCTATTATTTTATTTATTTCATCATCACTATAAACTTTGATTTGTCTAGCCAAATTATTATCTCCCAATAAAATCTCTAAATTTTTTAATGGCATTTCTCTTATTGACTTATTATTTTGAATACTTTGCAATAAAGTTTGAATTAAACTTATATTATTTAATATTTTATTACGTTGATCTTTAGTATATTCTTTTAAAGAAGGGTGATACTTTGCTGTAGGTATAAATTTATTTTCAAAACTTTTAATATCCACATTTATTGCTGCTAATTCCTTATTTAAATTAGTTAACAAATTAACTTTGTCAAAATAACCTTGACTATGTTGGTTTTCTACTTGAAATCTACAACATATTACTTTATCTATTTCACTATCTTCTGTTTTGAAACTTATTTTTCTAGCTCTAATATCAAATACTGCCATATTTTCTGGACATTTTATTTCACTACCAGTTGCATATACTTGCACACATTTTGTTCTATCTGCAGAAATCTTTAACGGAGCAGTATTTGTAATTGATTTAGTTTGTGCATCATAAGATGATATCTCTCTTGGATAGCCTTTGGGACCTTCTAAACCTTTTTTTCCATTATATCCAGAAGGACCTCTAATTCCTGTTGGTCCTTCTTCACCTTTCTCGCCTTTTACTCCTTTAAAACCTTTTTCACCTACATTACCAGATAAACCTCTAATACCAGGTTTTCCTGAAATACCTCTAAGACCAATATCTTTTCCTTTTACACCTAATGGCCCTTTGTAGCCAGCAATACCAGAATCACCAATTTTACCTTCATCGCCTTTAAAACCTTTTTCACCCAATATTCCTTTTCTTCCTCTAATGCCAATTGGTCTTGGCATAAAGTAATATAAATAAATATTGGACATACCAATTATAAATATAATTAAACTTAATAATATAACAATTAATTTCATTATATTATTATTTAGAAAATTATTTTGTATTAGGAAGTATTATTTGTATATTACTATAATATCCCTTTGCTCGATCATCTGATATTGAATTTCCTTTTAATACATACCCAGTAACAAAATTACTCCAATTCAAATTCTTATTAATTCCCCTTAACGGAATCCCTTTTTTATGCACATTAAATGCACTATCATAACCAGGTGTAGTTCCGGAAAATGGTCGGAATAAATCTTTTTGGGCCGTGCTACCTATTGTTTCCAATTCTTCTAATTTTTCATATTTTAGATTATCTTCTAATAACATAAATTTTACTTTATTATTTTTTGCTGTCTTCCCCTTTTCCCCTTGTTCACCTTGCTTACCAGGTAAACCTTTGAAACCAGGTTCTCCTTGATCACCTTTTAATCCTCTTTCACCACCATCACCGCGTTGACCTCTTGGACCTTGAGACCCTCGTTGACCTCTTTCTCCCATTTTACCTTGAGGTCCAATAGTTGCTGTTAAATTTTTAGGTCCTTTATTACCTATTGGACCTTTTGGTCCTTCTAAACCACGTTGACCGTTAATACCAACGGACCCTTTTGATCCTTTAGAACCTTTTAATCCTCTAGGGCCTCTTGGACCTTGATCGTAATTATTCATTAATAAATAATAAATTGATAAGATTACTGAAATAAAAATTAATACTGAACATAATCTATATATCATTAATTATAATAAGATTTTATTCATAATCTTCTTTAAATAATAATTTTATTTCTCTAAAATTTAATGGTTTTGAATACCATCTTGTTTTTGCTAAAATTATTCCTTCTGCTGAATATTCTGGACTACCTCCTATATAAATTCTATCTTCTTCATCTCCAATTTGTAAATTAACTAATAAATCTTCTTCTTGAACTAAATTACCATTTATCCAATATTGTAACTTTTTGTTGTTGCCAACAATTGCTAAATGAAACCATTTAAAATGATGATATACAGTGTCTCTTACACAATGACCATGATTACCATCTACTATATTAAATGTTCCATTTAAATCTTTACTACCATTTCTATCATATAAACTACTAAATCGAATATCTATTTTACTCCCACATGTTGACCATTCTTTAGGAGAAATTAATATTGAAGGATTAACCTGAAATCTTGATTTTCTCCATGTTAAAATAGATCTCCATTTAGCTAAATCAATAATATTAATATTTATCCAAGTAGCAAATGTAAATGTATTTTTATTCTCAACAGGTATAATTCTAGCTCCAAATAACATGCCATAATTACTATCAGTAAATGCAGTTGGTTTATCAATGAATGTTATATGATTTAGTTGCTTTTGAAAATCACATTTATTGGATAAACATGCGCAAGTATTAATATTATTAACATCATCGCAAATCATTGTATTTTTGTTAATAAATAAATTATTACCTTCATTATTATTACCTAAACTTAACATTTTATTTCCATAAAATAGATATCTACAACTATTTCTGTCTTTTATATCATCACATAAAAATGTTCTTTTTTTATCTAAATAGATATTATCACTATCATATTGCATCATTCTAGAATCTTTAAATGAATAAAATGATAAAAAGTAAAATACTGATAATACTAATGCAATTAATGACATAAATAATGATAATGTATCCCTTTGCATATATATATAACTTATAAAAAAAATTGATAATTAAAAAATTTATGATATATCAATACTTAAATATAAAATGACATCAATTAGTATGAATAATACGGAAACACAAAATGACGAAGGTCTTGAAACAAAAAATGAAGAAGGTCTTGTAACCTTTGATAACTTCGAAGATATGCCTCTTAAGGAAAATCTACTTAGGGGTATATTATCTTATGGCTTTGAGAAGCCATCTTCTGTGCAGGCAAAAGGAATCATGCCTGTAGTGCAAGGTAATGATTGCATTATCCAAGCACAATCTGGATGTGGTAAAACTGGAACTTTCAGTATCGCATCTCTAGAACTTATTGATCCAACAAAAAAATATTGTCAACTAATTATTCTAAGTCCCACGCGCGAAATTGCTGACCAAACATTAATCGTAGTCAATAACTTGGCGAAATATTTAGATATTAATATTTGTGGAGTAATTGGAGGTAAGAAATTAAGCAATAATGAAGTAGCTCGAGCACAAATTGTTGTGGCTACTCCGGGAAGGGTATATGACATGATTAATCGTGGTATGATTCGAATGGACGATTTAAAATTATTTGTTCTTGATGAAGCAGATCAAATGCTAAATAAAGGATTCAAGGAACAAATTGTAGAAATCTTCAAGTTTGTTCCACCTGTGGCACAAATTGCAATTTATTCAGCAACTATGCCTCCTGATATTTTACATATCACAAAGAAATTTATGAAAAATCCCGTAAAAATTCTGGTTAAAGCAGAAAATCTTACTCTTGAAGGTATTACACAATATTTTATTGCTCTAGAATCTGAACAAGAAAAATATGATACACTGTGTGATTTATATGAATCTATTTCAATTGGACAGTCTATGATCTATTGTTCTTCTAAAAAGAAAGTTTCATGGCTATCTGAAAAAATGACAGAAGCTGGTTATCCAGTTTCTAGTATTCATGGAGATATTACACAAATGGAAAGAGATACAATTATGCGTGATTTCAGAACTGGAAAGACACGTGTCTTAATTACAACTGATCTACTAGCTCGTGGTATTGACATTCAACAAGTATCACTTGTTATTAATTATGATCTTCCACGAGATAAAGAATCATATATTCACCGTATTGGACGAACTGGACGTTACGGTCGTAAAGGTTGGGCAATTAATTTCATTATGCAAAATGATACAAGAAATTTACAAGATATTGAAAATTATTATGCAACTCACATTGCAGAAATGCCTGAAAATATTCCTGAATTAATTCGATAAATTATTTAATATATATATTTTATTAACTATATATATATAATGGTTTTACTTTATGACAAAAAATCAATGAATTTAATGGAAGAAAAAATAGACGATATTATATTTGAAGCTAGAAAACATGCATTAGAAAATGTTTTAGAGCCAACTTTAAAAGAATATAAAAATGTTATGGGAATTATTTTAGATTTCATTAAAGTTAATAGAAGAATTATATATGGAGGTTATGGTTGGAATGAATTAATTACTAAAAAAAATCCAAATGATAGAATTTATTCTGAAGAAAAAATAGAACAACCAGATGTAGAATTTTATTCACATTCACCAATCCATGATTTAGTTTATTTATGTAATGAATTACATAAAAAAGGATTTAAATATGTCCGTTCTGAATCTGCTCAACATCATGAAACATATACTATATTTGTTAATCAGTTGGGATATTGTGATATTTCTTATATGCCCAAATTCCTTTTTGATAAAATGCCTTTAATGACTGTTAATAATCTAAATATCGCACATCCTAAATTTATTTTAATTGATATTATGAGACAATATAATGACCCTATCACCTCTTTCTGGAGAGTTAAAAAAAATTTAGTAAGAGCAAATACTTTATTATCACATTATCCACTAGATACTAGGGGTAAATTTACCCCTACTAAAATCGATGATTCAACTCAAAGAATGTTAGATTTTGTTAGAAAAAATGTAATTATAGGAAGTAAATTATTAGTATTTGGTTATTATGGATATCAATATTATAGATATAAAGGTAATGATGATAAAAAAGAAGAATTACATGTTCCATATTATGATGTAATATCAACAAATATAGTAGAAGATGCACAAAAAATTAAAGAAACTTTATTAAGCTTTGAATCAAAAATTGAAGTTGAAGAATATCATCCATTTTTCCAATTTTTAGATAATAGAGTATCATTTAAATTTAATGGTAAAATTATTTTGAATGTTTATGGAAATAATGAGATGTGTATACCATATTGGTTTATTGAAAAAAAAAATGTAAATGTAGTAACATTTCCTTACATGATTCAAACATTATTAGTAACTCATATTTATCATCATATTAATAATAATAAAACAGAATCGTCAAATCTTGATTTTTTACTAGAAGACATTATTAATATTAGAAATAATTATTTAGAAAAACATAAAAAAACAATTTTAGATAATACACCATTCCAAGAATTTAGAATTCAATGTATGGGTGATACAATGGAATCTAGTAGAAAATTCAGATTATCTGTAGCTGAAAAACTTAAGAAAAGATTACCAGTTAAATTTAGATACGACCCTGCTAATCCTAAAAACTTTACTCCAGATAGAATTAAATTTGATAATACTTCTGGAAATGTAAATAATTCTCGAAATAAAATTATAAATTAATAAATAAAATATTATTATTAATATATATATATGATATCTAAATATAAAATTAATTATTTTAATATGAAAGGCGGTAACGATCATGATAGAACTGAATTTCCTGATTATCCAGATAAATTAGGTATAATTAGAACAAATGAATGGCCTCCTGAAAAAAATAATACTATTGAAATTGAAGATGAAAGTAAAGGTAAATTAATTGGAACTGTTATTGATAATATTTGGAATGGCACAGCATCTATTATTAAATTAAATAACTCAAATTATACAGAAGCAAGTTTTATTGATTATCCACAATATGATAATGGAAAAGGATATTATTTATTACTTGCAGATTATATGTGGAATTATACAAATGCTAAAGCTGTTGAAAAGTCAAGTAAAGGAAAAACAATTAATAGACCAGTAGATTTAAATAGTAAATCATCTGAAAATAAAATAGAATTTCAAGATATAACACCTAGACATGACTTAATTAGAACCAATAATTTAGCTTCTTTAAGAAATAAAAATATACCAGATAATTTAAAAGTTTCTGATTTAACTAAAAATAGCAATATGTCTTTACAAGAAAAAATAGATTTATTTAAAAGTGCAGAAAATAATAAAAAAGTAATATCTACTAAAATGGATTCGATTGTTCCAAATGATCATGTAGATGTTACTAAAAATCCTTTCTATTCACCTTTATTATCTAAAAAAAAGAAAGATTACTTCTCAGAAAAAGAAATTGATATTGTATTATCTAATTCTGGAGAGGCATTTAGATCTTTAGCAGCTGATAAAATAGAACTATTAAATAGAAAACTTAAATCTTTTGAAACTATTGATGAAAAAGATGTAAAATTAATTGTTAATACAAATCTTGCATTAAAAAATTTAATTGAAACACCAGAAGATGAAATTAATGAAGGTGATAAAATCCGAAAATGGATTAAGAATGTATTAGAACCAATTTTTGATGATTTACAAGTAAAAATTCATTCAGGTTACGTCTATATAACTAGAAAAGGAGCAACTGTTTCAGATGTAATTACTACAGATTTAGTTCCATCATTAAACTACTTTAAATGGCAAGAAAATAATCCTATTGATTATCATACATTAAAATATGTTATTTTCCAAAATAGTTTCCAAAAGAATATTGAAACAAATATTGTTCAAAAAAGAGAAGCAGAAGATATATTATCACAAGAATATGTTATTGCTTTACAACCTGAACCTTATTACTTGTTATGGACACTAAAAAGATTAATTATGATATGGTATGGTGATACTGTTTTTGAAGGTCAAATTAGAAAAATTAAAGTATTGATTAATCAGTTTAGAGCCGACCCAAATCAAGCATACAATAAAGAAAATGGTATTTTACCACAAATATTAATATATCCAAGATACGGATCTAATAGTGCTAGAATTATATTGAGTAAATTAGAATATTACTTTTCACTATATATTGATGAAACTAGTAATGCTGGCTATCAAGATATTCAATGGAAAGAAAGTCACCCAACTTATTTTATTAAAAAGAATGCATTTATGTACTTCTCAAATGGATCTATAGATCTTAAGAATTATATTGAAGCATCTTTTAATGCCAATTCTGGATTTGTAAATGATATTTTTACAAAAGATTATTCAGAATTAATAGAATCAAAAAAAGTAATGTCAGTTTAATTAAATAATAAATTTATTTTATTATTTTTTTAACCAGTATATATATATATATGAATTTACAATACGATAAATTAATTAATTTATATGTTAATTCTTTAGAAACATTTAAAAAATTAAATAAATACTATAAATTCAATGAAATTGACACTATATCGACAAAAAATATAGAAAAATTAGAAGGTAAATATAGTAAAACTAAGAATGAAAAATATTTAAAAGAAATTGCAAAGTATAAACATGTCAAGGATATTTTAAATAAAAAAAAATTAAATGAAGAACAAATATCAAGATTAATATCAATTTCTAGATCATTAAAAGATACAAATAGTATGAAAGGTGGTGTTAATCGCTATGCACATATTTCACCAACTACTACTAGTAAAAAAATTACAGATATCAGTCAATATGGATCTGACTTAGATAACTTAATTATCAATATTAAAACCAGAATTAATGATAATACTGAGTTAGTTCTTAAAGATTTAACTAATCAACTTATGAGATTAGATAAAAGACGCAAAACAGTTGATTTATTTAATCCTCGATTTGAAATTACTAGACATAAAATAATTTTTGAAAATACTGATAATTTTAATGATGAACAAATACCTTTAAGATTAGGATCTAATGATATTATACCATCATTTTTATTCCCATCTTTTTTATATTTTGATATTATTGGCATTTCTGATACAGAAGTTGAATATCAATTTAGTAGTTTCAAATTAACCACTAATGAAGCCGATGCATTTAATATTGAATCCGATGGAGCTACACAAGATAATTATTTAATTAGTTTAGACCCAATAGCTGACTCAGTCAGCGATTTACGTCCAGCGAGTAATAATCATACAACTGGAATAGTGAAAGATGATTATTGTATAGCTATTAGTGTAGCAAATGATAATGCTAACCATAAATATTACTTTGGAAATATGTTTAATGATAAAAAATTAACTGTAGATGGGCACGACGATGAAAAGGTTGATATACAACCATTCGCAATAAATAAAATATTAAAATCTAAGCGTGTTGACGCTACTACAATTGCAAGAACAGATATATTTAAATATTATGATAATAAAATACAATATTTTATAAATGCTAATGTTAGGTTACACAAATTACTAAATACCTATAAACAGCTACCAATTGAGAATGACTTAATTAAGAATTTTATAGTTAATTATGAATACACTGTTCGTAACAGTTCAGATTCTTATAATTTCGATGTGAACAAAGTCTTCTCTGAAAATGCTACTATTGAAAATGAAAATATTATGATTCAATTTTCTTTTGATACTCAAATGGTTGATGGGGATAATCATCCAAATAGTGTCGATCTTAATAATAATTTAATACCACAACTTGGTGAATTACAAGCTATGTTAAGAGATGGTGTGAACCCTATAAGAGATGTAATTTGGACTAAATATAATGACATTTCTAAACAAATTATAAAAATAATTAATTGGCTTTTATACAGTGACAATGAGGAAGTCACAACTCCGCGAGATGCGACCGCATATAAAAATGATTTTTTTACAAAATTAGAATTTAAGGACATTTTTGATAATATTAAAGAAGAAATTCAAAATGTACGATTCGAAAAAGATGCAATCAATAGATCGAATGTTTCACGAACTAGAATGAATGCATTATCACGTTCTATTGGTACTGCTGCTGCGGTGACATCAAATAAATCTTATGCAGATGAATTAGGATCATTATTGGACAAATTCACCGAATCACTAATATTAATTATGAATACAGTCAATTTATTATTTACAGTAGATGCAGTTCAAGTAAATGAAATTGTTGATGCTAATATAAAATATAAAGAAACAACTACAAAAATATTAAGACATAATACATTAAGAGTTAATTTTGACAATTTAGTTGATGCAGTTAGTAGAAGAAGTAATATTGAACATATTTATATCCCAAATAATGCATTTACATACTATAATATAAATGATCCAGATCGAGCAAAAAAATTTCAAGAAGAAAAAATGAGATGCACTGCACAATCTAGACAAAATGAAACCGTAAATCCAGATGGTGCTTCAGCTGGCGATGTAGTTAATATAGATTTTTCTTCACTGTCTGGTGGAGGTTCTGGTATGAATGCTAGAATCCCAGCATCCGCTCAAGAGTTAGTCAACAGAGAAGAACAACTTGTAAAAAGAATAGAAATATTAACTAAAATTTATGAATCTATAAGTGAAGCATTAGGAAATTATAAAGTCCCTGATAATGTTGTAGGTGATACATATTACACCTTTTTTGCTTACAAAAGTAGTAAATTTTTTAAAAAAGGAGATGGATTACAAGATAATAATGCTGGTGGAGCAAAACCTGTATATGTTTTCGGAGGTCCTGCAATGACAGGTAATCCTGGTGGTGTGGCAAGTGGATGTCATGGAATTTGTGTATGGCTTACAACTTCTGAAGAATTATTTAGAAATAAAACTATCCTTTTAAAAAAACTTAAAACAGATACTGGTTTTGATTATGCTTATCGAGGCCCTCGTCTATATGCTAACTTATATACTGCTACACACAATGATGTTAAAGCCACACCTGCAAAACCAAATCTCAATATATATACCGTTGGAGATCATATACCAGATGATAATGATACAGACGGTAGACAATTACTAGATGATGATGATATGGATATTGGCCCTTTTAGAAAATCTTATGATGAAATAAGTAAAGTACTCAGAGAGGAGGGAGAAGCTCAAAGAAAATGTTTCCTAAAGATTTTCTCACCATATCTTTATAATTTAACAAAAGAATCGGTTATGTCTGGAGACACTTCATTAGGAGATGATTTACTCACACATTTCCCTATTGATACACATTCATTAGCCCCTAGACATGATGACCAACCTAAAGTTATTTACTCTTTAGCCCCAGATAAGTGCGCAGGACAAGGACAATCAGCACTTTCTACACCGCTTATTGGAACCTTGTCATATCCACCTGATCCAAATATATTAATTCGAAAAGGAGGGGTTAACACTGAAAGAGTTTTTTATAACAATCCTCATAATTATTACAAAGAAGCTAACGATTTAGGCTCTGCCTTTAACATGTTCGGAAAACCGAATGGGGGTTGTCCAATAAGAAATCTATTTTTAATATATAAACCATTAGATGATATTAAACGGTTTTATACAGAAATACTAAAAGATGAACCAGAAATGGGACCAGACAAAAAAAAAGTTCAAAGTAATTTTGGTGATGATAATTTATCAAGAGGAAATAATTTAGGTTCTTTAAAAGAAACTTTTTTAAATCCAAAATTATTTGCAAGATTTACTAATGCAGATATTAGAAGAAGTTTATTAGATAAAAATGCAACATTTGCCTTGAATGCTGAAGTTGACCCAACTGCTTGGTCAGGTGTATTTACAGAACTAATTGACAGTTTAAGTTTTCCATTAAAAGATGGGAATTTAGCGCAATTTTATAAACTAATTTATTGGCTTATGGGTTTACAAGGCTTAGATAGTAACGAGTTTGTTTCAGTGAATGATTCAACTGCGGGAACTAATTATTATACTAGTAATCAAATTTTATTTAATAATAATGCAGATTATACATACAAATTTTCTCATGCAGGTTTTACTTGGTTAAGTGGTAAAAGTAATGCTACCGAATTTGCAAAAGAAGGTAAATATCTAAATAGTAGTTCTTACGATGGATGGAATGCTAATATGTTAAATCAGCAAACTACTTTTGAAAGAACGAGTGCACCTGGTCCTCCTGGTCCTCCTGGTCCTCCTGAAGCTATAGAATCAATTAAAAATTTAGAGCAATTAAAAGCTACAATTGTTGCTAGTTTTACACTTAATACAGATGACTTAAAAATTGAGGGAGATGATAATCAAGATAAATTAGATGTAATTCTAGGTATCATCCCAATCGGATTAAATAGATTTTATAATAGAAGAAAAATTGTAACTGACCTTGGTCCACCACCGCGGGACCCTTACAATTATCTTCACGCTAGTGATCCAATACCACCATCACCACCTATTACATTTTCATATGATAATTTAGATGCAGTGATTACAGATATTGCAATGAGACTTTTTAGACAAAATACTTCTAGAGCAATTTATTATGCTGATACAGATTCATTTTTTATAGAAAAAGATGACGCACAATTTGAAACTTTAGATGCAACACAAAAGAAAGTTCGAACTTTAAACCCAATATATTCTAATAATAATTTTGACAATAGAGATATATGGAGCATTGAACGCTTTAGAACAGATAGATTACCTACATGGAATAGAGCTGCAGGTGCACACGTACCTAATGTACCTCTTGCTACTTTAGTAGCAGGAGGACCACCTGGAGATTATGGTGATATAAGTCAACGTGTAGAGTCATTTTCTGCTTCTAATGATGCATATAAGAAAGGTTTTAATGCAGTTTATAAAGTTATGTTTAA
>Ga0315315_10002362_pt1 | contig 17240 bp, 15 predicted proteins | sample M140m3416metaG_FD_203699 | JGI IMG/M metagenome (GOLD analysis project Ga0315315, IMG submission 203699) | Ammonia-oxidizing marine archaeal communities from Monterey Bay, California, United States - M1 40m 3416 | ecosystem: Environmental > Aquatic > Marine > Intertidal zone | place: USA... | reverse complement strand
CTAGGGCAGTAATCTGATTATCATTACAATATAAATAAATTAATGACAACTTATTACTTACATCAAGGCTATTAAGCAAATTATCGTGACAATCCAAATATTCTATAGCTGTATTAGCACTTACATCAAGAGCTGAAAGCACCAAACTTCTTGAACAATCCAAATAAGTTAAAGAAGTATTCTGACTTAAATCAAGAGTTAGTAGATCATTTGATGAACAATTCAAATAAATTAAAGAAGTGTTCTGACTTAAATCAAGAGTTGGTAGATCATTTTCAGAACAATCCAATTCAGTTAATGCAGTATTAGAGCTTACATCAAGATTTGAAGTAGGATTACCATATGGAAAATTGCCACTGCAATGCAATTTAATTAAAGCAGTATTCGCACTAACATCAATATTAGTAATTTGATTATAAGAACAATACAATTCAGTTAAAGCAGTAAAGGCTTCTATTCCTGTTAAATCAAAAATATTCATATTATCACAAATAATACTACCATTAAAAGAATTTGCTTCACTTACTTGTATTTCAGTATCTCCATTAGTATTAATAGATGTATTGCCAACTAAATAAGCTTTAAAGTTAGCATCAGGTATATATACATTCTGCCCTAACCCAATAAAGGGTAAGCAAAGTAATATAAGTAGTAGTTTTTTCATTTGTTTGTTAATCTATTGTTTTAAAGTTCAAATTTTATATGTTAGAAAGCAACACCAAAACCAATGTTAAACAGTAATCCCCCAATAGGAGTATCACTCCCTAATCCATTCTCTTTAATCAATATGTTAGTTGTAGTCTCAGTTTCTATTTTTTCTGCTTTAGCTAATAATAAAAGTCCATATCCAATTTCTGTTCTGAAATAAAAACTATTACCCCATTTACCACCAATTTTGATATTTGTTGAATAACCTTCCGCATTGAATTCTTCCGATATGCGGTCTTCGTATTCGTATTTAAGAGGGTTATTTTCATAATCTATATTAATTGAAGCTCTACTCAAACTTAAACCTCCATAAAGACCTTTTCCATCAAAAGAATTGAAATAATAGTTTCCTCCTAATTCGAGATAGTTAACTTTATATTTATGTGTAGCCTTTATAGAAATTGAAGTGAGGTCTAATGTACCTGCAAGCTTAGAATTAATAGCTGTAGTGGCATATTCTAAATTTAAACTCATTAAATTAGGAGTCCCAAATTTCAATCCAATTCTTATTGGCTTTTCTTGAGAAAAACCAAAAGCAGTACAGAAGAATATTGCTAATACAAAGGTCATTATCTTTTTCATAATTTATGTTTTTAGTTTTTTCATCTTAGTTTATTGTTAATCTATTGTTTTAATTAAAATAGGAAATGCATATAATGATAATCATAATAATAATTAATGCTGAATAAAAAATTCCAATTACTGATAGCTTATTATCAGATTTAATATTTTGCTTTTTAGATTTATTTTTATGGTATGAGAGATAACTAGTTGAAGCTGCTAGCAAGTTATTTTTTTTTTGTTTTTCACAAAGTCTTTGTAATCTACTAGGTAGACAAGCTCTTACAGCAAGTCGACCCGCTAGCGTAGAGTGTTTTCCAAAATCGTCAATTAATTTCAGTTGTATTTTATGTAAATCAATTTGTTCTAACAAATCTTGTTGTTTTTCTGTTAAGCCTTTACCGGTTTTGTTCCATACTACATATTTTGACCAATCATCAGAAAAAATTTCCTTTCTTTCCTTAGCAGTTAATCGAAACCAAACAGTTTGTCTACGTTCACGTTCATTAGTTCCATCAGTTTCAGCTGTTAATGCTTGACCATAATCTGAAACCCTCCACTTTGGATTTACTTTGCCGTCAATTAAGAAATCTTCATGTTTATATCCACATTTAGGACAAACTTGAGCTGAGGAACTTATTTTCTTATTGCACTCGATACAATTAATTAATGCCATAAAATATCTTTTTGTAAAAATTGTCTTCAAACTTAAACATTATTTCTTTACAATTCCCCAATTTGTCTTAGTATCACATATAAGCTTAGCTACATACATACTTGCTTCCTTTTCATAAGGTAAGTGCTTAACGTGGTCTCCTATAAGACTTTTAGACTTTAGATGATAGTTAATGTCTCCTGCTATATCTCCCTTTAATAAGAGGTGGTTATGAGTGTTATAATTGTAGTTAGTGAACTCAGTTACCCAAAACATATTAAAAGCAAATAATGTTACTTTCCGATACAGAACTTTCCAAAAATATTTCCGAGTAGGATGTCGGTAGTAACTTCCCCAGAGATGCTTCCTAAATGAAAGAGAGCTTGGCGGATATAAATTGCTAAAAAGTCGCCTGAAATTCCTGAATTTAATCCATCAATAATTGAATTGATTTCGTCCAATGTAAGTTGTAATTCCTCATAATGTCTAAGGTTAGTTACTATAGTTTCATTATTAGAAATTTGTTTCCTATTTACAAAAGTTAACAACCTATCCTTAAGTGTTTCAATTCCCTGATCCTTTTTTGCTGAAATGAAAATAGCATCTTTAAAATTCTCCTTTATTTCAGGTTTTAAGTCTATTTTGTTAATTACTACTAATAATTTATCATTATCACTAGTTTTAATTTTTTCTAGCTCTAATAATTGATTCTCTATGTTAGCATCAGCATCAATAAGGAACAAAACAATATTGGCCAATTTTGCTTTTTCTAATGATTTTTTAATTCCTAAATTTTCAACAGTATCTGTGGTCTCTCTAATGCCTGCTGTATCTATAAATCGAAATTTAAAACCTTCAATATTTAGTTCGTCTTCAATCGCATCACGGGTTGTTCCTGCAATATCTGATACGATTGCTTTATCTTCATTAAGTAGTGTATTCAACAGGGTAGATTTTCCCACATTTGGCGCTCCTAAAATTGCAACTGGAATTCCGTTTTTTATTACATTGCCTAACTTAAAGGATTGAACTAATTTCTCTAATTCTTCTTTTATAGCAGTTAATAGTTTCTCAAATTGTTTTCTGTCTGCAAATTCAACATCTTCTTCCGAAAAGTCTAATTCAAGTTCTATTAAACTTGCAAAATCAATGAGTTTTGTTCTTAGCTCTTTTAGTTTGTTTGAAAATCCACCTCTTAGTTGTTTTAATGCAGTTTGGTGGGCAACTTCACTTTCTGAAGCTATTAAGTCAGCTACTGATTCTGCTTGTGATAAATCCAATTTTCCGTTTCTGAAAGCTCTCATAGTAAACTCACCAGCAGCTGCCAATCTGCATCCTTTATTTATGAATAGCTGCAATAATTTATTTTGTATAAAGGTAGAGCCATGGCAGGAAATTTCTACTGTTTCCTCTCCTGTATATGATTTTCCATTTTTAAAGATGCTAACTAATACTTCATCAATAATTTTATTGCTATCGGATATTATTCCAAAATGAATGGTATGAGATTTTGAAGCTGTAATATCTTTGCTAAAAACAGTATTTGTGATTTTTATAGCATCCTTTCCTGATAATCTTAAGACAGCAATAGCACTTAATGCTCCTCCAGTTGCTAGTGCACAAATAGTGTCTTTTTGCAATAAATTATTCATGTTGCAAAAGTATTTAAAATCCTTTGTTAATAGCCATAATGTTCTAATTTTGCAACCAAAATTATAAAATAAATCAATGAGTGTATTAGTTAATAAGAATTCAAAAATAATTGTACAAGGTTTTACAGGAACTGAAGGTACTTTTCATGCAGGACAAATGATTGAATATGGAACAAATGTAGTAGGGGGTGTTACACCAGGTAAAGGAGGTCAAACTCATTTAGATAGACCTGTTTTTAATACGGTAACTGAGGCTGTTGAAAAAGAAGGAGCTAATACTACAATGATATTTGTTCCACCAGCATTTGCTGCTGATGCAATTATGGAAGCTGCTGAGGCAGGAATAAAAGTAATCATTTGTATTACGGAAGGAATACCTACAAGAGATATGATTATTGTTAAAGAATATTTATCAGATAAGGATTGCAGATTAGTAGGGCCTAACTGTCCTGGTGTTATTACACCTGATGAAGCAAAATGTGGTATTATGCCAGGTTTTGTTTTCAAAAAAGGTAGAATTGGTGTTGTATCAAAATCAGGAACTTTAACTTATGAAGCTGCTGATCAAGTGGTAAAAGCAGGTATGGGAATCTCCACTGCAATTGGAATTGGTGGTGATCCAATTATAGGAACAACTACTAAGCAAGCTGTTGAGTTATTTATGAATGACTCAGAAACTGATGGAATTATTATGATTGGTGAAATTGGTGGGCAATTAGAAGCTGATGCGGCTAAATGGGTTAAAGAGAACGGGACTAAGCCAGTAGTTGGCTTTATTGCTGGCCAAACTGCTCCTGCAGGAAGAACAATGGGTCATGCAGGTGCAATTGTTGGAGGTGCGGAAGATACTGCGGAAGCTAAAATGCAAATTATGAGAGAATGTGGAATTACTGTTGCTGAATCACCTGCTGATATTGGAAAATTAATGGCTGAGAAAATGGGCATTACAGCTTAGTAAAACTTGAATTTATTAAAGAAAAGCTGAGCATTTGCTTGGCTTTTTTTATAAGTTCGCATTTCTAATAATTTTTTGTATGAGTATTATATTTTATAATTCAGAATATGTTGATTCAAGTGATGTAAAAATTTCACCTGAAAACAGATCATTGAATTATGGCGATGGTTTTTTTGAATCTATTAAAATCATAAATTCAAAGCCTTTTAATTTCTTAGCTCATTTTCATCGTTTTACTTTAGCATGTAAGACTTTAAAAATGAATAATACATTTTCTAAAAGGGAAATAGTTTTGATTATTGAAAAATTAATCAATAAAAATGAGATTGTTAATGGTGCACTTAAGATGCATGTTAGCAGGATAGAGGGTGGGAAGTATTGTCCTAAATCTTCAGCTATGTATTTATTGATATCAACATCTAAAGGGCAAAATTTTGTTTTGAATAACAAAGAGTCATTATGTTTTTATAATGAAGAGGTGAAAACCAAAGGAAAACTATCAAATATTAAATCTGCTAATGCATTAGTCTCTGTCATGTCATCATTATTTGCAAATGAGAAAGCATTTTCAAATTCCATTTTGTTTAACTCTGATGGAAATATTGTAGAAACATCAAATTCAAACATTTTTATTCTAAAAAATGGCAAACTATTTACGCCTCCTACATCAGATGGTTGTGTGGACGGTACTATGAGAAGTTGGGTGTTATCTCAACTAAAAGTTACTGAGAGGACACTAAGTATATCAGATATTAATAATGCGAGTGAAATATTTACTACAAATGCAATTAATGGAATAATTTCAGTTAATAAAGTAGAGGGGCAATTGTTTTCAGAATTTGGTATTGCAAACAAATTACAAGTTAGATTGCTAGATTTAACTTCTATACAAATGGGAGCAAACAAAAAAGGAATGCCTTAAATTGGACATTCCTTTTTATGATGTAAGCACAGAGGGTGCTTTTCTGTCAACTATTACTTCTTAATAATATTCATTAATTTTTTTTTCTTAATCCATGAGGAGTTTCCTTCTCTTAGGTTCGTATTATTTGTTGTAAAACCATTTGGATCTCTAGTATGATTGGCTGTAAAAGTATAGTTAACATCATAATCAAGACCATCTTCAGTAAAACTCTCATTACCTTCAACTTCATGTACTAAATTTGTTTGAGTTACTGATATTATTTCCCCAACAATTACCGTATCTGTTGTTACAGTTACAGTAGTTCCTGATTGCACCCAAGTACCACTATCAACAAGATTATTATTATTGTCCCAGAATTTTACTTCTCCATTTGCCCAGAACTTTTGTACTACTTGCTCCATAGAGTCTGGATTGTTTTCTATTTCAGTAATAGTTGTGTCCATCACAACTATACCACCCATAGAAACTACTGCATGCATTGTTACTTCTTCAGTATCAGTAATCCAGGCTCCCCCTACAATTCCATAAACACATCCACTATTGTTTGTGGCGCTAGAATTGAAATTAGTTGCAATTGGGTCATTACAACCACTTAAAACAGTTGGTGTTGTAATGTCATCATCATCTTGACAAGATGAAAAGATAATAGATGCTGTTAATAAAGTGTAAAACATTTTTTTCATAATTAAGTATGTATTGGTTAGTATGCGTCAAAGATAAATAGCTTAAAATAAAGTCTTATGCTAAGCATAAGACTTTTGTTTTTATTTCTAAGCGGCAGGATTGGTCTTTTATACTTTGACGCATATTAAGCTTTCTTTACAAATTCTGATTTCAGTTGCATTGCGCCAAATCCATCAATTTTACAGTTGATGTTATGTCCTCCTTCAGTTAGGCGGATTTTTTTTACTTTAGTGCCTGATTTTATTGGTTTAGGAGCACCTTTTACGGGAAGGTTTTTGATGACAATAACGCTATCACCAGTTTGTAAACGTTTTCCATTGCAGTCAAACACTACTATTCCACCTTCCATTTCTAATTCGTTAGGATTCCATTCATTTGAACATTCTGGGCATGTGTAGGAATCATAACCTTTAGAATATCCGTAAGGAGATTCACATATTGGGCAGGTTTTCATTTCTTCTAACATCATTTTATTCTATTTTTGAATTTGTAATCTCCAAAATCTCATCTTCCTTAGCACAAGCATTATCAGCTAACTTTTGTCCTCTCTCCAAAATATCAGCAACAAAGGCCTTGTCTTCACATTCACCACAATTAATTTTAACATTAAGGAAAGCGCCAATTACAGCAGTTCTAGCACAAAGTGCACCAACCCCAGCATCTGTTACAGAATTAGGATTTCCAAATTCAGCCATTGCCTTCATTACCTCCATTGAGTTGTAAGCTGTTTCCATAACTTTGAAAGGAGTTAGGATAGCATACACTGTTGCTTCTTGTATTGCTTTTTGTCTTTTTGTTTTAGCTGCCTCAGTATCTTTTGGTAAACTAAATGCCTCCATAATCCTATTAAAGGCATTAGTGTCTTCATCTACCAAATCTAATAAAGTTCTTTGGTATTCCATGCCCTTTTCTGCCCATTCTGAAAATTGCTCCCATCTGTTGTCCCAACCTCTTTTGTGAGCCGATAGGTTAGCAACCATAGTTCCTAAAGAAATTCCCATAGCACCACAATAAGCAGCAATTGATCCACCACCTGGAGCAGGGCTTTCACTTGAAGTTTCATTTGCAAAGCTAGTTAATGACATATTTACTAATGGTCTTTTTGCATCAGAATCTAACATATATTCAATTATTCTTTCTTCAGGATTGAAAGGAGCTAATTCATCTAATCCTAAGCTTTTGATTGCAATTTTAATAATTTCACTTTCAGCAATTCCAGTTGATCGTTCTTGTTTCTTAAGAAAATGTTTCCCTGCATCAATTAATACTTTTTTTGGTACTAAACCAATCAATTCAGATCCTGTAACACGCATTCCTCTTGCTATTGAACGCTCACATGTTTTATCGAATACTTCATGTAAAGGGGAGATGTTGATGTTAGTTAGGTTGTAGGATATTTGCGCTACTCCGTATTCTTGAATGTACCATCCAATTCCTTTTACTGCTTTGAACAGTCCTGGTACTTTCATAGGATTTCCTTCTGCATCTTTTACTACCTTTCCTGAAAGTGTTCCTCCTTCTCTTTTTATTCTTCCTGCTTCACGAATGTCAAAAGCTACTGCATTTGCTCTACGGGTAGAAGTCGTATTTAAGTTAATGTTATAAGCAACTAAAAAATCACGAGCAGAAATACCTGTTGCTCCTGATTTTTCAACTGATTTGTTAAATGCTGCAGGTCCGAAATCTGGTTTCCAATCTACATCTACTAATTTCTTGGATAAGCCTTCATATTCTCCTTGTCGACAGTTTGCAAGATTTACTCTTTTTTCTTCTTTTGCTGCTGATTCATAATGGTAAACTGGAATTCCTAACTCAGTCCCTACTCTTTCTCCTAGCTTGTGTGCCCATTTAGCAGTTTCTTCCATGCTAATATTTGCAATAGGTACAAGAGGACAAACATCAGTAGCTCCCATTCTTGGGTGTTCTCCTGAGTGTTTACGCATATCAATTAATTCCTGTGATTTTTGTATCAAAAGGAAGGCTGCATCAATTACTTGTTGTGGCTCTCCAACAAATGTAATTACCGTACGATTAGTTGCTTTTCCCGGATCAACATTTAGAAGTTTCACACCATCAACTTCTTCCACTATTTGTGAGATAATTCTTATTTTTTCTTCATCTCTTCCTTCTGAAATGTTAGGCACACATTCTATAATTTTCTTACTCATCTTTCTTTAAATTTATTTTGACAAATATAGTTGTTAGTTATTAGTTGTTTGTTGGTAGATACTAGTTTTTTTACTTACCTGAAATAAGCACATGATCTAATTAACACATTAACAAATTAAGTTACTTTTGTAAAATGGATAAATCAACAAAATCATTAGTAGATAAAGGGGAAATGCTTCCATTAATGGAAGCATTTTATACAGTACAAGGGGAAGGGTTTTTCTCAGGTACTGCAGCTTATTTTTTACGAATTGGTGGATGTGATGTTGGTTGCCATTGGTGTGATGTAAAAGAAAGTTGGAATGCTGATTTGCATCCTCCAACCACAATTGCTGATATACTTAAGGGTATTGCTGAATACTCTGTAGATACAGTTGTAATTACAGGTGGCGAGCCATTAATGTGGGATATGTCAAAACTTACTACTGCCTTAAAAAATGAAGGGTATAAAGTTCATTTAGAAACCTCAGGTGCTTATCCTTATAGTGGTGATTTTGATTGGGTGTGTTTATCTCCTAAGAAGATGCAAGCTCCCTTAGATGCAATAAAACCACTTGCCAATGAATTAAAAGTTATAGTGAATAATAAACATGACTTTATTTGGGCAGAGGAGCAAAGAGCTTTGCTTGATGATTGTAAGTTATATTTGCAAGCTGAGTGGAGTAAACGTGAGCAGGTTATCCCAATGATTATTGATTTTGTAAAAGAAAATAAAGATTGGAAAATATCCTTGCAAAGCCATAAATACATGAATATTCCTTAATGAAAATTTTTATTCTGATATTATTTTTATTGCCTTCAATTTTCTTTGGACAAAAGAAGGATTATAAAACATATGATAAGGCAGTAAAATGTTATAATGAAGGAGATAATGAAAAAGCAAAGAAGTTAGCTTTTAAAATACTTGATAAAAGTGCTGATTGGAATAAACCAAATTTATTATTAGCAAGTATTTTTGCTTCTGAAAAAAACATTGAGAAAGCAGTTGAATTTTTGCTGAATGTATATTCTGAGGATAATTCTGAGGATGTGCAAGGAATTGAGGTTGTTGCTGATTTATATTACACGAATGGATATTATTCAGAAGCTCTTCACTACCTTGAAAGCACCTTAAATCATGGTGATGATAAATATCAAATTGTTTCAAAGGCTACTTCATTAAAAATTAATAGTTGCAAGTTTGCACTTGAGGCAATTAAAAACCCAACTGAAATTAAGTTTAATAATATTGGAACACTTATTAATTCTAAGATGAGTGAGTATGTAAATGCTATTTCTGTTGATGGGAAAAAATTGCTATTTACCAGAAGAATTGAGGCTAATAAAGAAATAGATCAAGAAGACTTATTTATTTATGATATAATCGAACGATCAGTAAGCTCATTCCCTTTTAATACTGTATATAATGAGGGTGCAATTACGGTTTCTGCTGATGGTAGTATGTACGTCTATACAGCTTGCGATAGAGTTAATTCTTTTGGGGGTTGTGATTTATACATAAGGCAATATTCAGATGAAAATGGCTGGTCAAACGAATATAATTTAGGTAAAAATGTTAATTCAAAAAAGTGGGAATCACAAGCTTGTTTTTCTCCTGATGGGAAGTATTTGTACTTTATAAGTAATAGAGATGGAGGTGAGGGACAAGAGGATATTTGGCGCTCAGAAATCACAAAAGGAGGTTTCTTAAAGGCGGAAAATCTTGGTAGTAGTATTAATACATCTCAATCAGAAATGTCTCCTTTTTTACATCCTGATAATTTAACACTTTACTTTGCATCAGAAGGGCATATAGGTATGGGTAGTGATGATTTATTTCTAAGCAGAAGAACAAAAGCTGATGAACAATGGAATAGTCCACAAAACATGGGATATCCAATAAATACTCATAATTCTGAGAATTCCTTAATAGTTGCAAGTGATGGGAAAACTGCTTATTTTACTTCTGATAAATCCGGGTATGGCCAAGAAGATATTTTTGTTTTTGAGTTGCCAGATCAGGTTCAAGCTGAACAGATTTCTCACTTAGAAAAAGAAATTATCTCTCAAAAAGTAGGAGAAGAAGTTGTCTTAAAAAATGTAAGTTTTGCATCTAATTCAGCTGAGATAAATTCAGCATCATATATTGAGCTTGATAATCTTATAGACTACCTTATTAAGAATCCTAATCTTAAAATTGAAATTCAAGGTCATACTGATGATGTTGGTAGTAAATTTGACAATCAAATACTATCAGAAAAAAGAGCCAAAGTAGTGTTTGAGTATCTCAGTTTACAAGTTGAAAATATACTAATTTTTAAAGGTTATGGAGAGGATCAACCTTTAGGAAAAAATAAGGAAGACAACAGAAGAACATCTTTTGTTATTCAATAAAAATATCCTCCTTGCATTTTGGTTGTTCATTTATCCTCCAATTAAATCCTTTTAAGTAGCGATTCTTTTCTTCTATATCTTGGTATGGTGTAGTTATCGAGTTCGGTTTTACTTCATAGTTTACGGCATCTAATTTATTGTCTCTAAAATAGAGCTTCAAATCAGTGCAATCAGTATAATTTATTCCAACTTTATCTTTTGTTTCCTCATTAGTTACTATAAAAATACTTTCTCCGTTTCCTTCTACATCCATTCTTCTCATTTTATTATCATTAAAATAAGCAGTCATTTTTTTTCCTTTTATTTGATTGAAATCCAAAGAATCTTCTTGAGCAATTAAAATTGGGCTAGGGCGGAGGAACATTCGACTAATCTTTCCTTTTTTTGCTAAGAACTGTATACTATCAGCAGTTATTTGAAACTCACTAATCCATAATATTGGCTCTTTGTACATTTCAACTAACGAGTCTGTAAAATTATAGGTTAATGAATCGCATTTTCCTTGAAAATCAGTTTTAAAAAACTTTACATTATTGTAAGCGTTTAGCTTTTTATGAAATATTTTCTGATGAGAAACAAATTGTTTAGCATGCATAAATAGGGTGTCTTCTTCAAAAAGCAACTCCAATATAGGTTTTTCACTAATGATTACTTTTTCTTCAAGTTCAAAATATTCAGCAATCCCACCAAAAACAGTCATATTTTCGACCGTGTCAATTAGTTCTACATTGTTAAATGCTCTTCCGTATTGTTTATTTTTATTATAATATAGGCTATCTCCTTTTAACAGGTATTTCTCATTAGTAATGTAGGCATTTTCTCTAAACTGTGCTATGTCATTTTTGGTATTGTACCAACCATTTTCACAATAAATAATTTTGGTGTCTGAAATAATAAAAGAAGGGCCATAAAAGTAAGTAATTTCACTATTAGAATTATAGTGCATATTATCGGTAAGTATTTTATAATCTTTAGCTAATACGACAACTGAATCTTTAAAAATAAACTTATGAATATTGGAATGGTAAGCCCCTCTTTTAGAATTGATTTTTTTTTCGTTATCAATTATAGTGCCATTACTAGGATATGAGGCAATATTCGTGCTTAAATTGTAAAATACTTGATCAGTATTCAAGTTCATATGCTTATCAATAAGCAGTACATTGCCTTTTATGTCAGCTTTGTTCTCTTTACCAAAATAAGTTAGCATCTCTCCTGTAAGCGTAATGCTATCTCCTTGGTTGATTTTAATTTTTCCAAAGGCTTTCATTTTATTTGCAGCAGTATAATGATAAGCTGAATCGCATGTCATTACTGCATTATTATGCTTAAAGGACACATTGCCAATTAATCGCCAATAATCAGGATGAATATTAGCATTAGCGTAAGTATTATCAGCATTTAATATCTCAATTCTTTTACTATTCTGTGCAATAGCGCTGATACTCAGTAGAAGCAGTAAAATATGGAAAAATAAATTCAAACTTATCTGAAAAGAGTTTGTTTTCTATCTGGTCCTACTGATAAAATTGAGATTTGGGTTTCCAATACATTCTCAAGCCAAGCAATATAATTATGTACTGCTTTTGGTGCCTCTGATAAATTTTCTAATTGCATTAGGTCCATATCCCATCCTTCAAGTTCTTTATAAATTGGGATAAGTCCTTCATTATCTTCAAATGGCAAGTAATCAATTTTTTCTCCATTTAATTCGTAATGTGTACAGGCTTTTATAGTATCAATTCCAGATAAAACATCAGCTTTCATCATCATCAATTGAGTTACACCATTAATATTTATTGCGTATTTTAATGCCGGAATATCAATCCACCCACATCTTCTTGGTCGTCCAGTAGTTGCGCCAAATTCATTTCCAATTTTAGCTATTCTATCTCCAACTTCATCAAATAGTTCTGATGGAAATGGCCCACTACCAACTCTAGTGCAGTAAGCTTTAAAGATACCAAAAACTTCTCCAATTTTATTAGGAGCAATTCCAAGTCCTGTACAAGCACCAGCAGTAATTGTGTTTGATGATGTAACAAAAGGGTATGATCCAAAATCAATGTCTAATAATGTCCCTTGGGCTCCCTCAGCTAAAATCTTCTTTCCTTCACTCATCGCATTATGTATGTAATGCTCACTTTCAATGTGTTTGAATTTTTTAAGAGATGATAAACTAGAAAACCACACAGTTTCTAATTCTTCTAATTCATATTCAAAGTCGTAAAAGTTAAGAATCTGAATGTGTTTTCTTTTTAATTTTTCGTATTTTTTTTTAAAATCAGGCGATGATATGTCTCCAACTCTAAGTCCATTACGACCAGTTTTATCCATATATGTTGGTCCTATACCTTTAAGTGTTGAACCAATTTTTTCGTTTCCTTTTGCTTTTTCAGATGCAGCATCAATTAGTTTATGTGTAGGTAGAATTAGATGCGCTTTTTTAGAAATCAAAAGCTCAGACATTTCAATGTTTAACTTAGAGATTCCAATAATTTCATTCTGAAAAATAACAGGGTCAATTACAACTCCATTTCCAATAAGATTAATTACACCTGGATGAAAAATTCCAGAAGGAATGGTATGCAGTACATGTTTTATTCCATCAAATTCTAAGGTGTGACCAGCATTAGGCCCTCCTTGAAATCTTGCAATAATATCATAATTTGATGTTAAAACATCAACAATTTTCCCCTTTCCTTCATCGCCCCATTGGAGTCCTAATAATACATCTGCTTTCATTTTTTTTAGAAATTTCTAATTATTTATTTTGTCTTTGCATTCATGGCAAATTCCGTATAAATTTAATGCATGCCTGTTAATTTTAAACTTCATACTTTCTTCAATTACATTCTTAATTCCTTGTATTCTAGGGTCGCAGAACTCTATTACTGTATCACAATTTGTGCAAATTAAATGGTCGTGCTGTTTGAAAGAATATGATTTTTCGTATTGTGATTGAGCTTTTCCAAATTGATGTTTTCTTAATAAGTGGCAATCCAATAATAGATCAACAGTATTGTAAAGTGTTGCTCTACTTACACGGTATTTTTTATTTTTCATCTGGATGTACATTGACTCTATATCAAAATGACCTTCAAATTCGTAAATTTCGTTAAGGATTGCGTAACGCTCAGGCGTTTTCCTGTGCTTATTTCTAACTAAATATTCCGTGAATATTTCAGTTACAGTTTCAATTATTTTCTTGTTTGACACTTTTAAACTATTAAATCACAAAGCTATAAAAAATCCTTATTAGGTATCAATAAAAATGCAATAAAGATGCATTAATTTTCTAGTGTTTATAAGTTCTTGTAATTGATGAAATTGCTTCAACTTTACCAAGTTTTTCAGTTAGTTCTTTTAAGAATGAAACATTATGTACTTTAAGAGTGATAATACCTTCAAATATACCATCAGAACTACTGATATTAATACTCTTAATATTTACATTCATTTGATTAGAAATAATTTGAGTTACGTTGTTCATAAGTCCTACTTTATCGATACCTTTAATATTGATTGTTGCAATAAAGTCAATTTCATTTTTATTTACCCATTTTGCTTTTAGTATTCTATATGCGTAATTTGCTCTAAGTTGAATTGCGTTAGGACAATCAGATCTATGAATTTTTATTCCATCTACTACTGTTAAAAAACCAAAAATTACATCTCCTGGTATTGGATTACAACACTTAGCCATCTCATAGTCTAGTACTTCATCATCATCATTAAATACAATTACTTTTTGTAATTTTAAAGCTGATTTTTTAGCTTTAGGGTTATAAATTTTATTCTTGATTGTTTGATACCAACCACTATTTTTTACTTTTACGTATTCCTTTATTTCAGTATTCGAAATTGCCCCAGTACCAAAACGAAAATAAAGTTCTAACGAAGTTCCAGTATCAAAATACTTGATGAGTTCAGTTTCAGTATTTTTATTAAATTTTAGTTTTAAGTGTTTTAGTTTTCTTTCAGCAATCTCTTTTCCAACTCCATAAATTCTTTTTTTATCTTCTTTTAATGCAGCTTTTATTTTTGATTTTGCCCTTGATGTAATTACAAATCGCAACCAATCTTTTCTTGGCCTTTGTTTTTTAGATGTGATAACTTCAACTTGATCGCCACTACCTAATTGATGGCTTAATGAGACCAATTTTCCATTTACTTTTACCCCCATACATTTGAGTCCAATATCAGTATGAATTGAAAAAGCAAAATCAAGTGCAGTAGCTTTTTTAGGTAATGTTTTTAATTCTCCATTAGGTGTAAAAACATAAATCTCTCCAGCATAAAGGTTAAGTTTAAAATCATCAATAAAATCAAGTGCGTTAGATTCAGGATTTTCTAATAAATCACGGATATTATTTATCCATTCATCTAGAGAGTTTTCTTTACTTCCTTCTTGTTTGTATTTCCAATGTGCAGCATACCCTTTTTCTGCAATATCATCCATTCTTTTACTTCTGATTTGTACTTCAACCCATTTTCCATCATCACCCATTACGGTAGTATGTAAGGATTCATATCCATTGGCTTTTGGAGTTGAAACCCAATCTCTCAATCTATCAGGATTTGGTTTGTAAAAATCAGTAACTATCGAATAGATTTTCCAGCAATCCGATTTTTCATTTTTTAGTGATGATTCAACAATAATTCTGATTGCAAATTTGTCAAATATATTATCAAAATTAACACCTTTAGTAACCATTTTATGTCTAATAGAAAAGATTGATTTTGGTCTTCCTTTTATAGAAGAAGAAAGCTCATTTTCTTTTAATTTAGCTTTGATTGGTTTACAAAATTTTGTGATGTATTTATTTCTTTCTTCTTTTGTAACTTTTAGTCCTTCAGCAATTGCTTTGTATACTTCAGGTTTTGTAAACTTAAGCCCTAAGTCTTCTAATTCAGTTTTTATAGCATAAAGCCCTAATCTGTGAGCGAGAGGTGCATATAAGTAAAGAGTTTCTGATGCAATTTTAAGCTGTTTCGGTTTTTTCATTGCATCCAAAGTTCGCATATTATGGAGCCTATCAGCAAGCTTTATTAATATTACCCTTACATCATCTGATAGAGTAAGTAGCATCTTTCTAAAATTCTCTGCTTGCATGGATACATTCTTATCAAATACGTCCTGAATTTTAGTTAATCCATCAATAATTCTAGCGACTTTTTTTCCAAATAATTTCTCCATGTCATTTAGAGTATAGTCTGTATCTTCAACTACATCATGCAGCAGAGCACATATAATAGAGGTGGTTCCTAAGCCAATTTCTTTTGCGGCAATATGCGCAACAGCAATAGGGTGGTAAATATATGGTTCTCCTGATTTTCTTCTCTGTTTTTTGTGGGCTTCAACTGCTAAATCAAAAGCTTTCCGAATTTCTTTTTTATCTTCTTTATCTGTTTTGTCAGCACATGCACGCAACAATGATTTATACTTATTAAGTATGTCTTTCTTTTCTTGTTCTAAATCTATTGGTTGCATTTATTAATTTAAGCAAAAATAGGGTAATTAATCATTAGTTTATTTACTTCTTTTCTTACTTCAGATAATGCATTTTCATCTTCATAATTCATTATTACTTTGTCAATTAAATTAACAATAGTAGGTATTGTATTTTCTTTTACACCTCTTGTGGTTATTGCTGGCGTTCCGACTCTTATTCCGGAAGTTATAAATGGTGATTGTGTATCAAAAGGCACCATGTTTTTATTTACAGTAATATCTGCCTTTACAAGTGCGTTTTCAGCATCTTTTCCTGTTATATTCTTATTTCTTAAATCAATAAGCATGCAGTGATTTTCTGTACCTCCAGAAATAATTTTATAACCTTTTTTAACAAACTCCTCAGACATAAGTTTTGAGTTTTTTATAACTTGTTCTGCATAGGTTTTAAATTCGGGTTTTAATGCTTCGCCAAAAGCAATTGCTTTAGCAGCTATTACATGTTCTAATGGCCCTCCTTGTGAACCTGGGAATACGCCTGAATTTAATATTGCAGACATCATTCTAGTTTTTCCTTTTGGAGTTTTTAGTCCCCATGGATTTTCAAAGTTTTTTCCCATCATAATCATTCCACCTCTTGGACCTCTTAAGGTTTTGTGAGTGGTAGTAGTTAAAATATGGCAATGCGGTGCAGGGTCATTTAATAATTTTGTAGCAATTAATCCTGCTGGATGAGCAATATCAGCCATCAATAACGCACCAACTTTATCTGCAATTTTTCTAAAACGTTCATAATCCCAGTCCTGTGAGTAGGCAGAGCCTCCACAAATAATCAGTTTTGGTTGTTCAGAAATTGCTGTTTCTTCTAATATATCATAATCAACTTTGCCAGTTGATTCTTCAACATTATAAAAAGAGGTTTTGTAAAGTTTTCCAGAAAAATTAACTGGTGATCCATGGGTTAAATGCCCGCCGTGAGCTAGATTAAATCCTAAAATTTTATCTCCAGGATTTAAGCAAGCTAACATTACAGCTGCATTTGCTTGAGAGCCTGAGTGGGGTTGCACATTAACATACTCAACACCAAATAATTCTTTTGCTCT
>Ga0315315_10002360_pt1 | contig 17247 bp, 19 predicted proteins | sample M140m3416metaG_FD_203699 | JGI IMG/M metagenome (GOLD analysis project Ga0315315, IMG submission 203699) | Ammonia-oxidizing marine archaeal communities from Monterey Bay, California, United States - M1 40m 3416 | ecosystem: Environmental > Aquatic > Marine > Intertidal zone | place: USA... | reverse complement strand
CTGCCCCAATGTTTTTTTATGCTTTTCATCTAGCCGTTCTAAAAATTATTTATACGATTGCTTACTCTATCTTCGGTCCGTCGGATGGTATATATCTCTCGTTTTCAAGTGTCGGGTACATTTGGCTGGCTTCCGCTATTTTGATAACGGCTCTGTATACTCCCACGCGTTGGTTTGCAGAATATAAGCAGGCCAATAAGCATGTTGAATGGCTTAGATATTTCTAGCACTAGTTGAGTTGCTTCGATTCAGGTTAGGCGGGAGAGTTGGGTAGACGGCGTACGATTTTTATCTTCCAAGTTACACCTCGGCCCGCCTTTTCGGTCAAGTTGAGTTGTCCGACTCATGGACCGTTAGGGTCGATGTCGACAACGTTTTTGATGAGGAGTTTTACACTAACTCCTACGCAGACGTATGGGTTGAGCCTGGAGCGCCGACAAGATGGCGGTTTTCGGCATCTTATAGCTTCTAAAGAAATCTAGTTACTTGATAAGGCCGTTTGAGGACATTGATCCTTTCGGCCCTATCGTAATTTGCGAGAGCGGATAAGCTAACGATTCGAAATGGAGCAGTTACCTGCCAGAATTAAGTGCCTTGATTTCTTCTATAATTTGCGGAATATTTTGTTTGAAATTAAAAAAACCTTTATTGCAAAAGCTTATGCAAAATAAGTCCTGTTTTCGGTGTAGGAAAGAGATTTCCAGAGCCAGTTTTTTCTTAAGGGCATTGAGGTAATCAAGACTTTCACCAACAAACGGGTAGACTACATCGAAGCTCCTTTCTTTTTCCGTTATCGAGTTGAAATTGTTCGTAATCACTGAAGGGTGGGAGGCATTCTCTTGAAAAGAACGGAGAAGACTATTTTTAAACTCTAGAACAGGCTTTGCGATTTTAAATTTTCGTTGATCGTTGTTCAAACAAACTAAGTAGACGTTTTTGTATTCTAAATAAAGGGCCTCTCTGTCAGCAAGATTCAAGTCATTTTCGAAAATAATCAAAGAATCGTTTCTCTTTTGACTGATTAGATTATAAGTGGGTTTGATGAGAGGATGGTTAATCGGTTCGTAAATTGGCTCGGCACATTCGTTCAAAGGAATATTAGAGTACCGTCCATTTGTAAATTTTTCTATGTTCCAAGACTTGGCAAGATAATGTTTACCTTTCGTTTGTATCCCTGCAACCCATCTCCATCCCAGGGTATTAGAAGCTGCGTCTCCATCATTTAAGTGCTTCAAAAAAAATGCTGCGCCTGATTGCCATGAAAGTTTTAATGTAAAAATCCAGATGCTCGCGAACCACATTCTTGTGTGGTTATGGAGATAGTTTGTTTCCCTCAGCTCTCGGACCCAATCGTCAAAGCAATCAATCCCAGTGTCTCCGTTATAAGCGTTTAACAGATCCTGTTCACTATCCTCAATCTCAAACCGTTTAAAGTCCTCCCAAACAGTTGGCCGCATTTCGAGCCAACCCTTCCAGTATACCCGCCAAAATATTTCTTGGATAAATTTTTCGGCGGCTTTATAGCCTTGTTTGTTGAGCGTTCGTAGGACGGCATCATATTCAAGCACTGCGCGGTGCGATATAAAATGAGATAAGTTTGATACATTAGTTCTGTTTTCGGGCCCCCAGTCATAATTCCGATTCTTTTCATATGTTTTGACGTTTTCGGACAGGAATTCCGCTAACTGATCATCTGCAATTTTAAAAAGGTTCATTTTGTGATTAGCCTAACGTGAATTTTGTGTTGGGCACCTAAAACGACCCACGGAAAAACCACGCATGGACGCATGTTTTGTTTTTCTTCCACTCACGCGGTTTCTCCATAATCGAAAGGAGGACCGTTTCAGACTCGATCGCATTACCTTAATGACATCTGACTCCGTGTGACCAAATTCAGAAAATATCGCTTCGAAGGGGGTTCTATCTTCCCATGCCATTTCAATTATTCTGCTAATGTCTTGTTGGCTAGGTTTGGAGGAAATCATGTTATTCCTAAATTTATAGAGGGTTAAAATCTAAACTCGTGCAGAGAGTTTTACTGCAAGTAAAGACCCTAGGCTAACCATTCTGCACCACAGTTTGGTTACAAAATTCTGTGTCTCATTCTGGAGGGACTGCGCTTCGTGACAATGTTCTACCTCGTCAGCCGAACACTTTCTTAATAGCTCAAGGATATTTGTTTGTTCCCCAGATGCAATTAATGCCTCTATTTGCTTTTCGTAGTGGTTCACCACAAATGTTTCTACTGCCTCAATGGTTGCCCAAACAAAAGAGGGACCAATTAACGCGGGTACAGCCCCGATTATGAATCCAGCGAGCCTCCAAAGTGGCAATAGTCTTGTTCTGTTAGACGCATCTAATGTTGATTCCAACAATTTTAGATGCTTTTGTTCTGTTTCCAGGTGCCGCGTAGCGAACTCAATAACTTTTTTATCACGGGACGCACGGAGGATGCCCCTATAAATCGAAACGGCCCCGGTCTCTCCAGCGTGATCAGTCCGCAGTGCCGACAGAAGCCATACCGGCATTTGTGAGCCCGCTCGATTATCGTAGGTGTTATGCATGCTCTGTATACGTGATTTTCTAGATTGTGGACCTCTTTTATTGCGTTGCTTCGGTTCGCGATAAAAATGACCTGCACAGACATTTCCATTAGAATTGCGCAACTTCAAAAGCGATTTATTTTTCAGGTTCTTTAACTATGAATGACTTTTCTAACAAAATTATTGTGGGGAGCGAGGAATGGTGTTCGTTGCCAATGATGGGTGTCCCAATCATCAAGGCACGCATCGACTCGGGTGCGAAGACGTCAGCGTTGCATGCCTTCAATATTAATAGGTTTACACGAGAGGGCGTTGCCTGGGTTAGTTATGAGCTGCATCCAGTGCAGAACAATAGAAGGGTGGTTGTGCGATGTGAATCTGAGGTTGTTGATCGACGATTAGTCAAAAGCTCCAGCGGCGTATCTGAAAAGCGTTACGTCGTAAAAACTTTGATGCAGCTCGCGGGCCAGGCATGGGAAATAGAAATTACTCTGACCAATCGCGACTCTATGGGTTATCGGATGCTTATGGGTCGAGGAACCATGCAGGATCGAATCTTGGTAGACCCCTCGTCAAAATTACTTTGCGGTGATTTTTCCCGCGATGCTGTGCTTCAGCAGTACGGACAGGTGCTCACTCCGGTAGGCGGTTTAAAGATCGGGTTATTGGCCAGCAACCCTGATCTTTATAGCAATAAGCGCATTATCGAAGCTGCAGAAGAGCGAGGTCATGAAATTAAATTTTATGATATCAAGCAGTGTTATATGAAGCTGGATGCGGATGAGCCAGAAGTTCATTACCGCGGTGGAAAAACACTCATACTCGACGCGGTGATTCCAAGAATAAAGCCAAGCATAACGTTTTATGGGTGTGCTTTGGTTAGGCAATTCGAAAGCATCGGAGTCTACTCACTCAACTCATCACAAGCCATAACGAGTGCCAGGGATAAGCTTTTTTCGTTACAGGTTATGTTGCAGAATGGTTTAGATATTCCTACAAGCGGGTTTGCAAATTCCATCAATGATACTAACGACTTGATTGAGATGGTAAACGGTGCACCTTTAATTGTTAAGTTATTGGAAGGCTCGCAAGGGCGTGGAGTGGTCATGGCGGAGACTACCCAGGCAGCAGAATCAGTAGTGAATGCTTTTAAATCATTGCGAGCCAATCTCTTGGTGCAAGAATTCATAAAGGAAGCTGATGGAAAGGATTTGCGATTGTTCGTTCTCGGTGGAAAAGTAGTTGCTGCGATGCAGCGTCAGGCAGCCGATGGCGAGTTTAGGGCAAACGTGCACAGAGGAGGGCGAGTCTCAGTTGTCAAAGTCACCCAAGCAGAACGGCAGATGGCGGTAAAAGCAACCAAGGTACTTGGTTTGGAAGTAGCTGGAGTTGACATTATCCGATCATCAAAGGGACCATTGCTGCTTGAGGTTAATTCTTCCCCGGGGCTTGAGGGAATTGAGACCGCCACCGGTACTGACCTCGCGCGAAAAATGATAAGCGCGATCGAAAAGAAGTTGAAATGGGAGAGAGTTGATTCATGATCACAAGGTCTGATTGATAAGACCCTGCTTTGGCGTTAAATGATCTCGCCGTAAAAGGCTATGCCTTCATAATTCCAGCCGCCCACTAAGGTGATTAACGCTTTTTCTTCGAGGTCCGCGGTATAAAAATGTGAGTCAAGGCTGGAATTGTAAAATCTGTACACGGCGGCTTCCTTTCCCTGAAAAGTTGGTGTTGGGTCATTCAGATAAACATCGAACACCGGCCCTGAATAAGTGAACGAGGAATCACCAAGCGCTATTTTTTCCTGTAGCGTGCTAGCTTCAATGCTCGAGGCTGTATAGAAATGAGTGTCGGTGCCTGTGTTGTAGAATTTATGAAGAGGAACTATTTTTTCATAGGAGCTGCCATAAAGCTTGGCCGCGCTGAAGGTGCTCCCCTGGTATATAAACGGCCATTTCTCTCCCTTGGAGTTGGCGTTATAACTCATTTTTTCCACGTATTGTTTTTCGTTTAGATCAGCCGTGTAGAAAAATGCTTCGGTCTTATTATTATAAAATCGATAGACTGGTGTCTCGGCATTAAGCGGTACCACTGATATTTTCCCGGTATAAGAGAAAGAATTTTTTGTTGCTACCTCATGATCTGAGAATGTAAATATTTCGACGTCATTATCTATTGAACCCAGTGCTTTACTAGTTTTTGAGTAGACGTATATTCGGTTGTCAGAGGGGTCCTTTGAAAAAAGATACTCGGATTTTTTTTGGTTCATATGTACGGTATCAGTGCCGGTTCCGCCAGAAATAACATTTATACCCCAGCCACCAGCGATATGATCATCACCGTCCCCGCCGAAAATGGTGTCGTCTCCATCCCCACCGTCTAGGATGTCGTTGCCTTCGCCACCTCTAATGTCGTCACTTCCAGTATAACCCCAAATAATATCATCGTTGGGGGTTCCGGTTATGTCGTCGTCCCACTGGTATTGTATTTGATTCAGTTTCTGACCACTAAATCGCACAGCATCAGCAACAGAAAGTTTTAAATCTGTCCAATCCGCGATCACTGCGTCGTTTTTAGTGGTGGTAAGATCAATTAGATACTCGCCAGACCTGACGTAGGTCTTTGCAGAATTTTTATAATTGTAGTCCTCTTCGTAGCCGGTGTAGGATTTTACGGTATAGGTCACCTGATAAGCGTCGTTCTTGCTTTGAAATTTTTTAATGATCGATTGTCCAGACTCGCTATCAGTTTTCCCAATGGTCGTGTTTTTACTGTTATTAGGATTTGAAAACTCAATTCTTGTCGGAGCTGCAGGGGAGTTGTTAAAAGTCTCATGATGATTGAGGTAGATAGGATATGGAGAGTCTGCCACATTTACTCCGTTTACTGTCAGTTAACTTCTGTTAAGTATTTTATACTAGGTTGATGCAACAATTTTAACAAGAAATCTCAATTGATTATCTGGTTCGAGTGGAGGTTTAATCGACTTTTATTGCAGTCTCTAATCTAAAAGATGTATTTCTCAGAGAGAAAACAGCTTTAACAGCAGGATCCGGACGGGCTTGGTCATAAACTATTTGAAAGCGCTTCTTGCCTAGAAGTTATTTTTTAAAATGGTATTACAACGAGGTTGGAAGCAATAAAGACATGAAGAATGTTTCTGATGTTGCTATAATTCAGGCGCCTTTGATTTACCAAATGGCTGGGTGGCAGAGTGGTCATGCAGCGGACTGCAACTCCGTTAACGCCGGTTCGATTCCGACCCCAGCCTCCAAAGGTGAGCCGCATTGCGGCACTGTGCCCGGATGGCGAAATTGGTAGACGCAAGGGACTTAAAATCCCTCGGTGGCAACACCGTGCCGGTTCGATTCCGGCTCCGGGCACCATCTTCAAAAACGCAACTTCCAAATTATTGTTCGGCCAAATCCTTCATGCTGGCGAGCGCTCCTTCGAACATCTGTCGCCTTCGGGCGATATTTGCGTCCTTCGCTGCTTGGTCAGGCAAATTAGACACGTCTAGCATCAATGTGTAAATAAGCTTTGTGCTAGATTCGTTTAATGATCGTGCCTCTAAAAAGCCATGATAGAGATCGTAAAAACCCTCTTCGGGCGCAGGCTGGGTATAGCCATATGAGAGGTCGGTTTGTGCGACGAGCACCTCAATGACTCTTCCGCCAATGAGTGATCTTACTGTGCCAATGCCACCTTCACCTGAAGTGATCTCGCAAGGAAGATTTAGCCAGTCAGAGATAGCACAGTAGCCTCCGACCTTTGACCACACCTGCGCGGCCGGACTGTCAACGTTAATTTCCATCTCGATGCTGACGTATTCGGGCTGCGCGCTCGCTGCCGAAGCGCACAGGAACAGTTGAACTGCAGCTATGCTAAGTAAAACTTTTCTCATAAATGTATCTCCTAAATCGATTGCTGAAAGTGTAAAAAAGTGGCGTAAGACTGGCACAGAAATAAGGTGCGTGTAAATGGATGCTAGCAAGTTTTTGGAGGGCTCTTCGAGATTGACGTTCGGCCTGTAACCATCTAAAGACAATCAATAACACCCGCGCAGGGAAAGACACGGCTGGCTTGTCCTTTAGATTTTGGGCTCGCGGGTTATTGTGCCAAAGGTCGCTTAAAATCGTAGGCCGTCTTGCGGTACCCGTTGGTTTCGGAGCAGCTGTTTACACCGACCAGCTCCCAGCCTCTGTCTCCCAATGAGCGCATCTCCCGATCCACTTCTGTTGGGGTGCTGGTCTCGCGGTGCGCGGGTTTTGTGACAGAGGATGAGTTACCACTGCACGTGTTCATCACAATGCTGATTGTTTCCCAATTACTCACGTCTAATCCCAGTCTATGTGCTTGAAATATGTATCGATCAATAGACGGATCTCTTTACCGGTTTGTAGCAAAGTAAACCGCTGAGGAAAACTTGACGTTTCAAGGAGCTCTGGATGGCTCGTTTTCAGTACGGCATCCCTAATTACGGAGAATTTTATGTTTAATACGTTAAGGATTACTTTTTTAGCTGGACTATTGTTGGTCTCTGCGCAGGCAGCGTTGGCTGACCATCACGGTGGTGGGCATTCCATGGATATCGTCGACACTGCGGTGGACGCGGGGTCGTTTGGTACGCTTGTCGCTGCGGTCCAGGCTGCTGGTCTGGTAGATACTTTAAAAGGCGAGGGGCCGTTCACTGTGTTCGCACCGACAGACGCCGCCTTTGCTGCACTTCCTGAGGGAACGGTTGAAAACCTTTTAAAGCCTGAAAATAAGGACCAGCTGGTTGCTGTTCTTACCTATCATGTATTATCCGGGAAGGTGATGTCAGGCGATATTGCGGGCAAGGAATTATCTGCGGCAACAGTTCAGGGCTCGGAATTGGACATAGACGCAACAGATGGGGTCACTGTAGACGGTGCTAACGTAGTAACCGTAGATATTGAAACATCTAACGGTGTAATCCATGTCGTCGATGCTGTTCTGTTACCTTGATCTAAAACCCGTTTTCGCGCGTTTTAAAAACATCGATTAGTATTATGCGTATTTCTCGATTTTATTAGTGCAAACACTTGCCCCGAAGCTCAAAAGGCATCGGGGCTTTTTTTTGTCTGAGCGCCGTTAATGAAGCTGTTCAAAGTTTTCTAAGCAGAATAGTAGCTTGTTGCTCTTAAACAGCCTGAGCTGCTTACCGCGGAAGTTGATGATTTTGATTTGCATTTCCCTCAGCTTAGGGTATGTGGGGGCTTTCTTTGCCACGCCGGGTTAGATTCTGCTTGTTGTTTAGAAAGTACAATTGTGGGTCTGAGGGAAGCCTAGTTCATTAGCCAGATTAAGAGGGTTGAAAAGTAGACTAATAGCTAACTTTGGTACTCCAATCTTTATAGAAATCACACGACAATTAGAATATAAATACCTGATAATAATATAATTTTAATCTTTCCTTTTCTGTAGTAATCTGGGGAAATTCGACAGAATCTTCTTCACAAAGCCATCGGTGCCGATACTGTAAGAGAGCAGCCCTTGAGATGGCTCTAGGATTACTTTATCAAAAGTAGCACGCCACCCAGTGTCGACACTAAAAGTTGCAACGCGTAAATAAGCATAATTCTGACAGCGATGATATTAATGTAATGAAAATTCGGCTATAAACAACACCGACCCTAACAGATTATACATAAGAACCGAATAAAATGGCGCGAGTAACTCTTCTAGACGGCTCTATTGGCCAAGAACTTGTCAAAAGGTCAGGCGATCCTGCGACAGCGTTTTGGTCGACGACAGTAATGCTCGACAAGCCTAATTTAGTAGCGGAGGTGCACGCAGATTATTTTAGGTCGGGCGCAACAGTCGCCACGACCAATACTTACACAGCGCTGCGAGAAAGACTTAAAGCTGGTGGGCTCGAACATCGGCTGACTGAGCTATGGGACATGGCTTTGGGCGCAGCAAGGGATGCTCGCGACGGTAACGGCTTCGGTCGAGTAGCCGCTTCGATAGGACCGTTGTTCGCTTCGTATCGCCCGGATATTTGTCCGCCGGCAAAGGACGCAGCGAGACTTTACGCAGAGGTGGTCGACGCGCTTTCCCCTCACGCAGATCTTTTGTTAATAGAGACGATGTCTTCTATCGAGCAGGCTGAGGGTGCCATGAGGGCAGCAAAAAAAACTACGCTCCCCGTCTGGCTCTCTTTTTCTGTGAACGACTTTGATGGCACCAAGCTTCGCTCTGGTGAGACTTTATCTAAGACGATGAGCTTGATTGAGCGTCACGAGCCTGAGGCTGTTTTAGTTAATTGTTCGCGACCTGAGGCTGTTAGTGAGGCGATCACTGTGATTTCCCGCTTTGGTATCCCTTTCGGTGCCTATGCAAACGGTTTTGCTCAAATCTCGGAAGCTTTTTTGGGAGACGCTCCGACCGTAGATTTGCTTGAGCAACGCTCCGATTTAGTGCCGGACAGCTACGCCGAGTTCGCAATGAGGTGGATTGACTCCGGCGCTACGATTGTAGGCGGGTGTTGCGAGGTCGGGCCGGCCCATATTAAAGAGATTGCTGAAAAACTGATCGCGGCAGGGCATGACATCGTTTAACCATCCACACCCCAGATATGACATATTGAAATGCAGATCCGAAAAGAAAACCGCCCTGAAAAGCTCTGTGAAACTTGTGCTAAACCGTTTACGTGGCGAAAAAAGTGGGAGCGTGACTGGGATCAAGTTAAATATTGTTCTGAACGCTGTCGGCGAAATAAAAACAAGTTAGAAGAGTAGTGCGTGGGAGTAACTGAATAAGGGAGGTGCCCCCCCCCTATTCACGGAAGGCCTCCCTACATGCGATACATCACGCAGAGCTTGTGTCCTGCCGGATCGAGTAAGTAGGCTAAGTAAAAGGTGAGCTCTCCCATTTCACGAACTCCGGGTGGGTCCTCGATTGCCCTGCCTCCGTTCGCTACTCCGGCTGCATGCCAGGCATCGCATTCGTCAGAACTCTTCGCGATAAATCCGATAGTTTCGCCATTACCTGCGCTGGCTGGTTGGCCATTAATCGGCTTTGTGATGGCAAAGATATGTTCCCCGGTCATATACATTACGCGTCCCGTGTCGGTCATCGCGCCGGGCGCATAACCGAGTGCACCCAATGTTGCGTCGTAGAAGGTCTTTGCTGTTTCGGTGTCTTCGGCACCAAGTACAATGTGGCTAAACAATAGAAGTTCTCCTTAGTAGGTATGATGAATTTACTTTGTAATAAATCCGAGAAAAGGCTTGTCAGCTCAGTAATCGAGCATACATGTCGCACTCAGGACGGAGTAGAGTATAGTAGTCGTCCGCTAGGCGGTAAAGCGATTGATCCATTTCAGGTCTTTTAGGATCCTATAAATTCTCTTGACGGAATGTTTCCTAAGGTTTTAAGAAAGAAGAAAAATCGTGATCGCACTGTGCGAGTAAAGCTTCTTGTGCGCTTGATCCAAGAGTCTCAAAGTTTTTGTGGATGTTATCGAGACATTTGACATGGTAATTAAAGGTCTGCTGCGTCCATGGGCGCCCCGAGAGCGTGGTGGTAAATTCAGTCGCGTCGCTTGCATGAGCCTCCGCATTAGCCTGGAGGTAGGGCCCATAAATTTTTCCGATCTCGTTTAAGAAAGAGACTAGCGTCGCTGGAAGTAAACTGGAGTCAATCCAGTCGGTCTCCAGAATTTCGTATCCAGACAAATCTTCCATCGACTCGGTCCAGGCATATACGCGTGGCACGTTTTCTACTATCAGCGCCTGTGGCGTGGGATCGAAAAGTGCGAGACAGGTGAGCTGACCGTAAATGGCAAAATCGCATGACGAGGGTCTACCTCCCAGCATAAAAGGAAAGTTCTCAAGGTGCTCGTTTAACAGATCTAAGAATCTGGCAAAACTTCTCTCGATCGTCTCTCTTGTGATCTCATTTGAACCCACATAACGGAGGCGTGAAATTTGTAGGTTGGCTATTTCTTCCGACCGGTCTTTTATAACGGCATCGGGTGCGGTTGTATTATTCCAGCGCGGGAGCATGTCGCCAGCTTTTTTTATGTCTGCTGAGTAGCTCCACCTATAATGAAACATGGCCTTCGTTAACCATTCATCCGCGTAGTCCTCTATCAAGTAATCGATAAAGGTCAACACAGGATCATTTGGGAGTGCGCTTCGATAGTTTTTTAATGTTTGTTCAAATTTCCTTGTCAAAGGCGTAGAGTCGCAGACGGCTTCTTCTACTCCGAATTCGTTTTTCAAATAAAAGATAGGAAGGAGGTGAACCTTCGGCTTAGGCCTCTCAGGATAACGTGCCTCGCTTTCCGGATCGCGATGCCTGTTGCTGGGAATAAACCGATACGGAATTCTTCGATACCTCAATAAGGAGAGCATCTTGCGTGTGTAAGGCGAGCCAGGCGCGCCCATGATTTCCAGGGGTAATTCATGTTCTTTCATAACAAACTCATTGTCTTTAAGAATCGTGTGATGGTAAAAATATCAAAAATGTATTCTTCTTTGCTGGCTGGCACTAATCGATTGGACCGAGCGGGCTTGTTGGGCAGTTACGCGTCTTGCGCGTCCAGCTTGCGTTGCTAATCAACCAGCGCCCTTCCTTTTTTATCAGCTGGAATGAATCTATACCGCAATGAGTGAATTCTTGATCAACATGAAAGTCATAAGGAGCCCAGTAAACAGCAATATGTCCTTGCACTAATATTGTTTCGTCCCACGCCCTTTCTTTTTTTTCGTTTCCTGCGCGTGTGAGCAAATCGATCATCGAAGCATGAGTAAGCGTTGTTATTTCTATCTTATCGTTTTCTAACTCCTGAGTGGATATATTGAGTGACCCCGGCACCAAAATGGATTCCAGCAGTGTGCGGTCCTTGGTCTCTATAGCAAGGAAAAATTGTTCGGCTGTAGCGCGCACTAATTCCTTATCGTCACTCTGTCCGACTGTTAAAGGTGAAAAGGATATGGCTAGGACAAATAAAAAAAATCGCATTTATCTTCCCTCTTTAAAAATGATTAAATCTGTTTAGTTTCGCGCTGCATATTGCCCAACCGCGTAATAGATTATTCTATCAATACTTTCTCCATCGACCTCATCGTATTCGATTGATCCGTCTTCGGTTAATCGATGCGTTATGTTTTCTTCTACGAGCATTCGAAGTATATCGTCTCGTATTTCTTCATTACGCATGACGAAGCTCGCGGGGGCGAGTCCTGAAGCATCCGTCGTCACGATCTCTGGGGAGCTTTGTTGTTCGGGCGAACAAGCCGTAGCGAGGGCGAGAAGCAAGAGAGACGTCGAAGGTTTCATAGAGGGTGACCGGTTAACTATTAACTGTTTCAAGTGTAGTGAAGGTAATATATATTTCACCTACTGCCAACCACGCAATCCATAAGAGGCATTCAGAAGAAAAATAAGATAGACGGAGTGAAAAATGAAAAAACACCTTCTTCGACTTTTAACTTTGACAGCATTGCTCGTGCTCAGTCCAGGCGGCTTCAGTCAGCCCTCTGGGTGGGTTACTCCGTATCCCGCGTTCAAGGTGATTGAAAACCTCTACGGGGTCGGTACGCTTGATCTAAGTGTCTTTCTAATTACTACGTCGGAGGGGCATATTCTAATCAATACTGGGCTTGAGGATTCCACTGCCTTGATACGAGAGAACATCGAGTCTCTTGGTTACCGCTTGGAAGACATCTCTATTTTACTGACCATGCAAGCTCACTGGGATCACGTTGCCGCGTTTTCAGAGATTCAGGAAATCAGCGGTGCAAAAATATGGGCGACTGAAAAGGACAAGAGAATCCTAGAAGATGGTGGCTTTAGTGACCCACATTTTGGTGGGCGGGAAACTTTTAGACCGGTCAAGGTTGACAGAATCATTCGACAGGGGGACTTAGTCTCCTTGGGTGGTTTAGAACTTATGGTGCACGAACATCCTGGTCATACTGAGGGAAGCGCGAGCTACTCGTTTAAGGTTCGCGAGGGCGGCAAGGACTATGACGTCGTGATAGCCAACATGGGTACGATCAACGACGGGAAAAAATTAGTGGTTGAGCCGACCTACGAGGGTGTCTCTGAGGATTTTGCTGGCACCTATCGACGACAAAAAGAGATGCCCGTGGATGTCTGGGTTGCAGCGCACGGTAGTCAATATAATCTCCATGAAAAATACTCCCCTGGCCAATCATATGACCCAGAGACGTTCGTGGACCCAGAGGGATTTGTTGCCGAGATAGACCGTCTCGAGGGGCTCTATTTACGTCAGCTCAGCTCTGAAATGGCGATGCCGTGATTAAGCCATTCGGTTATGCAAGTACGATAAGAGGAAATAAGTTTTGAGTATTCTAGAGTTAGGCGCTATTGGAAATTTTTTAGCGGCAGGTGCGACCATTGGAACGCTCCTGTATCTGGCGACTCAGGTTCGGCAGAATGTAGAGATTGCGAAGGCACAATTTGGTCATGGTCTTACTCAGCGGCTCTACGACCGATACTTCCTGACAGCCAAGGATAAAGAGTATGCCGAGTTCATCGGGAAAGACTGGTCGAGCGAGGAGTTGGAGGCGGTCGATAGAGTGCGAATATCAACCTTTACGGTTATGGTCTTTGTCGATTTGTTTGATGTTTACGACAAGGTGAAGCAGGGCCTCGTTGATCAAAAGCACCTCGATATTAGGGTTCATATGCTCCAGACAGGGATCTTTAAATCTGAACATGGTAAGCGTTCTTGGTTATTTTGGAAGGCCACGAGGGATCAGGAATTTATCGAATGGTTTGAGCGTGAGATTCTCCATGCGAGTAGCAAAGGTTTTGAAAATCTCAAGAAAGAGGGGCTTGATCAAGGACCAGCGCTTAACTTTCATCGCGAATAACCGAATGTTTGGATCGGGAATTTAATATAGGGCAGGTTATGAGCAAGTCGGTTTCAATATTTGTGGGTCTTATGCTCGGTCTTGCCTTCGGCGCTAGCCTATCCTACTCTGGATCTTCCGTATTGAAGGGCGTTCTTCTTCTCACTGAGCCACTCGGATTAATTTGGATCAACGCCATACGGATGACAGTCATTCCTTTGTTGGTAGCGTTGCTGGTTACCTCGATAGCCGGTCGCAGAGAAACAGGCTTGGTCGCGAGGATCGGCATTCAAACCTTCGGGCTTTTTTTCTTTTTGGTTGCGATCTCCGGGCTCACCGCCTTGGTGGTCGCGCCATACTTGTTGCAGAGTATTGCTATTAGTCCGGACGCTGTTGAGATCCTTATAACGTCGGAGGCCTCGAATAGCGAAAGATTCCAGAACTTACCGAATTTTAAAGACTGGCTGGTCAATCTGATTCCGGTTAACCCGATTGCGGCTGCTGCTGAGGGAGCCCTTCTCTCATTAATGATTTTTACAGGACTCTTTTCCTTGGCATTATCTTCGTTGCAGATAGAGGTAAAAGATACTGTAATATCAGTTTTCGTTGGGATTAAAGAAGCCATGCTTGTGCTAATTGGTTGGGTCATGGCGTTCGCACCAATCGGTGTTTTCTCTCTTGTCTTTTCATTCTCATCCTCCCTTGGGGTTTCCGCAATCGCGGCATTGAGTTCATTTGTTTTCATTGCTGTCTGTCTCGTTCTCTTGATAACGGGTTTTCTTTATCCAATTGCGGTAGTAGGTGGGGGTGTTTCGTTGAGAAAATTCGCCTTTTCATGTCTCCCGGCACAGGTGGTGGGGTTCAGTACACGCTCTTCTGTCGCTGCGCTGCCAGCTACGTATACGGCAACAAAGTCGCTTGGAATCTCGGCGGATCTTTCCGGTGTCGTGCTCCCACTTGCGATAGCGTTTTTGAAGTACGCGACTCCTGTGGCTCGAACGACGGGGGCATATTTTATTGCGATGCTCTACGGTATAGATCTCGCATTTTATCTGTTGTTTATTCTAGCAGCCTCTATATCGTTGCTTAGTTTTTATACGCCAGGCATCCCAAGTGCTAGCCTACTTATAATGACGCCGATATTCTTAAGTCTTGGTCTTCCGGTCGAAGGGATTGGTATTTTGATTGGTGTTGATTTTATTGTTGATATGTTTTTAACGATGTCTAATGTCACGGCAAACATCGCAACAGTAACGGTTATGTCGCGAAAGGATAAGTCAAATGTATGAAGCCAATTGGCTTTCAATCCTCCCGCCGATTTTGTCAATTTTTCTTGCCATACTATCGCGTCAGGTAATTTTTTCTCTCGGCTTCGGTATATGGATCGGTTACTGTATATATGAGTCAGCGAATCCTTTGACGGGTGCGGCACTCGCTCTCGATGGCGTCATCGGCGTTTTCAGTGATGCAGGCGATACCAGAGTTATTTTATTTACTTTATTGGTAGGGGCGTTGATCGCCACGATTGAGGTGACCGGTGGAGTGCGGGGTTTCATTAATTTGTTGCAGCGCAATAAGTGGGTGAGAAACGGTAGACAAGCGCAGTGGTTGGCTTACTTCACGGGTGTTTTTATTTTCATAGAGTCAAATATTACACTTTTAGTGGCAGGTGCGGTTTCGAGACCGCTTTTTCGTGAGTACAAGCTTTCGGCGGAAAAGCTAGCTTATATAATAGATTCTACTTCAGCGCCCGTCTGCGTATTACTTCCGTTTAACGCATGGGGTGCTGTCATTATCAGTTTGTTGGTAAGTGTAAATATTGAGAGTCCGATCGAAACTTTTATTGGTGCAATCGCGTTTAACTTCTACCCTATTGCAGTGCTGCTGGTTTGTGCGTTTGCCATATTAAAAAATGTAGAAATTGGTCCTATGAAAGTCGCGCAGAATCGTGCGCAGGCTGTCTCTCAAGTCAGCAACAACCGGTATCGCGCGGAGGATGAAAATTTTGATGAAAAGGGTTCTGAGGGTGCCGCGATTTTCATGTTGGGACCGATACTTGTCCTAGTGCTTTGTATGCCACTATTTTTATTGCTGACAGGAAACGGGAGTATTACGGAAGGATCTGGGTCCAAGTCGGTACTGTGGGCTGTGATTAGCGCTTTATCTTTTTCATGGATCCTTACACTTACTACTGGGGTTTGTTCTGCAGCGACATTAAAAAGCGCGTTCCTCACTGGCACCTCTGATTTAATGCCTGTCGCAACCACGTTGATGCTTGCGCTTGCACTCGGGGACGTCGCTAATCTTCTTGGAACTGGGCCATATATCGCACAGCTGGCAAGCGAGACGTTACCTTTGATTTCGTTGGTTCCATTGTTGTTTCTTATTTCTTCATTTATTGCATTTTCTATCGGGTCAAGTTGGGGCACCTTTGCCATTATGATACCAATTGGTCTCAATATAGCCTTGGCTCTCGATGTTTCCACATCGCTATTTTTGGCGGCTGTTCTCTCGGGAGCCGTTTTTGGTGATCACGCTTCACCTATAAGTGATACCACTGTTGTTGCATCTATGGCATCAGGAAGTGATCATATTAGCCATGTGAGAACGCAGTTACCCTATGCCCTTATAAGCGGGATGATTGCAACTATAGCCTTTCTGGTTACAGGGATTTTTGTTCTGTAAAGTTTAATTATTGAATGAGGTTCAAGGTGAGAAATAGTGACCTATAGACGAATTGATTGTAAGGAAGCTTTTGAAATCATTCAGCTAGGCGGAACCGTTGTCGATGTGAGGGACGAGTCATCTTTTAAGTCTGGGCACATCGATGGAGCAATCCACATTGATAACTCGAGTTTAGCTGTTTTTATTGAAGAAACCGATTTAAGTGTGCCTCTAGTCGTTTACTGTTATCACGGCAATATGAGTCAAGGGGCTGCAGCCTATTTTATTGAGCAGGGCTTTGAGCAAGCGTCTAGTTTAGATGGCGGTTATGAGGCTTGGGAGGAATTTAACAAAGGTATGCGTACTTAAGTTTCACCTCGGCTCTTTTCAAAAGTGCGCTTTGCTGTCATTGCAGTCACCATAAAAATAAGATTGAGCATAGACCATGAAAATAACTCGAGCATCCACAATGGGTGCGCGCTTTGGTCTAATTGTTTTGCGGTTATTATAAGCCCAACCCAAATAGCGAGTGCGATCAAGGGAGAAATTGCGCACGCTTTCCATCCTCCGGACCACTGACGCATTGCGGCCAGTGGAAGGGCGGCGCTGCAGGCAAGAGTGGCAAGGACAAACCCTATTATCACATAGACCCAAATGGGTTCGTCGGAAGGGATCGTAATTGAGTCAAATGTTTGAGCGAACACGGAGGACATGTTGAGATTTACGAGAAAGAATATACTAGTCAAGCTCAAAAACTCCTGAACTTTCATTTTAGCTCTATTAAGCATTTTTGATTCCCTGCTCTGATGTCTGGACCACTGTACAACGCGAATTCGGTTGAGTAAACAGCGAAAAATTGTGATTGGACAATCTCTTGCCTCACAATTTGCTTTCATTTAACCAAATGTCACTCGCTTCAAGAGCGTTCTTCAGCGCACGCTGACTGGTCTCTGTGCTTTGTCCGAGCGACTTCAAGGCACGATTGGCGCCAAAAAGTGACCATATGTTGTGCGGGTGGTCTTCTAAATCTATTGAATATTGTTGATGAGCCGCTTCGAAGGCACCTAGGGCTTGATATGCCGCTCCAAGCCAGTGCCGTGGCGAGAATGGTAAAGGCTCAGGCTCATCGTAATTAAGGGCATCATAGTATTCTGTCGCTTTACGAAACGATTTAGCAGCGC
>Ga0315315_10002359_pt1 | contig 17248 bp, 13 predicted proteins | sample M140m3416metaG_FD_203699 | JGI IMG/M metagenome (GOLD analysis project Ga0315315, IMG submission 203699) | Ammonia-oxidizing marine archaeal communities from Monterey Bay, California, United States - M1 40m 3416 | ecosystem: Environmental > Aquatic > Marine > Intertidal zone | place: USA... | reverse complement strand
TGTTAACTGGCACATCTTCAGTACAGCCATTATCATCTAAAATTGTAACGGTATAAGAACCTTCTGCAAGACCAGAAAAGGTGCCAGATACTTGCGTTGCCCCGCCATCTATAGAATACAAATAAGGGGCTGTTCCCGTTCCACCGTCTGCTGCAACAGTGACAGAACCCGTAGCATTTCCATTACAATCTACATTGGTTTGAGCAGTAATAGCTCCCGTAAGTTCAGTAGGCTCTGTAATGGTAACCGGCACATCCTCAGTACAGCCATTGTCATCAGTTACTAATAGTTGATAAACACCTCCATCAAGGGTGCTTTGGTCTTGAGAGGTAGGCACGAGCCCTCCTCCTGGTGTGACAATTGTCCAAGAGGGAGTTAGGGGAGCAGTTCCGCCAGACAGAGTTGCAACAACACTTCCATTACCATTGCCATTGCAATCTACATTAGTAACAACAGTAGATATATTAATTGGCGGAGGAGAAGAAACTTGGGGAATTTGAAGGTTTTGAACACATCCATTAGCATCCGTAACTGTGATATAGTAGTCAGTAGAATGACACAAAGAGTTAATTGTTAAACCCGTCTCTCCCGTAGAAGAACCTGCACCAATTGTACCTTGAAACCATTCAACAGAAAAATAAGGTAAAGTACCTCCGGAAACAGATACCGATGCGGTTCCATCACAGATATAGGAGCAAGATGCATCTGAACTATTATCAAAAGAAATAACTATAGGTGTTGGACTATTCACAACAACGACAGTGTCATCACTACATGAATTAACATCATCAACAGTGACAGTATATGATCCCGCACATAACCCATTGGCTATAGATGATGTACTTACAACACTTGAAGTTGCGTTATTAACCCAAGAAAATTGATAAGGAGCTCCGTTTCCTCCAGAAGGGAAAGACTCCACTATACCATCACAATCTCCAAAACAACTAGCATCAGTAACCGTTACATTAGGAAAAATATGGGTAGGAGTATTAATGGAAAAGGTAGTATCAAAAGAACAACCATTAGCATCAGTAACATTCAATGTGTTAAGACCAACGCATAAATTATTGGCAGAAAATCCAGTTTCTCCACTGCCCCATAAATAATCAACAGGTGAAGTTCCACCAATAACAATTGCAGTACCAGTACCATCGCAATTCGTATTACAGGAAGGGTCAGTAAGAGTAAATGAAAAAACAATTTGTGGTGCAGGTTCATTTACAATTACATCCTCATTACAAATTTCTCCAGAAATAAGATCCTGGACGATTACAGTGTATGTCCCTGCATCTACACCATTGTAGCAATTTGCCGCTGGACCACTTGGTCCTCCTACCCAAATAATATTGTAGGAGCCAGATCCAGAAATGATATTTACACAAATTGTTCCGTCAGAAAGATCTGCACAACTTACATCCTGTCCATTATAATTTGAAGTTACAACAGCATCTATTGTAAGGGAGCCACACGTAGTTTGAGCGGAATAACTTAAAGGGAATAAGCAAAAACCCAAAAGCAAAGCTCTCAGACTAAGGGCTGTAAAAAACAAGTGCTTTTTTATCTGATTCTGAAGGAAGGTTATCATAAAGCGTTACTCTTACGAAGAAATAGAAATTAAGTTATCGTTTTGTCATTTTTTTAAGTAAGAAGACTTAACCAAAGGTTGAATCTATAATAATTAGACGCTTTCACCCCTACTTAAGTTGCTTAAATACTAAGACTCATTAGTTGAAAACCTCTTAAAAAATGACGAATAGCACAAAACATGAAACCAACAAAATTATAAATCAGCTATTTCTATTCTAATAATATCTGAACATCCTCAATTAATTGGATCATCTCCAGTGAGTCCGTTCCATCATAAAACCCACGAATTCTTCTTCTTTTATCAATCAATACAATATTTTCTGTGTGAATAAAGTCTCCATCACCTCCCTGTTCGAAGTTAGGATCATGTTCACTGGGAGCAACCAAATAACTTTTTCTCGCCAAATTGTATAAATGATATTTATCGCCAGTTAGAAACTGCCATCTTCTGGAGTCGGCTTTATATCTTTCTCCATATTCTTTTAAAGCTTCAACAGTATCAATTTCGGGCCAAACAGTATGAGACAATATTATGACATCGTTATTGTTTAAATATTTATCATGAATTCGACTTAATTGATTATTCATTATGGGACAAATAGTTGGGCACGTAGCAAAAAAGAAATTAGCGACAACCACTTTGTCTCTGATAATTTCTTGAGAAACATTTTCGCCATTCTGATTGGTTAATTGAAAGTCTAATATGGTGTGATCAACCCCTTTATTATGCAAGGAGGAATCAACCAAAACATGATTTACATCTGTTGGGTTTAATATTGGCAGTTTCCTTTCGTGTTTTTGCTCATATAGTATGAATGTGGCTATTGCAATTATAGTAATGCCAACCCCAGTTAAATACAGAATAGTTTTCTTCATTTATTCTTTTTCGCAAAGATAGAGCCTAACAATTATAAACTGTGTATTATTGAAAGAAAAATCGTTTTGATTTTAACTCGAAATGTTAATTATCGGGACTTTCCAGTAAACTCCTTTTTTAGATCAGGTGTAAGTTTTTAAATCGTGATACTACCATTTTACAACTATTTTGCCCGTTGAGCTTCGTCCTTCTAAAAATGCATGAGCCTCTGCTATTTTGTCTATTTGAAATTCACCGCCAACCTGAGGCTTTAATTTTCCTGATTCTGTCAAGTTTACAACTTCTTCCAAACACCTTTTCAAAACCATTTTTTTATGGTCCGCAATTTCTAACATGTTAATACCTATAATACCTTGGGATTTACTCAACAAAGAAATTGGCGTAAAAAACCCAAACTTTCTAAACAGGTTTAACTTAGAGAAAATATTGCCTCTTGAATCAGCTAATTCAGCTGCTCCATAAATTACTTGCTTCCCTCCCTTATCCAATAATTGAGTGTCTCTTTTGAAGGTTGATCCTCCTACAGAGTTGAAAGCAACATCTATTTTTTGATCGTTTGAATGTTTAAAAACTTGTACAACATAATCTTCATGTTCATGATTAATGGGATAGTCAACACCTTGGCTCTTTAAGTAATCCATTTTCACATCAGCGCTTGTAAGCCCATAAACTTCACAGCCTTTCAGTTTTGCCAATTGCGTTATTGCAGTTCCTACACCACCTGCTGCTGCGTGAATTAAAACTCTATCGCCTGCAAATAAACTTGTGCATTCATAAGCGGCATAATACGCTGTGCAGTATTGGGTTGCCAAAGCAGTTGCTGCAGCAGCATTCATTTGATCAGAAATAACTGCACATGCGCGATAGTCAGTTTTAGCAAATTCGGCATACCCACCAAAACGCGTCATAGCGACAACCCTTTTGCCAATAAGACTCATTCCTTCCGAACAACTTGACTCAACTACCTCGCCGACAACATCATAACCCAAAATAGCAGGAATCGGCGGTGCAGCAGCATACATGCCTTTTCTTGCCATAACATCTGCAAAATTCAACCCAAATGCTTCTACCTTGATTAAAACATCTAAGGCATCTAATTTTGGTTTTTCAATTTCTCTTATTTCGAATGCCTGGTTTGCATTTCCATTTCGTATTAACGCTGCTACTTTCATAATATTAAAATAAGCCTTGTTCTTTTTGAGATGCTTCATACCCTTCATCAGCAGTCAAGTTTGGTTGATCTGCAGCATCGACAGCTAATTGATCGCAAACTTCATTGTATTTATTACCTGCATGCCCCTTCACCCAAACGAAAGATACGTTATGCTTATCGTAGATAGTTAAAAAACGCTTCCATAAATCAACATTCTTTTTCCCTTTAAATCCTTTTTTTACCCAACCCATTAACCATCCTTTTTCAACGGAATCAACAACATATTTTGAATCCGAATAAATCGTAACATCCATCCCAGGCTTTTTTAGAAGTTCTAGCCCTATTATAACAGCCAATAACTCCATACGATTATTAGTGGTCAATCTAAATCCTTCACTTACCTCTTTGTAGTGTTTTCCTGCAATCATTACCGTTCCAAAACCTCCATTTCCAGGATTTCCTTTAGCTGAACCGTCTGTGTAAATAGTAATCTTCATCTTTGCAAATGTATTCTTTTTTAAAGTTTGAATAGCGCTCAGTAAATATATAAAGTTCTTACATTTGAGAAAACAAATTTCTTGCACTATGTTACATAATGTTGACTTTTCAAAGGTTTTATTTTTAGACATTGAAACGGTTCCAGAATACTATAAATTTGACGAGCTTTCAGAACGAGGAAAGGAACTTTGGACAAAAAAAACACGTTTTCTACAAGAACGAGAAGATAAAACTCCCAACGAAATTTATGAGAAAGCAGGGATTTATTCCGAATTTGCCAAAGTAGCTTGCATTAGTGTTGGAATGCTGATTCAAAAAGATGGTGAGACACAAATTAGGCTAAAATCTTTTGCCGGAGAAGATGAAAAAACCTTATTGAAGGAATTCAACAACTTATTGAACACACATTATAATCACGATTCTTATTCATTGTGCGCTCATAATGGAAAAGAATTTGACTTTCCATTTTTAGGTAGAAGAATGTTGATTAAAGGATTAAAGCTTCCTAAGCTATTAAATATTGCAGGAAAAAAACCTTGGGAAATCAACCATCTAGACACAATGGAATTGTGGAAATTTGGCGATTACAAACACTATACTTCTCTAGAGCTTTTAACGTATATCTTCAACATCCCAACTCCAAAAGATGATATTGACGGAAGCCAAGTTGCTAGTGTTTTTTATGAAGAAAAAGACATCGACCGGATAATTACTTATTGCGAAAAAGATGTAATTGCAACTATTCAGTTAATTCAAAGATACAGGGGTGAAGAATTGATTCACGACGACTTTATCATCAGCACCTAAAAACAAAAAACACTAATCCGCAAGCTCCAGGTCTATTTGCTTTTTAAACATATCAGTATTCTTCACAACCACTTGAATTGCTTGGCCCAAATAAAAAGACTCTTTCGTCTGGTATGATTCCAATCGCTTGGTTTTGTCGTTCAATGAAAAACTTCCGTCCAAAGAAGATACATGTATTAAGCCTTCGCATTTTGTTTCGTTTAATTCTACAAACAGTCCAAAATCAGTAACACCAGTAATCTTTCCTTCAAATGTTTGACCTATTTTATCGCTCATGAATTTGACTTGCATATACTTCGTTGATGCTCTCTCAGCACTCGAAGCTTCCTTTTCTGTTGCTGAAATATGCTTACATTGTGCCTCTAGCTCTTTACTGCCATTATAAGTTCTGTTATTCAGTTTTTCAAATAAAACTCTATGAACCAATAAATCCGCATACCTTCTAATTGGAGAGGTAAAGTGAGAATAATAATCAAATGCCAATCCATAATGGCCAATATTATCGGTTTCGTAAATTGCTTTCGACATAGAACGAATAACCATTGGACCAATTATATGTAATTCATCTTTTGCTTTAGCTTCTTCCATTACTTTGTTTAAAGCAAATGAAATTGGCTTGCCTTTTACATGTTGGATTTTGTATCCAAATTGATCCAAGAAGATTTTTAAATCTGCTATTTTCTCTTCATTTGGCTGGTCGTGAGTTCTGTACAAGAAAGGTATTACCAATTTATTTGGTTCCGGCTTACCGATAAAAGCTGCAACCCTTCTATTCGCCAAAAGCATAAACTCTTCAATTAGTTTATTAGCATCTTTGGACACCTTTAAAACAATCCCTACTGGGTTACTTTGTTCATCTAATTTAAATCGAACCTCTTGACTTTCTATTTCCAGAGCTCCGGTACTCATTCTCCTTTTTCGAAGAACTTTTGCATATTTATCCATGGTAAGAATAACATCTCCAAAATGATCATCTTCAACTTTTCCCTCAATAATAGCTTGTGCATCCTCGTAAGCAAATCGTTTGTCTGAATAAATTATTGTTTTCCCAAACCATTCTTTTACCACTTTCGCTTCCTTGTCTAATTCGAATACTGCAGAAAATGTCAATTTGGTTTCTTCTGGACGAAGGGAGCACAATTTATTTGATAATATTTCAGGAAGCATGGGTATTACCCTGTCCACTAAATAAACGGAATTCCCTCTACTATATGCTTCTTGGTCTAACTGGGTATTTGGCTGAACATAATGGGAAACATCTGCAATATGAATTCCGACTTCAATATTGCCATTTTTCAATTCTTTATAGGAAAGAGCATCATCAAAATCTTTTGCATCATGTGGGTCAATAGTAAAGGTCAATGCATCCCTAAAATCTCTTCTGTATTTTGCCTCTATTTTATAATCTGCCTCTTTAATCTTTTCTGATTCTGCAGTTACTTCATTTGGGAATTTAAACGGAAAACCAAATTCTGCTAAGATAGAGTGCATTTCAACATCCATAGATCCTGCTGCCCCCAGTCTTGAAACAACTGCGCCAAATGGGCTTTTGACACGTTTTGGCCAAGTAAGAAACTTGACAATTACTTTTTCTCCATTTTTTGCTCCTTTTAAATGACCTCTTTCAATAAAAAAGTCAACAGGCATTTTACTATCATTAGGACGAACAAAAACAGCATTAGCACTTATGTCAATTGTTCCAACAAATTCATTCTTTGCACGCTCAACAATACCAACTACTTCCCCTTCCAATTTACCGCCATGCGTTTTTAATTGAACCGATACAACATCATTATTAAAAGCCTGTCCTGTGTTTCTTTGGTGAATAAAAACATCTTCTTCTAATTGGTCGCTAATAACATAAGCTGCACCTCTTTGAGTAAAACTAATCTGTCCTTCTATATTGGACGAACTGGAAGATGATTTTATTCCTTTAAACTGTCCTCTTCCTTTCGCCTCTATCCTTTCATCGAACTCTAAGTCATAGAGAATCTCGTTTATCAATTTTCTTTGTGATAGATCTTTTATATTCAGTTTTGCTGAAATTTGCTTGTAGTTATACAACTTAGAAGGGTTCTCACTAAATAAATTTAGTATCTTTCTTGTTAAATCTTTTTTGAACCTAAATCCTGATTTATTCTTTTTTTTTGGCATTTGAATGTTCGTCTATTAATTAAGACTGTTTATTTATGAAGCAATTACGACAATAATTGAGTTGGATAATCGAAATTGATTACCAAAAGTTACACATTGATACGTGTATAAGTTTAAAAAAAATGAGGTGATTGCTTATTAATTTATATGAAATTCGACTTTAAATTAACCTATGAAAGGTTAGTTACGTCATTATTATGGAACAAATTTAGGCAATTCTTGTATAATTGTCGTTATAGATATTATAAAACATGACAAAACGCTTGTTGTTTCACATATTTTTCACAACAACAATAACGCTAATTATTGGAACTGTTTCGGCTCAATGCACTTTGACTGTTGACGATATAGTAGAATCGAGTGCTGTTTCTTGTAATGGATCTTGTGATGGTGAATTAAGGGTTACTTTTTCAGGAGAGATAGGCCCAGCTACTTTTCAGTGGTTTGATGCAAGTAATATTGATTTAGGAATTAACAATGACACCGCAACAGCACTTTGTGCGGAAACATATACCGTTATTATCACTGATAATAATAATTGCTCTGTAGACACTATCATTACATTATCGGAACCGGCAGCGATTACCTCAACCATTGCTAGAGTTAACACTGCTTGTGGAACCTTCGCTGGTGAATTAAACATTGCTGGAGGTGGGGGTTGTGGTCCACCCTATACTTATTATATTGATGGTGTTGCACTACTAGGATCAGATTCGATTGGATTAGCTGTTGGATTTTATACAATTACTATTCAAGACAACTGTGACTGTTCGCAAGAATTCACAGATTATGTGAGTTCTACTGATGGGCCTTCTTTTACAAGTAGTTTTGTAAATCCCCCTTGCAACGGAGAAGCTAATGGAGTAATAGCGATTATAGATACACTAGGAGTTTCGCCAATAACCCAAAGTATTAATGGTGGCATATCATTTTCAACAAATTTAGTATACAATAACTTACCTGCAGGTGGGTATCCGATTATTGTGCAAGATGGAAATGGCTGTCAATCATTAGATTATCTTAACTTGACGGAACCAGATGCAATCTCAGTTGCGCCCATTTTAATTGACGAAACATGTGTTTTAAACAATGGATCCATTGACTTCCAAAGTTCTGGAGGAACCGGAGCTTATACTTACAGCATTGATAATGGTGCTAGCTTTCAAGCTGGATCACTGTTTACCGGGTTAACTGGAGGAATGTATGTCTATGTTGTTGAAGATGATAATGCTTGTCAAGTTTTTGGACAAGCCGCACTATCAAGCACTCCAGGACCAATCATTACGAATTCAAGTTTTGTAAATCCTGCTTGTTCTAACAATTGTAATGGAACTATTTCTATTACTGCCACTGACAATTCTTCCATTAATTATTCTTTAGATGGCGGCGTAACGAGTCAAGCTACAGGAGAGTTCATAGATTTATGTAGTGGAAATTACACAATCGATATCACCAATACGGAGGGATGTCAAACTTCTCAAAACCTCATTTTAACTGCTCCTATGCCTCCATTAGCGGGATTTACAGTAAGTGATACTAATGGTCCAGCACCATTAACTGTGGCATTTACAAACTCAAGCGTTGGTGCAACTTCTTATTTTTGGGATTTTGGGACCTCATCCTCTACCAGTCTAGCAATGGATGAAACATTCGAATATGCAGCAGAAGGTTTTTATACAGTGATGATGGTGGCTTCAGAACTTTTATGCACAGATACTGCTTATCAAGTTATCAGTGTAATAGGAACACCGGACATATCAATGCCAAATGTGTTTACTCCAAACAACGATGGTATCAACGATGTGTTTAGACCATTTGCTATTGGAATGAGTGAAATTATTGGGAAAATATATAACCGTTGGGGAGAATTAATCTACAAATGGCAAGGAATTAATAGTTATTGGGATGGATATACACGTCCTGCTGGTCAGTTAGCACCTGCTGGAACCTACTTCTATGTTGTTACAGCTAAAGATGTTGCAGATGAGCCTCATACTTTAACAGGCACCGTTCAATTAATGAGATAGGGTTTAGTTTTTCTTGAATGTCTTAAAAAGAATTTCTGCTTTTACTTTTCCTATGACTTTTTCTATCTCTTCCAAAGAAGATGCTTTAATTCGTTTCACCGATTTGAATTGTTTGATTAGTGCGAATTGTGTTTTTGGACCTATCCCTTTAATCTGATGCAATTCCGACTTACTTAAATTAGCTTTCCTCCTTTTTCCTCGATGATGCGTAATTCCAAAGCGATGTGCCTCATTTCTCAAATGCTGAATTACTTTTAACGACTCGGATCTTTTATCTAAATAAATGGGCAAAGAATCGCCAGGAAAATAAATTTCCTCCAGACGTTTAGCAATACCTATAATCGCAACCTTACCTCTTAATCCTAAAACATCTAAACTTTTAACGGCTGAACTTAATTGGCCTTTTCCTCCATCAATAACAATTAACTGTGGAATTGGCTCGTTTTCATCTAGGAGCCTTTTATACCGCCTATAAACAACCTCTTCCATGGAGGCAAAATCATCGGGGCCAGTAACCGTTTTTATATTAAAATGACGATAATCTTTTTTAGATGGCTTGGCATCTTTAAAAACTACGCAAGCCGCAACAGGGAAAGCCCCTTGGATATTTGAATTATCAAAACATTCGATGTGTGCTGGTAATTCCAATAAGCGTAAATCTTTTCGCATTGTATCCATAATTCTTTTCGCATGCTTATCCGGATTTGTATTTTTAATTTGGCTTTGATGCTCCTTTTTAGCATGTTCAGCATTCCGAAATGACAAATCCAAAAGGCCTTTTTTGTCTCCTTTTTTAGGCACAATAAATTTAGTATTTTCAAACACTAAATTTAGTTTCTGTTGAATCAATATTTCCTTCGACATACTCGGAAATCGTTCACGAATTTCAAGAATTGCAAATTCTAATAATTGCTTATTTGACTCGTTTAAACGCTTTTTCAACTCTAAAGTATGACTTTGAATAATTGCTCCATTCATCACCTTTAAAAAATTGACATAGGCTGTGTCAATATCTGAATCAATAGCAAAAACATCAACGTTATTAATGGTTGCACTAACCACCATAGATTTAGATTGATATTTCTCAATTAGGGTCAAACGCTCTTTAATATCTTGCGCCTTTTCAAAATCATATTTTGCAGAAGCATTTTTCATTTTATTACGCAACTGTTCAATGACAGAATTAATATTGCCTTTCAAGATTTTTCGAACATCTCTCAGTCGATGATCATATTCCTTGGTGGAAACCTCTCCTTGGCAGCAACCTTTGCAATTGCCGATATAGTATTCTACGGAAGTTTGAAATTGCTTATCTCCAATATTCTCTTTTGTGAGCTTATGTGTACAATTTCTTATTTCAAAACTTTGCTTGAACAAATCCATTAAAGTTTTAATCATTTTCACAGAATGGAATGGACCGTAATATTCACCAACCGATTTTTCAAGTTGACGTGTGTAAAAAATTCTTGAAAATGGCTCTTTTCTGATGCAAATCCAGGGATAAGATTTATCATCTTTCAACAAGACATTGTATTTTGGTTGGTATTTTTTTATTAGCGTATTTTCTAAAAGCAAAGCGTCCATTTCGGTATTAACCTTGATGGTTTTAATATCTACAATTTTTCCAACTAAAATTTTCGTTTTAGTATTCTCGTATTTTATTTTATTAAAATATGAGGAGACTCTTTTCTTTAGATTTTTTGCTTTTCCTACATAAATAATCACATTGTTTTTATCAAAATATTGATAAACTCCAGGAGTCCCAGGTAACGATGAAATAATTTGAGTTATGTGTTCACTTTTTTGCAGATAACAAATTTAACCAATTTCAGTTTGTTTTTTCTTGGTCACATAATAATCTTCCCTAAGTTCAATCGCCTTTTGCAGATTACATTTAACATTTACTCCATAACAAGATTCAACATCCATAAGAAAAAATATTTTGCTAAAAACCCGAATACAAGCGTTTTATCATTAAACGGAAAACCTTCTGATATGCCAGTAAATGATAAATAGTAGCCCATGTATTCATTCAGAAAATAATTACTTATACTCTAAAGGCAAGACAAAAGACTTCTTTTTTTGACTCAATACAACTAATGTTTGCATCTGACCTATTTCTTCAATTAAACTTAATTTTTCTGAAATTAAGTAATCGAATGCTGGTATGTCTTTTACAATTATTTTAAGCTGATAATCGAAGTCCCCTGCTAATTGATAGCACTCAACTATCTCATCTATTTTGTTAATCTGATTAATAAAGTTAGAAATAGCATTCTTCACTTGCCTTGTTAACGATACCTGAATTAACGCAGTAAAACCCAAACCTAATAAAGGTCCATTAACAAATGCATGATAGCTCTGAATATAGCCTCTTTTTTCCAGCTTTTGAACTCTTCCTAGCGTCGGAGCGGGAGACAGCCCTATCTTTTTACTTAACTCAACATTAGTGATTTTACTATTTTTTTGGAGTTCCTTTAGGATTTTTAGGTCGGTAGCGTCTATTTTCATATTATATATTGCTCTATCGAATTAGACAAATGGCTAATCCTGAACTAATGTACTGAAATTATTTAATTTGCAGAATTATATTTTAAATAACCTGGAAAAGAAGCGGCTTGCTAGGGGAAGCGTCATTTTCGAAACTTGCTATCTGAATATTGATAAAAAATGTGCCATCAATTACGTTATCAGGAACAAAAATCAATTCGGTAATCGTTGCATCATATCTAGGACTATCCGGATAATTCCAAAACGCTCTATGAGATATCATTTTCCCTCCATCAATTTCTCTATCAACAGAAGGTAAGTCAATTAATAAATGTTTGATCCCCATATCTGATATATATTGAGCTGCTTCTTTAGTCAAATAAGGCCAGTTTGTATTTGAATGTTGGGCACCTATTTTTTCTAGCGGATTGGGTAGAGTTCTAATAACAATAGCTTCAGGATTACCATTAATTGCATTTTGAATTTGATCTTTTGTTAAAATTCGATCTCCTTTTTTTTGCCATTCAGTTTCCGCTCCAATAAATATTTCTGGTTCAATCGAAATTACTTGTCCAAAAAAGAAAAAGGTTTTCAACGTGTCATTTATCGAGTATACCTCTTCAGAAATGTGCCCAACACATTCTGTATGTGTTCCATTTCCATGCGGATTAAAAAAAATATTTCGAAAATTAACATCTCCCCCTTCCGCAACACTGCCTAAAAATTGATCCGTACGAACGGGTTCAATTTTCATTGGTTCTACGTACCAGGCATTTACACCTTTCTTATCGCCTCGAAGCGGAACAGAAATATCTATCGGGTTTGATAGATCCACTTTATAGGTCTGATTTTTATGTTCAATAGAGGCTATCATAATTATATACTAATTCTTTATAAACATCATAAATGTACTATTAATTATGGAATTGTGTTTAATAGATTAGCTAACAAACAACTCACTAGCAATGTGGTCAGCGAATGCCTTACCCTTTTGATTAAGAGAGAATCCCTGTTTGTTTATGCTGATTTGATCTGAAAAAACAACTAACTGTTTCTTGAGATTAAGCAACTGCTCTTCTCCAAACTCACTTTTGATGTGGTCAAATTCGCAGCCCCAAATTGTTCTCAGCCCAAGAAGAATATATTCATTATACCTATCCGTTTTAGAAAGTTTTTCCAATTCGAATGGAACTTCTCCGGCTTTTATTGCTTTAATGTATTTAGCATTGTTAGCTATATTCCATTGGCGGGTATTACCGTTAAATGAGTGAGCAGAGGGCCCTATACCTAAATAAAATTTTCTTTTCCAATAAGATGAATTGTGTTTTGAGAAATATCCTTCTTTACCAAAAGAAGAAATCTCGTATTGCTTAAATTTATTGTTTTCCAAAGTATTAATTAGCAATTCAAACTGCGCCGCACCTGCTGTATCGCTCAATGGCTTAGATTTACCCGTTTTGATAAATTGATACAAGGCTGTTCCTTTTTCTACCGTTAAATTATAAGCTGATATATGCTGAACATTAAGGTCTAATGCTTTTTGCAAATTGACTTTCCACGCTTCAATTGTCATTTCAGGTAAGCCATAAATAAGGTCAATTGTAATGTTATCAAAGCCTAATCCTTGGGCAGCTTGAACACATTTAGTGGCTTGAATTGAATTATGTGCGCGATTCATCCAGATTAAATCAACATCATTAAAGGACTGGATTCCGATACTTAATCTGTTTATTCCTGCTTGTTTTAATTCTTGTAGTTTTTGAAAAGTGAAATCATCAGGATTCCCTTCCAATGTTATTTCAGGATTAGAAATAACAGCAAATTCAGCATATACCTTATTCAAAATTCTTCTAATCTCTTCAGCATTTAAAAAACTTGGTGTACCTCCTCCAAAATAAATCGTTTCGACTATTTCTTCATTCAAATAGCTTTTTTGAATTTCTATTTCTCTCAGTAAGCAGTTTATCAAGTCCTTTTTATTTTTCAAAGACGTGCTAAAATGAAAATCACAATAGTGGCATTTCTGTTTGCAAAAAGGTATGTGGATATAAATGCCCATTGATTTTCAAAAGTACATAGTTTGAACCGCAGAATTAACAATTTACTCAATTAATTAAATAGCTAACTTTTAGGGAAACAACTTTCTCTTTTTTACTTTTGTAATACATAAACTTTTTCATGAAAGCTCTTTCTTTCCTATTACTATTATTCACTAGTTGCTCTCAACAAGCGGATAACGTTCCTGTCGAAAAAATCATCTCGATTGACCAAAGACCAAAAACCAAGACCGATGGCGAGTTTATTGAATATCATCCCAATGGAAATATAAAAACAAAAGGGCTACTTAAAAACGGAAAAAGAACTGGTGCCTGGACATCCTATTTCCTCGATGGAAAAGTACAAAGTGAAAGCAAATTCGATAAGGGTAAATTAAACGGGAAAACGGCAGCTTATTATCCCAATGGCAATGTTCAATACATGGGCCTTTATGTAGATAATAAAAAAGACGACCATTGGTTCTTTTACCAAGAAGATGGATCCTATTTAAAAGAGGTATTATTCAAAAATGGAAACAAGGTAACCACTTTTGTTAGCGACTAAATATTTCAAAATAAAAACAACTTAACCGGCTAAAAAAGACGAAAGACACATTAAACTATCTCTTTTTTCATCGTCTAAAATGAAGTCTTCCTCTATTTTTATCTGAATAATGACAAAATAAATAGTTTTACATATATTTAAAAATTAAATTTGTGAGCATGAAAAAAATGAGTCTTTTTTTAGGTATAATCGGGTTATTTATTGGAGTTGCATCTTGCAAAAAAGATTGGACTTGCACTTGTTCAGATGGTGTTAGCCTTTATTCTTGGCCAATTGAAAATGTAAAGAAAAGTGATGCACAAGCAACCTGCGATCAATTAACTGACATTTATGCAGGGACAAGTACAACCTGTAGTCTAGAATAATATATCACTCACCTTATCCAAAGGCATCAATTCAGAATTTTGTTTTATTCCAGTCCGTATTTCGTCTTATACTTATTATAATTTCTGGATTGGTGATTGTCCAAATTAATTATTCTGCCATCCACAAAAGCAATAATAACATTACTTGATTTCATATCCAATGCATCTCCCTCCGAAACAAATAGTGTTGCATTTTTTCCTACCTCAATCGAACCTAATAAATGGTCTATTCCCAAAATTTTTGCTGCATTCAATGTGATAGACGCTACACCCTCTTCGTAAGTGAGTCCATGAGCAATAGCGGTGCCTGCAACAAATGGCAAGTTTCTTGTTCCCATTTGTTCCATTCGAGCGAAATATTGCAAGCAATAAGGGACACCTGCATCATTCAATAATTTAGGCAACTTGTAAGGCAGGTCTATATCGTCTTCTGGCTGATTTGGTAAGCTATGAATATGTTGAACAACTACAGAAATGTTATTTTCTTTCAATCGATCAGTCACCATCCAGGAATCATACCCGCCAACAATAACAACTTTTTTCAAGTTATACTTTCGCTTAAAATTGATAACATCATTAATCTCCTTGACATAAGAAACATTTACAAAAAGCGTTTTATTTCCGGAAAACAAACCCTTCATTGCCTCTAATTTTAAATCTCTGTCACCTTCGTTTAAAGCTTTACTGTAAGCCAGCGATTCATCGAAAAACATATTTATATCCTTTGTTTTTTCCATATAGTTTTTTGATTTTTTCGAATCTCCAGGAGTTGACCACCACCCACTCGATTTCATAAATCTTGGCCAATTTAAATGGATGCCAATGTCTTCTTTTACAAGTGCATCTTCCCAATTCCAAGCATCAAAATGAACAACTGACGAGCTTCCTGAAATTGTTCCTCCCCGGGGAGTTACTTGAGCCAATAAAACTCCATTGGTTCTTATAGTTGGTGTTATTTTTGAATCTGTATTATACGCTATTATGGATCTAACATTAGGATTATAAATTCCAATTTCATCAAAGTCTTCAGTAGCTCTAATTGCTCCAATTTCCATTAATCCAAGAGTAGAATTTACCGCTATAAAGCCAGGGTATACGTGCTTATCTTTAATGTCAATTACGGTGTCATAATCTGAATTATTAATTGTGTTGGTTAGCGCATTCATCACGTTAATAATTTTACCATTCTCCAGGACAATAGCTGAACGATTAATCATCTCCCCTGTTCCTAAATGGGCCGTTCCGTTTAACAACAAAACGCTTTTTCCCTGTTTTGCACCAGGAGCTTCTTGTCCTTGAAAATTTGAAAAACTAAATCCAAGAAGAATTATTAATATATGTTGTACATTTTTCATTTCTACCCAATTTTAATTACCATCATCACTTAAAGTTCCACAAACGTGCACTGTAGACTTCTTCTTAACTGCTTTTTGTGTTTCAGCTCCGCCATTCTTTTCTTCTATCATTTTCGTAATAATTCTAAGACGCTCCTGCTGAATCTCTTTTCGCATTTTAAGATCTCTTTTCCAATCATAATAAACTATACCGTCAATAATTGTTTGCTCAACTTTTGCGTACACAGAAAGTGGATTGTCACTCCATATTACTATGTCAGCATCCTTTCCTATCTTTATACTCCCCATCCTTTCATCCACATGTAATAAAATAGCGGGGTTTAGGGTTACCATTTTAAGCGCCTCTTCTTCCGTCATCCCGCCATACTTGATTCCCTTAGCAGCTTCCTGATTTAACCTTCTCCCCATTTCAGCATCATCGCTGTTTATCGCGGTTACGATTCCCATCTGATTTAGCAAAGAAGCATTATGTGGTATGGCGTCATTCACTTCAAATTTATATGCCCACCAATCACTAAATGTAGATCCGCCTGCTCCATGAGCCTTCATTTTATCTGCCACTTTATACCCTTCCAGAATGTGCGTGAATGTATTCAATCTAAACTTCATAGAATCCGCTACATGCATTAGCATATTTATTTCTGATTGCACATAGGAGTGGCAGGTTACAAAACGCTGTGCATTTAGTATTTCCAAAATAGCTTCCGTTTGCAAATCTCTTCTTGGGGCACTAACTTCTTGTTTTTGCTTTTTTGGAAGCTCATTATAAACAGACCATTTCTTCTCATACTCTTTGGCATTAATAAAAGCATCGTAAAATACTTGCTCTACTCCCATTCTTGTTTGTGGAAACCGAATAGTATTGTAAGAGCCCCAATTTGATTGCTTCACATTTTCACCTAACGCAAACTTTATAAATCCAGGAGCATTCTCTACCTTCATTTGCTCCGGGCTATTACCCCATCTTAATTTTATTAATGCTGCTTGACCTCCAATTGGATTTGCAGATCCATGCAATAGTTGTGAAGCCGTTACACCTCCTGAAAGTTGACGATAAATATTAATATCATTTGGCTTAACCACATCACCTATCCGCACTTCTGCGGTGACTGCACTTGACCCTTCGTTGACACCTCTCTCAATAGCGATATGCGAGTGCTCATCGATAATTCCCGGTGAAACATGTTTGCCTTTCGCGTCAATTACTAATGTATTTACATCTACAATATCAGCTATTTTACCAATATGAGCAATTTTGCCTTCTCGGATTAACAAGTCCGTCTCTAACGTTCCTTGTTCTTCGAGCGTCCAAACTGTTGCGTTTTTAATTA
>Ga0315315_10002357_pt1 | contig 17251 bp, 19 predicted proteins | sample M140m3416metaG_FD_203699 | JGI IMG/M metagenome (GOLD analysis project Ga0315315, IMG submission 203699) | Ammonia-oxidizing marine archaeal communities from Monterey Bay, California, United States - M1 40m 3416 | ecosystem: Environmental > Aquatic > Marine > Intertidal zone | place: USA... | reverse complement strand
TAAATATCAAGCATCAGAAGAAAAACCATTTCGCGTTTACTTAAATGACTTTGATAAAAATGCGACATATGACATCGTGTTAAGTTATAAGTCTGATGATACAGAGTACCCAGTTCGTGGAAGACAATGTTCCTCACAACAAATGCCCTCAATTAAAGAAAAATTTAAAAATTACAACTCATTTGCCAGTGCATCTTTGGAAGAAATTTATTCTGATGAAATACTTGAAGAATCGTTAAAATATGAGATTACATCCTTTCAGAGTGTTTATTTAGAAAATAAAGATGGAGTTTTTAATGCTAAAGAATTACCTTATCAAGCACAATTATCAAACATTAATTCCATTGTTGTTAAGGATGTAGATAGTGATGGAAACTTGGACGCTTTACTTGGAGGTAATCTTTACAATGCAGAAGTAGAAACACCAAGAAATGATGCTAGTTATGGTTTATGGCTTAAAGGAGACGGAAAAGGTGGATTTAGAACCCAATTACCAAGAGAATCAGGGCTCGTAATGCGTGGCGATGTTAGGAATATCAAAACTATTCAAGTGGGACAAGAAACTCATCTAATTGTTGCAAAAAATGATGAAGCTATACAGCAAATAAAAATCAATTAATTTAAACTTTGATATATGAGTAACTTTAAAAAATTAGAGGTAGTACCTAAAAAGGTTCTCATCCCCTTTATTTTAGTTACTTCATTATTCACACTATGGGGGTTTGCTAATGCAGTAACCGACCCTATGGTCCAAGCATTTAAAAAAGTATTAGAACTTTCTAATTCTCAAGCAGCTTGGGTACAAATGGCATTTTACGGAGGGTATTTTTGTATGGCATTACCAGCTGCGATGTTTATGAGAAAATATTCGTATAAAACTTGTATTTTAATTGGTTTAGGATTATATGCTACAGGCGCTTTACTGTTTTATCCTGCAGCATTAAGTGAAAAATTTTGGTTTTTTTGTCTAGGACTATATATCCTAACTTTTGGGCTGGCATTTTTAGAAACAGCAGCTAATCCTTATGCTCTGGCATTAGGACCCAAAGAAACAGCTACACAACGTTTAAATTTAGCCCAAGCTTTTAACCCTGTGGGACTTATACTAGGTTTACTGGTTGCTCAACAATTTGTTCTAAAAAAATTGAAATCAGATGATATTGCGGATTTTAGCTCTTTAGATGAAGCTTCTAAAATTTTAATCAAAACCTCTGATTTATTAGTTATTCGTGATCCTTATGTTATTCTAGGGTTGGTACTAATTGGAGTTTTTATCTTATTTGCAATTATTAAAATGCCACAATCCAAAGATGAAAATGCGATGCCTGATATTAGTAATACATTTTCAGCTTTAGCTAAAGATAGGAATTACGTCTTAGGCTTGTTGGCTCAAATTTTATATGTAGGCGCACAGATAATGTGTTGGACTTATATCTATCAATATGCAGAAGGTATAGGAATGGATAGTGTGAGTGCGGGCTATTATCAAATGGTAGCATTTGTACTTTTTACTGTTGGACGCGCAATAGGTACATATTTATTAAGGTTTATGAATTCCGGAAAATTACTAATGTATTTTGCCTTATTTGCAATGGTATTTGTTTTAGGGACTATTTTTATAAATAGTACAGCTGGACTCTATAGCCTAGTAGGAGTTTCTTTTTGTATGTCTTTAATGTTTCCAACTATTTATGGTATTGCTCTTGGAAACTTAACAGAAGAGCAATCTAAAGTAGGTTCTGCCGGTTTAGTTATGGCCATTGTAGGAGGTGCTTTATTACCAAAACTTCAAGGGAATATTATTGATGCTGGGGGTAATGGTGTTTCAGACATACTTATTTTAGGTGTTTCTGAGGTGAACTTTTCATTTATACTTCCCCTATTGTGTTTCTTTTATATTGCTTGGTATGGCCTGAGAATTAGCAGAAAACTTTTCGATTAAGAGTTAGCAGTTTACTTTTTAGATAAAGAGTTAAATAAAAAACTATCTTTCAGTATCAAAAAATCGATATAATGAAAAAAATGATGCTTATTCTAATGTTATTTTATGTGTCGTTTTCCTGTGCTGAAGAAAGTATTGATTCTAAGGAAAGTATTAATTCACAAGATCCATTTATTGGAGCTTGGACTATTCAAGGAGATCGAAGTTCTTTTTCAGAAATTTGGTTTATAAACTCTGATGGTAGTTTTACTTTAGATGACGTTATTACTGGCAACTGGTCAAATAAATCATCTGACTTTGATTTAGAAACTCAAAAGTATCAACTTATAATAAGTGAATATTGTCAAGGAGATGATTGTATTGAGAACTTCTCAATTACATTTTCATCAGATTTTAATAATGGGTCATTTATAAGAACGGTTAATGACTCTGTTGATGAAAACATAATAATGACCCGAATAATCAACTAAGATTTTTTAATAGATTTATAATTCTAACAATGAAAAACTACTCAGATTTTTTTAAGGATACAATTTCTAAGTTCTATAAATGCGAATTGAGAACTTGGAGAAAAATCTTTAAATACAAATATTAAACTATAAGTATTTTCAATTTAATTAAATCCTAGGACTATTGTATATTTAAATTCTAAACCAATTGAAATGAAGTTATTTATCACAAATCAAAATACTGCAGAAAGAGTAGTAAGATTTATTGTTTCAGTCTTTTTATTACCTGCACCATTTATTTATCAGAATAATGCATTTGCTATTGCTCAAGCTACCATAGGAGGAGTTTTGTTGTTTAATGCATTTTCAGGAATGTGTGTTATTTATCGACTTTTTGGAGCGGATACATGTAAAGTTTAAATCACCTCAATTTTAACATAATTATTAATAAGAACTTCTTTGTATTATTCCCCGATATTTACAATTAACCTATTATAATGAAAAAGCTTTTTTTTATTTTAATGCTTGTTCCATTTATTTTGCTTGGGCAAAATCTAACCTTTTCAGATGGGCCGTATATTTTTATTAAAAAGGACAGGCTAGTTGAAAAATCATTAATAAACGGTAAGGTTATAACAAAGGATTTAGAAATAAATAGATACGATACAATTTATTATCCTGCAAAATCTAGTTTTAGTAACGTAAATAAAATAGCTGCTTTGAGTGATATTCATGGGCAATTTGATTTACTTGTTGCTTTACTAAAGAATAATAAAATAATTGACAACAATTTAGATTGGAGTTTTAATAAGGGTCATTTAGTAATTGTTGGAGATGTTTTTGATAGGGGAGATAAAGTTAACCAGATACTTTGGCTGTTATATAAGCTTGAAATTCAAGCAAAAAATATGGGGGGTCGTTTACATTTTCTTCTTGGTAATCATGAATATATGGTTCTTCAAAAAGATTTAAGATACATTAACAGAAAATATAGATTTTCAGCAAAATCACTTGATTTAAAATATGATGAACTATACGGAAAAGAAACAATTCTAGGTAGGTGGCTACGATCTAAACCAACTATAATTAAAATTAACAATACTGTTTTTACTCATGGTGGAGTATCAAAAAAATTTATAAAAAACAGAGGTGTTGATTTTGATGAGATAAATGATTTAATGAGAAATAATATTGACTTTTCTCCAAAAAAAATGAAATCCAGAGATTATTATAAATTGTATAATAGCGAAGAAAGTTTAGTTTGGTATCGAGATTATTTCAAAGAATACGGAGATGATTTAAGCGAAAAAGATATTTCAGAAATTTTAAAAAATCTAAATTCTAAGCACATAGTTGTTGGACATTGTCCATATGATGAAATTATTCCATTATACAACAATAGAATTTTTGGTGTAGATTCAAGTATTCAAAAAGGTATATACGGTGAGGTGTTATTTATTGAAAATGATCAATTTTCTAGAGGAAAGTTAAATGGAAAATTAATTAGAATTGAATCGGATGCTCAGTAATGTTTCATTAAATAATTTGATTCTATCGAATGTGTTTAATAATTGAACAGATTCCTGGTTTTTTGGAAGTTCCCTCTGTTAATATTTAAATTAATTTAAGTAATCTCGAAATTGTAGCAATGGTTTACCTTTTGCTATTTTATGATTGTATTAATTTAGAGTTTAAGGCAATAATTATAAAATGAAAACTAAAATTATGAAAAAGTTATTTATTATTATTTTGTTGGCTCCGTTAGTTTCTTTTGGACAAGATATAACAACATATTATCTTATTCGTCATGCTGAAAAAAACATAACAGATTTAACAAATAAAAATCCCCATCTAACTGAAAAAGGAAAACAGAGAGCGATTAGTTGGGTCTCTATTTTTAAAAATATACAATTCGATAAAATATATTCCACTAATCTTCATCGTACTATTGAAACTGCTAGACCTATTGCTTTGGAAAGAGGAATTTCAATTGAAAAATATGACCCTAAGCAACTATATAATGATGCTTTTAAAAAGCGAAATACAGGAAAGACAATCTTAGTAGTAGGTCACAGCAATACGACTCCTATTTTAGCCAACAAAATCTTAGAAAAAGATTATTACTCTGAAATTGATGAAAGTATTCATGGAAACCTATATATACTTCAAGTTTTTAATGATAATAATGTAACAAGTCAACTTATTTCAATTGAATAATTTACGAGATTATTAAAAAATTAAAAAAAGACCAAAAAACATCAAAAATTGATCAAAAAACGACAAAATTGATCAAAAAAAGGTCAAAACTGATTAAAAAACGCCAAAAACAGAGTTTTTATTAAAAGACTTTTTTTAGTTTTTAATTTTATTTAAGATAATTTATTTTTTCAAATTAGATATGGCTTTAACTAGGACAGCAGAATGAATGAGTGTAGTTGCTAGTTTTCCTTCTTTAGTAAATAATTCACCTTTAATTGATGCAATTTTTTTACCTACTTTAATTACTTCAGCTGTAGCAATTACCTTACCTGCAAATAAAGGTCTGTGGTGAATGCTGTGAAGATTTGTGGAGCTTGGATAGTAATCCCCTTTTGATTCATATATTACAAGTAAACTAGTTACATCATCTAACATGGAATTCATTTGACCACCTTGAACACTTTGATTAGGATTTAAAGTCATTGCTGAAAATTCAGCCTCCAATTTTAGAAACCCTTTCTTATACTCAAGAAACTTAAACTTGTAAAGCTTTCCTGTTCCTCCATACTCTTTATGAAAATTTAGATATTTTTCAAAATCAACTGATGTCTTCTCCAATTTAAAAATGATTATTTATTAATGATCTACGAATATAGCAAATCAAGGAATTTACTAAACATATACCCTCACAATATAAAATTTCAGCATTAATTTTTTTAAAAAATATAATCATCAAAATGAATCAGAATCACTAAAACAGTCTAATTCAATGCAGTGAAATTTTATTACAAAATAACTTAGCTTAAATGACATGTTAGATAGTTTTAAATATGATTTCCAGATTCTGCGAAATCCATATATTTAAAATCTAAATATTATAAATGAAAAAAAGAGACTTTCTTAAAACATCAGCTGCACTGGCCTCAACTACCTTAATGCCTTCCTCACTTTTAGCTTCTTTTGCAGGGTCCAAAACTCGCTTAAGAACGGCACATATAGGTGTGGGTGCAATGGGAGCACAAGATTTACAATCTATTGCTTCTCACAAGTCTGTAGATGTTGTGGCACTTTGTGATGTTGATAGTAAAAGTCTGGAAGCTGCACATTTAATCTACCCAGATGCAAAGATATTTAAGGATTATAGAGTTATGTTGAAGGATATGTCTTCAGATTTTGATGCAGTTATTGTCTCTACTCCAGATCACACTCATGCACCTGCATCCATCATGGCAATGGAAATGAATAAACCTGTTTATTGTCAAAAACCTCTTACCCATTTTGTTTCCGAAGCTCGTGAGATGAAAAAGTTAGCTGAGCAGAAAAATTTGGTTACTCAAATGGGAATACAGGTTCACTCTTTTTACGATTACAAACTAGCTACAGTCTTGATTCAATCAGGAATAATAGGTAAAGTTCACACTGTTAGAGCATGGACAGACAGAAACTTTGGTTATGATGGTCCAGTACCAGAGGGAAAAGATCCAATTCCTGATTCGCTAGATTGGAATCTATGGCTTGGAACATCTCCAGAAAGACCATATAAAGAAACATTTTATCATCCCGGTATCTGGCGAAAGCTTGTCGATTATGGTTGTGGTACTTTGGGAGACATGGGTATTCATATTTTTGATACCCCATACAATGCATTAGCGTTAGATGTTCCCTTAACAATAAAAAATAAATGTAGAAAACCAAATGGTTATGGTTATCCTGAAAGCAATAGAGTTACTTATACATTTCCAGGGACACAATATACAGCAGATACACTAAAATGGATTTGGTCTGACGGACCTGGATCTCCTTTAGATAAAAAATATTTAGAATTACCAAATGAAGATAAACTTCCACTCCAAGGAGCAATGTTTATAGGAGAAAAAGGACGCCTTCTACTTCCTCACTTTATGGAACGTCCTAGACACATTGTTGATGGAGAATACAAGGAAATTGATGTAAAAAAGTATGATCCTAAAAATGATCTTGGAGAAAGGCTCACTGATTATGGATTAGCTTCTCCCAAACATTATCATCAATTTGTAGATGCTTGCCTAGGAAAAGATAAAGTTTCAGCACCATTTTCTTATGCATCTCGATTGACAGAAACTATCCTTTTAGGAGTTATTGCAGGTCGTTTTCCAAACAAAACATTAAATTGGGATGGAGCCAATGCAAGGTTTAAAGAAGACGAAGCTAATCAATATCTTTTTGGATCTTATCGTAATTTTTGATAATAAAAATTTAATGTCCAATTAAAGAATATTTAATTATTCAACTCATAAAGTGTGTATCAATTATTTATTTATGATTTTCCTAAATGAATTCCATGAAACCACTTTTTTATCAACTATATGATAATATTCATAGAAGATTTCTGAATCAATTTCTGATTCTGGATTAGTGTTTTTGGAAGTAAATTGTGCATTAACCCAATCTCCTGTATCAACATCAGTTTCCTCTGAACCGTCATCAGTTGCTGCTAGTGCAAATGCATAATTAGTTGTCCAATCATAGGTATTCCCCTCTGCTTCAACTCTAGCAACTTCCAATTTAATTTTGTCAACAAATTCTTGAGGAGTTTTTGCAACATACCCATCATGGAAACTTAAAGATGCCTCATCAGCAATAAATGATTTAATTAATTCATAATCAAGTTGTGCCCAAGCATCATCTAACTTTTTAAATACTTCAACTGCTTCTTGAGATCCTATTTTTATTTCGGAATTTGTACCAGAGATAAAACCATTTGATGGTATTTTTTGGATAGGTTCTTGTTTGCATGAAGCAACTATTAGAACTAATAGAAATATTTTTTCCATTTTTAATTGATTTATGGTTAATAATATACTAAGTGAATAAAAATAAATTTAATTAATGGTTATAGTCTTTTTTAATATCAAACTAATGAGGCATTTAAAATAATTTCACAATTTAAAACTCCAGAAATAGGGCAATTTTTTTTTGCTTCTTCTGCAAATTCAATAAATTTTTCTTCATTTAAATCTGGTACTTTTCCTTTTAAGATTAATTCTATAGAGATCACTGAACCGTCAACAAATGTAAGTGTAGCATTTGTATTTAATTCAGTAGGATTAAAATTAGCTTCATTTAATACAAAAGCTAGTTTCATATTAAAACAGCCAGCTAGTGCAGAGGCAATGAGTTCTTCAGGATTAGTTCCAAGTTCACCATTATCATTTTCAAATCTAGTTTTAAAACTGTAAGGCATTTTATTAAACGCTCCACTTTGAGCTGTTAAGAATCCATTTCCATCAATACCATCTCCATTCCAAATTGCATTTACATTTCTTTTCATTCTAATTGATTAATTAATAATACCCAAATATAAAGAAGTCACTAAAATTATCGATGAAGATATGTGGAGGATTTGATTTAAGATCTTAACTATGGTCTTTTTCTTTTCTATAATTTAAATAAATCATTATAAAGAAATCTTTGAGCTAAATAAAACATATATTTCTGTCGAACAAAAAACCCTCCGTTTAGGAGGGTTTTTTTGTTTAAGTAGAAATTTTATTTTGCGAACTGTTCCATAGAAGAAATTTTTCCTTCTAAATTGAAATAAAAAATTTCCATTAGTTCTTTATCCCACTTTCTCCCATTTTTAAAAACTCTTGATTCAGTTCCTCTAACAATCACACCACTTGCAGCGTCGGTATTTCTAATTTTAATAGGAATTATTGCATTAAGCTTCCAGTTAACAGATTTCAAAGGTTTAAAGAATTCATCCAAATCGGATTTTTTATAATTAGTTTTTTGCCCTCTGTAGTCGTTTAATGTAAATTCTTCAGCCATAGCTTCTTTCATTCCTTCAGTATCCATATTATTATAATTTTCAACAAAACTTTCGATTATTTGTGTTTCATTTCGGTTAGAAAAAACAAAGGGTTTCCCTGTATTTTCATTTTTTTCATTACCAAAAAACTTTCCACCATAAGACATTCCAAAATTAACTGAATCTATCGCTTTCCACTGTTTAAAACTTTTCACCTTCCCATCATTATCTAGAACGAAAGATTCCATCAAATCAAGTTTTTCATAAGATCCATTTTTGTGGACTCTTTCTTCTTTTGACCAAGCCATTACTTGTCTAAAGTTTCCGCCATTTTGTAAAGGAATAATTTTATATGGTTTCATAGTTATACTTTCCATTGAATTAAGCCACTTAGAGTAATTTTCTTTTCGCTTATCATTCATATATTCTTCGGAATAATATTTGGATAGTTCATCTGCATTTTTTTCAGAATATGCACCTGCAAGCTTCTGTAAAGTCATAATATCCTGCTCTGACCCAAATGTATAGGGCTTTCCAGAATTTTCCCCTTCACCAAGCCAAACACCGCCACTATTATTACAACTAACAATAAATAAAGTTGTCATAAGTAAAAGTGATCTCATTATATAAATATTTTTCATTTTAATTGATTTATAATTAATAATCATCAAAATACAAAGAAATCCTTAAAGTTAACGGTGAAGATATACCGACTATTTAATGGTTTTCATTTTTTCTCTTCGTTTAAATGTATCAAATAGAATGAAATTATCACTATTAAAAATCCACCAAAAGTAAATATGTAATTAACTAAGAAAAATCGTAAGCCATTAAAATTAGTAGAACAATAAAGAAAACCCCAAGATTGATTTTGTTAAGGTATTCTATCATGTTCTAAACTAATAGAAATATATAATATTTTAAGACCTTATTATTCTTACTGAATTTAATTAAAAGGGTATGTCCGTGGTATAGTTTTATCTTCCGTTATAAACTCTTTTCAATTGTAGTTTTAACTTCATCAAGTGCATCAATAATTACTTCGTTAAAAGTATTTTGGCCAATGTTAGTAACATGTTTTGCTCCTTTTTGCTCATATACATTGTAAGCATTTTCTATTTTATTATATTCATTATCTCTAATATCACTAATTGTTGACAAAATAGATTCTACAATTTCTTTTTTCCTTTTTTTATAATACTCCATATCTTAAAGATAAAAAACTAAATCATTATTTTTAAAATTATTGAGAACCCCAATAGTTATTTAGTCTTTCAGTTTTAACCTAAATATTTTTGGATTTGAAATAAATCCAGTAGCATATAGGTATTTCTCATTTTTATCAAATGCGCAATTTGTAATATCCCCAAAATCTATTCTAGCGAGTAATTCTCCTTTTGGAGAAATTACTAAAAGTCCACCTGGTCCAGAAGTGAATAAATGTCCACTTGAATGAACCTTCATTCCATCGTAATTTCCTTCAAGATTCTCCAATAAATCACTTCCTTCAAAAAAGGTTTCACTTGTCATATCATTAAGATTAATTTTTATAATTTTTGCAGGCGTTTCAGAAAATGGATTACCCATTTTATTTACATAAAGAAATTTTTCATCTGGAGATAAAGCTAGACCATTAGGAGACTCGATATCTCTAGAAATAAGTTTCATTTCGTTATTTTTCGGATTAAACTTAAAGACCCCATTAAAGTCTAACTCTCTCATTTCCGTCTCAACGAAGCTAAATGTATTTAAATCAAAAAAAGCAAATGGAGGATCTGTAAAATAAATATCACCATCTTTTGAAATAGTTAGATCATTTGGGCTATTTAATCTTTTACCCTCATAATTATCAATTACTGTTGTAAAGTTTGGATTATCTGAGCTTTTGTTGGTGATCTTAGCTATTCTTCTGTCGCCGTGTTGACATAAAATTAAATTCCCTTCACTATCCAATGAAAGACCATTTGCTCCCAATAATCCTTCACCTAAATTAGGAGCGTATCCGGTATTACCTGAGGGCATAATATAATCTGTCAAACCGTTTTTTTCATTCCATTTTAATACTTTATTATTAATTATATCAACGAAAAGGAGTGATTTGGATCCCTCATCCCATACAGGTCCTTCCGGAAGGGATATTGAATCTGCCAAAATTTCTATATCAGAAAACGTATTAATTATTGAATTAAAAGACTGGTCATAAATATGAATTTTTGGATTTGGGGATGGATCAGGGTTATTACAATAGATAAAAAGTAATATAAAAGGTATTGTAAAAATATTTTTCATTTTATTGATTTATGATTAATAATATTCTAATATAAAAAACTCTCCAATATCTTAAAAACGAATTATCCCTTATATTATAATGTGTAATTAGTATTTACAAATAGTTCCGCTAAAAACAATACATTTATAGGGTATGAAAAAATTTGTCTTAATATTATTTTTAATGTTAGTTTCTTGCGGTGATAAAATTCCAGATGGCGAATACCGACTTCTTGATTTTAAAGATGAACATTTTGACCCTACAGATGAATATAATATTCCACAACAATACTTTACGTTTGATGGTTTAATATTTGACCATTACGTTATTGAAGATGGAGAAAGAGTTTATTATCAAGGAGAAAAAAGTACCATAAACTACAATTATTCTGATAATAGCTTTTCATATAAAATTAATGATACAACTGTTGAGTCAGGAATTTTTGAATGGAAATATTTTTTAAACAAGGACACACTAATTCTCAAAAATGAAATGAATAAAAGGGAGATGATTCTTTTAAAAGCAAGATAACTTCTAAAACTTTTTACCTACAAATTCGCTCTTCGAATTTGTACAGTTAAACTAGCTTACCATTTTGACAATATTTTTAGGCCAGGGGTCCTGAAAAACATAACCAATTTCCCAAAGTTTTATTTCTTCTTCTGTTAGAAAACAAGATTTTAAAGCATTTGTAAACTGATCTATTTGGGATTCATCACCTATGACAGTCAAGTCACAGCAACGATCTCCAAAACGACTAGATTTATTATTGAGTCTTGTTTTAAGTATTTTTATCTCTTCTTTTGAAAGACCGTGGTTTTTATCTTTAATAATTCCAAACATCCAGGAGCCCATAAATTCCAAATTAATACCACCACCAGCTTGATTCCAAAGTAGTGAGTGTTTGTCACGGCTTGCCAGCCAGAAAAATCCTTTACTTCGGAAAATTCTATCACCTAAGTGCTCATGGCACGTATCCCAGAGTCTCTGAGGATGAAATGGGCGCTCATCTTTTATTACAGTTGTTGCTAGATTATAAGGTTTATTATTTTGTGCTTCAAGGTCTAAGACAGGTTTTAATTCACCAATTAACTTTTCCACTTTGTAATAATCATATTCTTTAATTTCTAATAAAGATTCAATAGCTATCTTACCGAAGCTTACAGATTGAATAGGGACATAGGGGTTTATAGGGTGAATCTGTGCAGCAATATTTGATAGTTTTTTAGGTTCAATTCGGTCAGTTTTGGTAAGAATTAGCTCGCTACAAAACATTATTTGTTCTACTAATAGATTCACAGTATCTCTTTTGTTTTGAGCAAGATTAGTTTGCATTTTCGGGATAAGTTGTTCTCCGTCTTTATAGTCATAAGCCAGCATTAAGCTATCTACAAGCGCAAATATTTTTGTCAGTGTGAGTTGTTTATTTTGTTTGAAATATTCTATCAGAGGCAGAGGATGGCAACTTCCAGAGGTTTCAATGATAATTAACTTAGAATTATGATTTGAAAGTAGCCTTTTTAGGGCCGCATCAAGTTTCTTAATACCTATTTTGCTACTAAGCACACAATCATGGATGGATTCCAATAGACTATTATTTTCTTCAATGATACTTACATTACCAAGCAATTCACCATCGACGTCCAACTCACTCATGTCATTAACAATTGCAGATACATTAATCTTCTTCTTTTTTGATTGATTTAGTAGGTTTTTAAAAAGGGTTGTCTTTCCCGAACCGAGAAAACCATTTAGGATAACAACTGGAATTTTAATATTATTAATCATGGGTAATTTTAATATTTTATAAATACTAATTTACAACTCCATATAATATAAAATTATATGGTAAATTCAATAACAATAGTACTTAAAGCAATATTCTATCACTAATTATGTCAAAATGATGTCAATTATTATTCTATTAAAGGAATATTAGAGTTTGTTATTGATTAATGAAGTGTACAACAGAATATCTTATGCTTTTCTTAAACTTAATTAAAATGAAATTCCGATGATATAAAAACCCTCCGCCTGGGAGGGAGTTTATATTAGTTTTCAAGAATTTTTTGGCTATAGTATATTGATCTTCTTATAATCTTACCATCATCATTAAAAGTATCTTGAAAATGGACAGGCAAGTTAATTTTCTTTTTATCGGACTTTCTTATCAATCTAAACTTCCACCACGAAAGAACTACCTTGGACGTTCCTTCCTCATATTCAAGGTAGTCTGGGTATCCCCATTCGTCTATAGATTGAATCTCATAATTATTTAAGAATACTTCATCATTTTTTTTACCTTCTTTCAGGCTAAATGAAGTGTCAGAGGGCTGATTAATATCCTCAATTCGAGCGTCATCCGAAAAATGACTATAAGCATCTTCAAGATCACCAAATTGAAATCCGTACGATATTTTCCTAACTGTATTTATATTAGGATGATTAACATAAATTTTTCCATTTGTTCTGATATGATTACTCCTGTATATCTCTCTGTAAATATTTCTTTCAAAATATTCAGAGACCCAAAGAATTTTTTTTCCATCTAAAGATAACCGGAAAAGTCTGTGTAGTGGCGCATCCATTTTGACGCCTGTTGGAGAATGATACCCATTAATAGTCTCCCAAGTTTGAACCCATAGTTGTTTTCCCTTCTTATATTCAATAGCATCTGGATACCCAGGACCTTGTTTTATTGAAAGATGCCTGACATTAGCATTCCAATATTTTGAGGAGCTAATAATCCTTTGCTTATTTGATCCTTTCTCGTCCTTATTTAGAGATAAACCATTTTTTATTTTAACTTTTTCATCTAGTATTCTATCAAGGGTTATTGTGTCAGCATTAACAAAAGCCTCATTAAACTCATTAATCAATTCAATTCCAGGGTGGTCAATATAGATGGTCCCATTTTTGACCTTCTTTTGAGCAGTAATTATTGAACTAACAAAGAGAAATAAGAAAAGTTTTTTCATTTTAAATGATTTGTGATTAATAAGCGGCTAATATAGGAAACTCAACAACAACTCTACTCATAGTTTTTCTTGCTGAACTTAATGAAAAGGATATGCCGATGATTAAAAAATGCTCTTTTTAAAAATATTAAAATTTATTTCTCTTTTATTTAGTCTCCAAAATTTAACTCTTATAATATTATTAAATATTGAGCAAGGAATTAAAATGATGTTTAGCAAGACACAAACAATCCTCCAAATTCCTCTTACTATGAACCAAAAAACTATTCCTAAAAAAGCAAAAAAAGCTAATAATATTTCAGGTCCCATATCAAAAATATAAGAAATCCACAATATTTCTACTTCGCGTTTTTCTTCCTGAACTTAATTAATAAATAACGGCAAGTCTTTACTTACTCTTTATCTAAAACTTTCGCTTAAAATCAATATCTTTTGATATAATTAAAATCAATTAAAATGAAGAATATTAAAGATATAGTAATAGGTATATGTGCAATAATTGGATTTACTGCTATTTTAACAGGTTTTACTAATGAAGAAACATCAATAGTTCAACAATACGAATTTGAAATTGTAACCGTAGTTGAATCAGTTGTACCCAAAGGTTTAGGAAGGTCAAGAATGCTTGCAAAGACAGAAATAGTTGACTACAACCCTTCTACTTCGGTTAGAATGGAAGATGGGGAAAAAGTTAAATCTAAAAATGATAAGCGTAAGGATATTAGAACAAAAGCATTTGAAGAAACTAAATTATTAAACTTCTATAATTTAGGTGGAATTAGATTTAACAACATAGCAACTAACGATGCAATGGTAAAATCAAAATTAAATCAAATGACCGCAGAGGGCTGGGAATTAACTTTTGTAACAGGTGGTGTTGAATCAAGTGGTGATAAAGACCCAAATGGAATTTATCTTTCACGTTATATTTTCAAAAAACCTTTATAAATAAAATTGAAAATGAATAAAAAAATATTGTTTATAAACTTCTCCATTAATGGATGAAGTTCTTGATGTGACATTAATTCTTGAGAATGCATTTTAACAAATTTAATTCCTTAATGAATATTTTTTATATTAGTTAAAACTTAAAATTTGTTTATGGAACGTAAAATTACCCTAAGCGAGAAAGAAATTCCAGACAAGTGGTATAATATTACTGCTGATATGCCAAATAAACCATTACCTCCTCTAAATCCAGGGACAATGGAACCAATTGGTCCAGAGGCTTTAGCCCCGCTTTTTCCGATGGAGTTGATTAAACAAGAGGTATCGACTGAGAAGTATGTCGACATTCCAGATGAGGTTAGAAATATTTACTCCATGTGGCGCCCTACCCCAATATACAGAGCATATAACCTTGAGAGGATGTTAGATACTCCTGCAAAAATTTATTATAAATATGAAGGTGTAAGTCCAACAGGTTCTCACAAGCCCAATACTGCAGTACCTCAGGCGTATTACAGTAAGCAAGAAGGAGTAAAAAAAATTACAACAGAGACGGGTGCAGGGCAATGGGGGAGTGCACTCAGTTTTGCTTGTCAACATTTTGATATTGAATGTGAAGTGTTTATGGTTAAACTTTCTTTTTTACATAAGCCTTATCGAAAAGTAATGATGAATACTTGGGGGGCAACTGTACATCCTTCACCGTCAAATGAAACCGAGATTGGAAGAAAAATTTTAGCAGAAAACCCAGAGACTACTGGCTCTTTAGGGATTGCAATTTCTGAAGCCATTGAACGAGCAGCTTCAAATGAACAAACAAAATACGCACTAGGAAGTGTATTAAACCATGTAAAACTACACCAAACGATTATTGGTCAGGAGGCAATTTTGCAAATGGAGAAAACAGGTGATATGCCCGATATTGTAATCGCTCCCTTTGGCGGAGGCTCAAATTTTTCAGGACTAGCATTTCCATTTTTACGATTGAATTTTGATGAAGGTAAATCCATTCGCTGTATTGCAAGTGAGCCTTCTTCCTGTCCTAAACTGACTCGTGGTGTCTTTAGATATGACTTTGGTGACACCGCGGGGATGACTCCTCTTTTACCTATGTATACCCTTGGACATGATTTTGTTCCAGCTCCGATTCATGCAGGAGGATTGAGGTATCATGGTGCTGGAGTGATTGTGAGTCAACTTTTGAAAGATAAATTGATTGAAGCCCGTGCCCATGATAATTTGGAGGTTTTTGATGCAGGAGTAAAATTTGCTAAAGCTGAAGGAATTATTCCAGCCCCCGAAGCAACGCATGGAATTGCTACTGCAATTGCCGAAGCCGAACGTTGCAAAATAGAAGGAAAATCAGAAACTATTTTGATCAACATGTGTGGCCATGGTAATTTTGACATGAAAGCCTATGAAGACTATTTTGCAGGTAAAATAACTAAACATGATTTGTCTCAAGAAGAAATAGATGCTTCTATCGCAAGACTTAATACTCCTCTAATACCAGATTAGAAAACGGTTTTTCTATTGGAATAGGAGGATTGGATTTGATATGTAATCCATTCTCCATATCTTAATGGTATTATTAATAATAAACTAACTAAAATGAGGAAAATTTTTCTTTTAACCTGTATGCTTTTATCAATTTGCATTCAAGCACAGGTAGTCACCTTTCACCCTGTAAAAGTAAAGCCCAATCAACTTGAAAGCTTTCTAGATATTGAAACTAATTATATGAGTAAAATTGCACAAAAAGCAAAAGACGATGGTAATTTAATGGGATGGAGATTGCTTCAACTTTTTAATCCAGGCGCTGAAGATTTCAATTATATGTTTGTAAATATTTATAAAGATTTTGATGCCGCTACTTCATCAAAAGCGCAATGGTGGACAAATGCAGAAAAAGTGATTGGTGTTAAAACAAGTGTTTTATTAGATGTATACTCTGATTTAGAATTTGATAAGAGATACTTTTATGAAGTTAAACAACAGATTGCAAATACCAAACCATCGGAATATTTGATTTTGAATTTTGCTAGTCCAAATGATGTTAATCAGCAAATGGAGGAAACTATGAAATATGTAATTCCTCATTTCAAAAAGAATATGGACAAGCATGGAATGGTTGGTTGGGGCTTAGCCACTAAAATAACTCCTCAAGGAAAAGAGTTTTCCTCAATGATGACTTATGATTCATACTCAAACTTATCAGATGTTATGAAACATCTTGCAGGTTATGGTGTTATTGAAGGACTTCCTTTTGAAAAGTTTGGAGATCCAATAGAATGGGAAAATAGATATATTCTTAAGGTAATATTATCCACCAAATAATAAAGTCATACGGACCCTCCCAAAAGTGGAGGGTTTTCTTTTACACCAATGGATACAATCTAAATCCCTTATAATCCATTGATATCATTGCCTTATCCTAAGATCTATAAAAGGTATTTTAGGTGGTATTTGTTTGAGGAAAGTGTGTATACGTTATGGAAGGCTCTGTAGAAGTAAATTTCCTATAAGAATAGGTTTGTTGTAAATCCCACCTATTAAACTGGCTTTTGCCGTCCAATATTGATGTAACTGCAACTAATAGTTCTAATTACACTCTTAGTGGTTCTGATAGATCAGGGAATATATCAGGGAATGACCCAGATCTTATATTTAATGTTG
>Ga0315315_10002355_pt1 | contig 17256 bp, 15 predicted proteins | sample M140m3416metaG_FD_203699 | JGI IMG/M metagenome (GOLD analysis project Ga0315315, IMG submission 203699) | Ammonia-oxidizing marine archaeal communities from Monterey Bay, California, United States - M1 40m 3416 | ecosystem: Environmental > Aquatic > Marine > Intertidal zone | place: USA... | reverse complement strand
CAAAAATTTGAAAAAGATGCAGCAGTAAAGTTTGTTAGGTACGGATTAAACCGTCCTGAAATAAACATGGCACATTTGCCACCAGAAATTAGACACACACCTGATTACTTGACAGCGCAAGGGCTAGTAGAAGTACAAGGATTAGGTAAAGATCAAATATTAAAAGTTAAACACGAAAAACTTAAAGCATTAAAATGGTGGTCTAAAGTACACCCACTTTATCTTTTCATATACGATTCTTATAGGGAAAGAACGTACATGATGCCATTCAAAGAACTAATCAAAAAATGCACAATGTCCGAAACAAATCATTTCCCTGAAGGCAAACCGTATTACGCGATGCATTCTTCTTTGATTTGGGCGGACGATGAAAAGAACAACAGCAACTGATCCCTTTGTTCTTGGATGGTTAGAACATCAACATAGATCAAAAAATATAAATCGTTTACCAGAAAATGAATACGAAGCTCTTATGGAAACACTTCCTCACGAAGAACCATTGCCAGTATCAGGTTTTTTAAATTCATTTATTTCAGAACCAGTTACTAACATGATTAATGAACTTTCAGATTACGAGAAAGACATCCTGTATGCGCTGTTTTATCAAGGGTTAAGTTTACGTAAAGCAGGCAAAGAATTAAACATACCTAAAACTACATTAGCTAGACGTAGAGATGAGTTGTATAAAAAAGTAGAACAAAAATTAGAAGCAGATCCAGCAATACAAAAATCATTCAAAGAAAAAACTGAAAGGAACAAAAAAAATAATGTCATTAATTCTCGCTCTAATGTTAACTATGGGGATGACCATACCTCTGCCACACACCACTACACAGCCGAACGAAAAAAATTCTTCAGGTAACGAAATATTTGATCAATGGGGAGACCTATTAGTAGAACATTTCAACCTTGAAGACATGAAAGTAATTACACGTATTATCTGGTGTGAGTCACGTGGAAAAGCCACAGCAAAGAACCCAAACGGTTCAGCAGGTGGGCTGTTCCAAATCATAAGAAAAACTGCTAGATGGGTAGCCCCTAAAGTAGGTCAAAGCGCAGACACAGAAACCATGTCAACAGGAATACGTTTCAATCCTTACTGGAATACACGTATGGCAGCTTATTTGTTTTACGAAACTTCAGGTGGTATAAAACATTGGAACGAATCTAAATCCTGTTGGGGAAAATATGCTTAAAAAATGTAATGGCACACCAAACGCAAATCAATACAGCAACGGGTGCCGTTGCGACGATTGCACAGAAGCATGGAGAGTAAGAGCAGCCAAAAGAAAAGAAAGCGATAGGGCAAGAAGACAAGGCAGCGGATCTTCAAGCAGAGGCACACCTGACATGGGCTATGCGTTTACCAAACAAGACATAATGAAAGCAAGAGGATATGAATAAGCACACGTTAAAACAAACAGCAATACCATTAGGAGGAGGCAGATACAAAACAGGTTGGTATGTACTATCAAACGACGTGTTTGTAGACTTCTTTGTAAAACTAGATGAAGCTGAAAGACTAATAGCAAACCTGAAAGATGCTGAAGCACCTAAAGGAGATTAATCTTCGTCCATTAAAGAACAAGCACGCAAAACTAATTCTGTAATTGTTTCATAAACATAATCATGTATAGGGCTACTGTCAAAATCTCCATGATCTACTTCATAACCAAAACCCATAGCATGCTCAAAAGGCAACACAATCAAAATACCTAGATTGTTCTCATTCCAAGACGCATGAGAACCATTCTCTATTTGTAAAGCACGAGAAGCAGTTTTTAAATTCTCATATATCTCGCGTGCGATCTCATCACCTTCAGCTATTTCCCATTCTGCAAATGCTTGAGCGTACGCTTCATCGTCCATACCATTAACCTATCAAAGAACCAGATTCAGAGTCGCCTACACGGGTAGCAGCAACTGCTTTACCCACACAAATAAGTGCAGCAATAGCACCCATTTTTACAGCGTCAACAAGATCAGGCCCAGGAATAGCCATAGCAGCCACCCAAGCTTGAGCAAACGTAGAAATCGCTCTCTCTACAATATCTTTAGCAAAGTTAATGTTAAACAAAATAACTCCTTAAACAGTCCACAAGTAACGCCAGGTCACAGGACCCACTCTACCATCGACCTTAATTGGGTACATAGACTGGAACTCGCGAACCGCTGACTCTGTTAAACGCCCATATACCCCGTCACATACAAGCTCAGCGTTAATACGTTTATTTAAACGCATCTGTAACGTAATCACGTTCTTGCCTTTAGAACCACGATGCAAAGGCTTACGTCTAAAATCAGCACTCAAAGACTCCATATCCTCAAGTTGGATCTGCAAATCAAGAGAGTTAGGGGTTTCCTTAAGAGGCATACCAGATTTAATCCAATCTGCCAACATATCGCCAGGACAGTAAGTTGTGCCGAAATCTCTATGGCATTTGACCCATAAATGGTCACCATACATTTCACGCAAGCTGTCTACGACACTTAAGATAGCCACCTTACCTTTCTCGGTGAGATCATCACCTGAACCAATATAAGAAATCGAAGTAGTTTTAGAATTATGTCCCTTAGTAGCAGCGCCCTGTTTCCAACCTCTCCCCTCAAATATTTCACCAGTCTCACCAGAAACAAGCCAATTGTATGCGATAGATTTCCAGCCACGAGTCTTCACATGATACTTATCATGCTGTTTGATCCGCTGCCACGGATCAACACCAGAACCAGTGGTATGATGAACTACAACCCCTTCCAAAGACCTCTTGAACGTAGACAAAGCCTTCCCAGAGTCCAAAGCCCCCCACTCATCCCTAGAAACATACTTCATACCTATAGTCCTCACTGTCCCTGACGTTCACGTTCTTTAAGAATCGTTGAACCTAATCTTTTCTTTGCTCGACTATCTCTTATTGCTTCTTGCCTCATTGCTTCAATAGATTTTATTTTTTCTTCAGGTGGAATTGTTCTAATACCAGTTCCAGTTGCCCAACTAATCCAAGCACTAACAACACTTAACTGCTTGCTTTCTTCATCTGGTCGAAGTCTTCGAGCCACATTCAAAGGCGGCGCTAACTGAGCCAACATGTAATAATCACTATCTACCATAAAATATTTATCAGACACAGGATCATATTGAATCTTTCCAAAATCACCAGCAGCTTTAAGCAAAGGCATTAAACCAGGTATTTTTGCAAACCAATTAGAAACAACTACGTGATTACCACTAAAATTGTATTGTTTCCAAACGTTATAGTTTGTTGCTCTTTCAAAAGGAGCTTTAGCTAAAGGGTTTGCTTGAGAAAGTATTGAACTTCCCAGCGAAGTAGCAGCACCAACTACACCTCTATCTCTAGCAATCGACGTATCAAGCTCAATTAAAGCTTTTATAGGCACATCAGGATTAATGCTATAGCTACCATCAGTTCCCCTAATAGGAACAAAACCCATGCGTCTTTGCCAATCAGGCATAGTATCCCAATTGCCTTGCTCATCGTCAGCAATTGCTCTTTGAGCTTTCAAATAATTGTTAAGAATCTTAGGATTTTTAGCAAAACTTTGAAGCATCAAAGGGATAGCGTGCCTTTGCCAAGTGTAAAAAGAAAACCCTCTTTTAACAAAACCACGTTCATAAGCTGACAAATCATCATAATCAAAATGATATTTATAAATATCATCAAAAGCGATTTGCGTATCGCCAGCGTTTTTAATCATCCTGTCTAAACCTAAACTGCCACGCAAAATAGTTTCAACTTCTACGTTAATGTTTTTGTTCATTTTCAAAACAAAGAAATTAGAACTTAAAGGATTAGCTTTATTGCCATACAAATTTTTAGCTGTTTGTTTCGTAGCATCAAGATTACTAAAATCTATTGTTTTACCGCCTACACGAGCAGTAGGACTAGTGAACTCCATCCCAGCTTGAGTTTGCCCAAACGCACCTTCTTCTCTTAAAGTCCTCACATAACTAATGTGCTCTTCAGGCACATTCCCCATTGCTTTAGCAGCTTTTTTCAAACTTGCATGACCAGCTTTTGTCCTAGCTCTATTAGCCGCATTACCAACATTAAGTTGAGCAGGATCTAAATCTCTAGCTCTCAAAACAATGTAAGCTTTCACAAAATCTGAATGCGTTTTGGCTGAAACACCAGCCATCGCATTCATATACAAACCGCCATACATGTTTCTTGCAAAGAAACCAGGGCTAGCTAAAAGGTAACCTTTAAAAAGGTTATGAACAGAATCAAAATATGCGCCAACTTTGCCACCTTTAAATTTTTGCATATCTTCCCAAGACATAATGCCTTCAACTATTTCTGCTCGTCCTTGGGAACGAGTACCAACAGGGCGCATACCTGCTTGAACAGTTTGATTAATAACGTTGTCAACCTCAGCATTAAATTTAGTACGCACAATTTTAGCACGAGGCATACTACCTTTAATCTCAATAACGCTTGCAACTTTATTAAGATGCTCAACAGCATCTTTATACGACTTTATAGTTTTAGGCGACTCAGCAATAGCAGTCAAGATTTCTTCCATCTCATCAAAATCTTTTATTGCCAATATGCGTAACTGGTTATCTAAAGCTTCAACATTAGATAAAACTTGCACGCTTGAATCATTAAAACTTCCATCAGGATAAGACACATCTAAATTTTTAAGCACTTCCATGCTGTCTGTAAATCTTTTAAATTTTAAATCAGCTACTTTTTGAAGCTCTTTATAAACACCAAACTCTAAACCTTTAGCCACAGCATCAGTCTGAGCATCAGCTAAACGTCCAAACATGTCAAGATACTGTTCAGAAATTTGTTTATAGTTCCTAACAGCATCAACTTTCTTTTGAACAAAACTCTCTATCGCGTTGTTTGACTGCTTCAACTCAGCCCTTGGCTTATCCATAATAGCTTTAGCTTTAGTTTCAAAAAAGTTAATATAATCTTTAGCATCAATAAAACCGTTAGTAACAATCTCTTCAATCTCAGTAACATCTGTTATCTGAGCAATCTGAGTATTAGAACGTAAAGTTATAGGATTCGTTGCAATAACTTTTAAATTTCCTTTATTCACAGGGCTAAACTTTGCAGGAGTTTGCGCTTTAGCATTCGCAACATTATCTAAAGCATCAGGAAGCAAACCTTCTTTATAACCAGACCACGGCACTTCAGCCGTGCTCTGGTGATATGCAATCCCTCCATAGCCATCAGCAGCTAAAGAAAAATGGTATTGCTCATGAATGCTGTCAAGCAAAGCAGCTTCAGGACTAAGCGCTTTTCCACTACTACGGCTTTGCCAGTTATAAACTTCTTTTTTCCAATTGCTTGCACCATCAGTTACTCGACTGTAAGCGCCTTTAAATATAGTATCTGCATGTCTAGCAGCACCACGATTAGCTATAGCTTTTTGTACAGCATACGTTTCAGGATTATAATTAGGATTAGTCGCATAAAAATATTTACGAACTTGCATCTCTAAATTATCAGCAGGTTTTAAAACATAATTAAATTCGTTAGCGTTTATAGGTCTCAAAATTTTTGAAAAACCAGTTGGAGAATATTCTGCTATATCATCAAGTAATTCCTCTGGAGTTGCAACAAAACTTCTAAACTCTTCAGAAAGTCTTGACAATCTTTTTGCCAACTCTGGATCTAATTCCCCTTTTTCATTTATATAATCTGGATTTAAACGAGGATCTTCACCAGGTGTTGCAGGATTTTTTCTATAAAGATTATCTTCAAAATCAAGCTTAGCTAAAACACGAGGATTAGCTTTAAGAATCATCTCACGCCAACCAACAAACTCTAATACTTGCTTAAATAAAGATTGCCCTTCACCAACATTATCAAACAACTTTACAAGTTGAGGAGTTTGCATAATCGCAAGAGTTTCTTTAACCGCAGACGTAGACGCTTGGAAAGGATCAAGATAACTCGAACTACCCCCAGCGCCACTAGGATCTAAAGATAGTTTCCCCGTTGGCATTGCACCTCTAGCACCTTTATCACCAATCCCAGCACCAGCTTGCATTTCAGCATCATTAAAAGCTTGCCAAAGTCTTAAATTAGTATCATCATCTTTATAAAACCAGTCAGTATAAGGATCTACTTTGTTTTTAGGAACTGGAAAATTTCCACTATCATCTGGTCGAACAAACTGAGGCAACCCACCTCTAGCTTTAGGATCAACCAAAGTCACAAGAGCATCTAAAGTTTCGTTATCTAAACGAGACAAAATATCTACCTGTATATCTCCTAAACCATCATCAAAAGCAGTACCAGAAGAAGCAGCATCCCAAGGATAAAGAGGATGATGCAAAGGCAAAGAACTCTGATCAAAATTAGCAGGCAAAAACCCGTAAGGAGTATTCCTTGAATTACCAATAACTTCCAAAGCCGTCAAATACTCATTTAAAGAATTAGCGTTACTATCACCATTCCCACTAACTTTTAACAAAATTTGTTTAACAGCCTGCTCACGCCAAGGATCTACACCATACGTCTTTATTTTTCCACCACCAGACAAATCCAAAACATAATTCATGTACTCATCAGGATTATTTTGACCATAACCAGTAGGAGAAATATCTAGATTTAAGCCAATACCATCTACCCAAGCTTGTCTATCAGTAGTACCCGCCCAGTCTGTAGTGTCTACAGTATTGTTAGCATAAGCAGAACCGCCACCATCTTGAAGTTGATTCCCGCCAGTTTTAGCTAAATAAATAAGATCTGATCTGTCAGCGTTATTAATAAGGTCTCTGTTTATATTCATTCTTTCAACAAGAGATCTTATTAAATCGTCGCTATCATCTGGATAGAATGGCAAACCTGCCATTCCAGCTAATTCTTGAGTACGAACATTTAAATAGTTAGCTAAATATTTGACTTGTTCAGGATTAGCTTCATTTAATCTTCCACCATGCTGGCGTACAAAGTTTTCCCAACTTCCATATCTAGATCGCAAAGCCAAAACTTGGTCAATTTGTTGCCTCATTGCTTCGCTAGCTTCTAAACCATTGTTGCTTAAAATACTTTGATAGTTTCCTAAACCAGTTTGAACATAATCATCTGAAAAACCTACAGATCCATCACTAGATTTAAATCCATTATTAATAAAATCTTCTAAAGTAAAACCTTCGACAGGAAGTAATTGAGGATCAAATTCTTGAGGTGTAACAATTTCTTGATCTAAATCTATTTTTTGTTCGCTTACAAGACGATCAACTCTTAATTGATCTTCTAAAGACAGTTCTTTTTCTTGACGTTTTGCTGCTCTTGCTGCTCTTCTTGCTTCTAGTTTGCTAGAACTTTTTAATGGTTTCCCAAATCTAGTAAAACCAGGTATATCAAGAACACCGTTCATAGCCTGATCAATTTGTTCAGAAGTCAACGGTGATTCAGTTACATCAAAAAACTTGTCTATAGTTAAATCTTCATCTACAGAAACAATTTCGCTTTCATCTCTAAAAACAGGTAAATCATCGCTATAAGAACCATCAGAACGAAAACCAAAAGTAGCTCTGTTATTACCTCTAACTAATTGTCCCTGATTATTAACCCACATAGAACCCTGATCGGCAACACCAAAGTTGCCCATCAGCATATCAAAAACAGAACCTTGCCCTATTTGAGAATCAACATCAAACATGACATAAGACTCAACGTCTTCTAAACCTTTGCCAACAAAACTAGCTTGACCTTCCATATCAAGATAAGTAGACCCACCAAAAACGTTGTCACTATTTAAAGAAACAAACTGACTATTAGGATCAAACTCAGTAATCTGAACTGCGTTCCATTCACCTGCAACGTCATCAAATTTATATTCAATAGATTTGTTTCTTACAGGAACACCAAGTTCTCGATAAATAGAATCAGCTATAGTTTCATTAACTATAGGGTCAAAAGGCTTAGCTGCTATGTTTTTTTCTGAAACATTAACTAAAGATTGCTCTAACTGATAAATTTTGCCATTAGGCAAATAATAAAACTTTACATCTTTACCCTGAGCTATAGCATCTTCTTGTATCTGCCTAAGACCATAAGCCTCAACAATTGACTCAAATTCAGGAGCAGAAACATCACCCAATGATTCTGGATTTATAAGTTGAGTTCCTTCTTTTTCAATAAAATCAATCTGTTCAGTAACCCTAGTTCTAGGAGTAGAACCATTTTTTAACGCATTTTGATAACGATCCATTGTCACTTTTAAATGAACATACTCAGCTAAACCTAAAGTTTCGCTTTCAGGAGTAAAAGGATTAGGTATCCTAAATTTCATTTCACCAATTGGGCTTTCCCCAATTTGGTTCTCTAAAGAAATACGTCTGTTTATTAAAGCAGTTTCGTAAGCGCTTGTAACAGTACGCAAATCATCTACATTATCTACCATCAACAACGGCGCATTATTTTCGTAAGCTATTACTATTTGTTTTGCTTTTCGAATTCCTTCGGCTGACACACCCATCGATCGCTGCTCTAACTGACTTCTTAATAATGTTGCATCCAAGTTTTCGTTCAACTCAGGGGTTCCAACTTCGCCCTTTGTGGCTTCATAAATATCAGCCTCAAATGCGTCTTTAAAAAGATGCTCATTTGTTAATGGTTCAAATTCGCCCTTAGGTGACCTGTCAAGATTTCCGTAAGCATTAGGATAATCAGCAGCATCACCCGACAAAAACTGTCTTTGTAAATACTCAAAAGCATCTGCATAAACATATTCATCAACCATTGGGTAACGTTCAAACAAATCAGTTACAGCATTAAAATAATTACCATCAACAACTTTTGCTCCTATTAAAGATTCAGCAGCATCACTAATGTCTTTCATCTTTCTTAAAGCATCTGCACCTAAAGACTCAGACAAATCAAGAGCAGCAAAAACTCCTTTAATAGCACCATTATATTTAGGGTATTTACCCCCAGGTAAAAACCTGTCCATGTCTTGATAAAGAAGCCACTCGCCTACAGAATTAGAATCAATATGCTGTTGCAACGTTTCAAAAAACATTCGGCCATTAGACGCTGGCATTTTATACGGAGCTATTTCTAGCCCCCACATACCATCATCATACGCATCGTAACCAGGAGGTCTGTCTACCATGTCGAGTGGATCTTTTTGACCATAATTCGACCACGTTAACTTATCTATTTCTTTATTAATAAAAAACTTAAGTTCTTCATCTGCATCTTCAAGAGCTTTAAGAAGATCAAAATCTCCTTCATTTCTAGCTGAAGTCATTAAATCATCTATAAATGCAGAAGTTTCTATTTCGGCAGCAGTAGAACCTTCTTCAGCTTCAAACTTACGAATTTGTGGTGTAGCTGATTCTTCTACAACATCATAAACTTCATCAAAAGTTTTACCTACATTAGTTTCACTAAAAGCATTATCAATAAATCCTGTATCAGTAATAACTTCGTTATCAAAAATTCGGTTTATTAACTCGTTATAACGATACTCGTATTCGCCCGCATACCATTCATAAAATTGACGAGCTAAATTTATAGAACCAAACTCTTCTTCTATACCTCTTTTTAATAAAAAACTAAAATTAGTAGCATTTTTTGCATCATTCCAATAAGAAACATACACACTATCTTGAAACCCTGCTGCTGCGTTTTCGCCAATGTTCAAACGCAATATTTGCTCATTAATTTTATTTAACTCTGTCTGTAAAGTCTCTAAACGTTTTAATTCTTTAACACTATCTTCACCAGCAAACTCACTATTTAATGTTGCTTCTTCTACTTGTATCTCAATTTTAGCTCGTTTAATTTTAGCATCATCTAACAAATACTGAGCAGCTTCAAGATTCTCTTCAGACTCTATAGCCATCTTTTGAAGAATTAAATACTGTTCTTCTGATTTATTGTAAGTAACAACTATTGCTTCATAAATCTTTATAGTGTTTTCAATTTCTTCCTGTAAGCGTAATTTTTCTGCACCCGTAGCTTCAACTTGTCTAGTTAATAACTCATCAAGATGGACTTTTAAAGCATCCATCTTTTTAGTAGTGTTTCTAACTTTTCTAACAGCAGTTGTTGTAGCAGCAGATGGAAAGTTTATGTTTGAAACCCAACCATCAGTAGAAATAAGAGCATTACCATCACGTAACAAAGTTTCAGCAAAAGCCGTACCAGTACGTTTCCCTAACGCTTGAACATACGCTGCTGTCGAAGTAAAAATGTTGTCATCAAAAAGTTTGTAATCTAAATTCAACAACTCAGCAATATCATTTATCTGAGTCTCAATCGACGGAACAACCGCCTCAGGATTACCCTGATAACCAGTTGCCCCTGGCTCAAGAAATTGTTGCCCAGCAAACTTAGAACTAACCGCATTTACCTTAGGATCGTTTCCATACTTTCTTTCAAAAAGAGTTCGTTTCCTACTGCCTTTAGCAGGCAACTTAACGTTAAGCCTTTTAGCATAAGCCCGTAAAGCTTTTTCATATTGTTTAGGGCTAACAAGTTTACGTTTTGTTTCAAAACCAGCAGGAGCAAAAGAATCGTTTGTAAAGTTTTTCTTTCCTTTTAAAGCCGCAGCGGCTTCAGGAGTCAAAATTCGAGCAGACCAATCATCTAACTCACTAATAAACTCTTGCCCACTCATCTGATGGGCAATACCAATAAAACCTTCATCGCCACTACCAAAAAGTTCTTTAGTTAAAGCAACAGCTTCCCCGCCTACAAGGTCAATAGCTTCTTGTTCACCATTCACTGCACGCTTCAAAAGTTGCGCTACCGCAACTTCTCGATTACTGCCACCCTGATCCAAAAGTTCTCTTGCAGCTTTATTACCAGCTTTAGTAAGAACCTCAAGATTTTTTTCTATTAAAAGAAGAACATCCCTTTTCCAAACTGCTGTTTGTTTAAGCAAAAGATTAGTAACAGCTTTACCTTTAGCAGACCCTCTAGACATAGCCCGTAAACTAAGCTTTGCTTCAATCACCTGATTAGGAGTAGAAGCAACATCAGCAATCGTATTTTTAAGATCACTTCCTTTACCTGTAAAATACTTTGCAACTTTTCTTCTTTTACCTGTACCAATAAAAAGATCTCTAGCAGCTTGAGGAAGCTCTCTTAAAAGCTCATCTTGCATAGGTCTATTAGCAGTAAAAATTCTTATCCCAACAGGTTGAGTAATATTATCCCACTGAGAAAAACGATGAGTAAAATTGCTTGCCTTACCAGGACTATATTTAGCAGCAACTCTATCAACACGCTTAAGATTATTTATGACCCTGTTAGCGATAGTTCTACCAAGAATACCTGTACCAGGAACTTTGTAGCTAAGAGTAGTTGCAAACTCTCCTTTACCAAGATCTCTTGGAGCTACCAAAGGATCAAAAATTTCGTTAGGAGTTGGTTTGCCTATTGCAGTATTGTATTCTTGTCTCGCAGCAAACTCTGCTGCTGTTTCCATACGTTGATTTACACCTAAATCTGATAAAGCTTTAGCTAAAATTTCACGCTCTTCATTATTTAACGAAGACATTCCTCGTTGATCAATTTTGGCAAGAACTTCCACAGGACGCTGCAAATTTCTTTTAACCCTATTGCTAACAGTTACAGGAACTGTTTGTCCATCAATTTGAACTAAAAGAGTAGCAGGATCATCAGCAGAACCATTTAAAAATCTAGTTAAAGAATCGTAAGTTTCGTCAGCAGTTAATTGAACTCCCCCATTTTCTGCTTGACCTATCCAACGAGTAGTAATCTCATCTAAATATTGATCACTAAACAACTTGTTAATATTGCCTTGATTCAAAGTTACATCAGGTAAAGCTTTAACACTTTGCTCAAGACTTTCACGAATAATTTCTTTAGCCAAAAGAGCATTAATCTTAGGAGCATTAGTAGTAGCTGCTCTTAAAACTTGATCACCTCTAGAAGCAGCTAACGTAAAACCATTCAAAGGATCTAAAATTAAGTTACCTGCTATAGCAAGCATACCGCCAGAAGTAGCAGTGTTTATCCAAGGGATAGGAGTCTTTCTTAAAACACTAGCTCCAGTCCAAAAATCTAAAGCATTTGTATTACCTTGAAACCAGTTTTGATCATAAAATAAAGTTCCCCAATCGTAATGAGTTCGCCAAGGACTGCCTATGCCAGTTCCAACGTTGTCATTCCATTCAGAAATACTTTCTTTAGTATCATTAAATGCTAATTCAAGATCAAACAAATTTTTTGTAGCTTGCCAATCTAAATTAAAATCTCCACGATTATAACTTTTTCTAATCTCATTTCCAATTGTGTTAACAGATGCAGTCAAAGCTCCTAACGGTTTACCAAAACCGTAAAGACCATCCTGAACATTAGTCCCAATACCTAACCTATTACCTATTTCTTCTTGACCTAAAGCGTTTGCAGCAGTTGAAACAAAATTACCTGGTATTGCTGCACCAGCAGCCCTACCAAAAATTTTTAAAGCATGTTTCCACCAAGAAACACCACCCTCAGGAGTAACAGCGCCAGCAAAATCTATTGGTTCATTAACACGAACATTCGCCCAGTTAAAATCAAAAACATCTCCCGAACGTCCAGAAGTTGAAGCTCTTTTCTGAATGTTCGTATACTGAGGAATAGACATAGGAATCGAACTTGAATAATCTACACCAAACCCTGGTTTTTTATCAGCAGGATTACCTAAACGAATCTCGTTTAAAATTTGTCTATTTTGTGGATTTGTAGTTCTTGAATTTCCAGTAATGTCTGCGTCTGTCAAAAAATTTAACAGATCTTTACGGGTAGCGGCTGTCGTAGAAGTTGCTGCCATTTTTAACCTTTGATTAGCTTAATCTGCCACTCATGTAATATTTTCGTGTAATACTATTTGGATCAATTATAGGAGTAACCATAGGTGTATACCCAGCAAGATCTCTACCACCTCCTGGCCCAGGATAACCTGCTGGAGCACCAGGTATTATGTTTGGTTCTAAAGTAAAACTTTGCCCTGCCTTGACCCTATCCACAGCAGCAAAAAAAGTGTTACGTGGATCATTGTCAGGATTAGAAAAGAACATATAAGTTCCGTCAGTTGGAGTTATTGCATCGGCTTCATCTGGATATTTACTTTCAATTGCTACTTTTTGCATTATCAAACTAGTTTCTGTATTGCCTCCTTCATCAGCAGTAGCTAAGTTAACAAGAGCTTCTCTTTGCACTTTGCTATACAAATTAGGATTACTTGGCAAATTTTCTGTAACTTTTTCAGCAAGTTTTATTTGATTTTCTAAACTAACATATTTAATAGCATTATTAGAAATATCTGGAGAAAACCCATCAGCCCTTAACGCCTCAAAAGTAGCACCAGAAGCTTCCGAATTAAAAGCATCTATTTGATTAATAGATTTTGTATACAAATCTGACTGCATTGAAGGCGACAAAGAATTTATATAAGCTATTTGCGCATCAGTCACATTAGGACCATAAGCAGTCATAGCCAAAGCAGTACTAGTTTGATATTTTTGTTGAGCTTTATTTGTTTCAGAATTAGATTGAGCCACTCTAGCAGCTTGGACAGAAGCAGCTTCTGATTTTTTCAAACCAAACTCTAACTCAAACCGACGCCTAGATTCTTCAGCAGCATCAGCACTAGCTTGTCTCGCAGCAGCAAGCTCGCTAGCGCGAGCCGCAGCAGCAACAGCCAAACGTTGCTCCTCAATCGTATTCTGCAACTTAGCCATACCATTATTAACCAAAGCCTGAGCTAACGCAGCATCCCTACTGTTGTTAAAACTTTCAATCCTTTGAGCCTCAGCAAGAACTAACTCTTTTTCCTGAATACTCAAACTATTTAAAGTTTTGACAAGCGCTGCTTGCGCTTGACCTTCTAAACGAAATCTTTCATCACCCAAAGCATTTTTAGCATCCGCCATCATCAACGCAGGCGCAGCCAAGCGTTGTGCTGCCGCCATATTGCCAAGAGCTTGTATGCGGCCCATTGAGCTTTGAGCGCTTACAGCTTGCGAGTTAATCAAAGCATTAGTTAACTGAACTACTTCAGTAAACTCTGAAGTCAAGTTTTCGCCAAGTAACGCTTGCCCAGCAGCCACATCAGCTTCTTGACGATCAAGCATTGCTGTAATCTGGTTGGAAGCAATTGTTCCAACTTCAGCTTGCACTGCTTTACGTTTACTTTCTTGAGCATTTAAAGCAGTAGTAGCAGCTTTAGCAACAGCATCAATGTTGCCTGAAGCAACACCATATGATGCAGCTATATCTTTAATCTGTTGTGCTGTAACAGCTTTAGCGCCTTTTTCGGCTTCAGCCATTAAAGCTTTAATATCATCAGTAAAATCTTTAGTAGATAATCCACCAAGTTGTTCGTTTATTAAATCTGCTTGGTCACCAAAAAGATCTACAGTTTCAACAGAAGGTGGATCAACAATAATTTTAGAATCGTCAGTAGAATCGTCAGTAGAATCGTCACTATCATCAGTACTATCATCAGGACCAGGACCAGTACCAGGACCACCAGTATCTCTAGTAGTCTGATTAGCAGCATCAAAAGCAGTAGACTCAAAACCACCCATAGTTAATTGATTATCGCTACGAGATTTTTGATTTGTCCCACTAATAGTGTCTAAAGAACCACGAAGAATATCTTCTGATAATGATCCACCAACTCTTCTGTTTACAGGTTTATAAGTATTTAAAGATTGTGCATCTATCAAAGCAGATAAATCTGCTGCCATCTGAGATTTTCCACCTGAAGTAGTACTACTTCTTAGCAAACCGCTTGTACCACCAGATGCTTTTGCTTCAGCAATAGCATTATAATCAGGAAGATTAGGATTCAAAGATGGCGCATTAAGCCTTCCCTGACCAACTTGACCAGTTGCTCCTAAAGTATCAAGTCTAACACCCATACTATTAGGAGCATTATTAGCACGATTTTGAGAATAAGTTGCACTAGCTTGTGCCCGAGCAGGGTTATTATAGCTTTCTCTCTTCAATTTTTCTGCTGCCGCACGCATCATATCTTGTTCCCAACCCATTACAGCAACCCCTGAATCGTTTGAGCAACACCAAAGCGACGCAACGCATCACCCGTCTCATCATCCATCAACCCACCAAACAACTGCTCCTCAAGCATCGCACGTTGACGAGTCAACTGCTCCTCAGCCTCAGAAGTCTGAGCAGCCAAACTATAACGCTGCATCAACTCCTCAGCAGCAACCATCTCCTCAGCACGACGACGCTGACCAGAATCAATCATTCCCCGCTGATTAAAATTACCAGGCAAAGAACGCCGATTAGCCTGAAACTTTTTCCCCAAATTAAAACGAGACAAAGTATTATTACGCTGCAAATTATCGCTTGCACGCTGAATATCATCTAACCCATAACCGTACTGAACGGTACGTGATGACGTAACAGCACTCCTATCAGCACCCGTACCGTAAGCCATTAGCTAAACACCTGCCCCGCAATCAACAAAGTCGCACTAGAAACATCCACAGTAGCCAAAGCAGTAATATCCGAAACCAGACCCTTCTTAGCTAAATTAGAATCATTAGTATCAGAAAAAACAATATAGTCAGCGCCTACAAGCGTACCCGCAGGAGCAGAATTAGGACTAAACGTTAACGCCAAAGCCCCAGTCGTACCCCCACCCTCCAACGGAGCCGTAGTAGTAACAGCCTCAATATCACCAGTCGAAGTTTGCGTAACCCGCTGAGAAATTCTTTGAACAGACATCTTTACTCCCCGAAGTAAGTAACGTGAATAACAGAATCGCCACTAACCCTAATTAACTTAATGCGATCCAAATCTGAGGTATACAAATCCAAAACCGAATACGGATTCAAATAATGCCCCACAGAAGCCGTAGGAGGAGTATTTCCCCACCTGATACGGATAGCTTCCGCACCATTAGTTATCATTGCGCCAATAGCATCAGCAGGAACAGTCAAAGCCCCAGCAGAAACTCCCACTGTAAGCGACTGATCACCAACCGATTGCCCGTAGCTGCCTGCTGCCGATGTCATACTCATGTTAACTCCAAAGTCCTAATCTTATGCCTTCAACTTCATTAGTAAGAGCAGCAATAGCTGCCGTATTAGTCGCAACCGCTGGATCAGCCGCACCGCTTTTCAACAACGCTTCAGAAGCAACAGACATTGCACCTGAAGCAACAGAACGAATATCGCTATCTATACCAGAAATAGACTCAAACTTTTGAGACAGTTTCCTTAACTCGTACTCTATAGAAATAGAGTTTTGTCCTACGAATTGGTGAGTTGGGCGATATGTAACACTCATTAGCCGACTAGTGCTTCAATCTCAGCGTCAGTCAAACCAAGCGCTTTAAGCTTATCTTCGCCAGCAACTTTATCAGCAGCAACTTGAGCAGCCGCTGCTTCCTCAGCTTCACGTTCTTTTACAGCTTCAGCTTGGTTTTGTTCTATAAGAGCAATTTCTTCAGGAGTTAACTCAACAATAGTTTGTTCACCTGTAGTACAATTAATAACCGTTTTTGTTAACATAAAAACTCCTAATTAATTTATTCCGTAAAGACTAATTCTTGATTCTGAGGTCCATGCAGAACCGCTGATGTTACTAGTAAAATCTACTTGGTTAATAGCAGCGAATTGATTCCACTGATAATTACCCATTACAGTGTTTTGCGTAGTATTTGGTGTTTGATGAGCGGCAGATAAACCATCCATCCGTTTATAAATTGAAGCGTCTCTATACCCAGGCATAAAAAAACGAAACGTGCCAAAAGCAGTTGTTGAACCGCTAGTAGTAGTAGCCCCTATCATACGTATACGGTCACTGTTTTGATACATTTGATACCTAATAGTATTATCTCGCTGGTAACTAAAAGCGCTCGCATAATTAGTACCAGTATGTCCATTAAACGTAACTTGTATTTCTTGATTAATATAAGAACTACCGCTGCCTGTATTTCTGAGAGAACCAAAAAACATAAGATCTCTGTACGTTGAAGGAATTGAAGTAAAAGATATGGTAGCAGAACTACCGTTACCATTAAGTTCTGCAATTTTTGTTATTGCGTTAGCCATAATTTATTTCCATCCTGCTAATGTGTAACAAGACCCTGCTTTTATTTTTTGATTGCTAGTTCCCCAATCGGGCCAAAAAGTGATTTTAGTAATAGCACCACAATTTGTTTTTGCAATAGAACTAAAACCCATCCACCAAGATCCACCTGAACTCCAAGCTGTTGCAGCAGATTGTTGACACACTACTTGTTTATGGGTTATGGCAGTTGACGAAT
>Ga0315315_10002354_pt1 | contig 17256 bp, 13 predicted proteins | sample M140m3416metaG_FD_203699 | JGI IMG/M metagenome (GOLD analysis project Ga0315315, IMG submission 203699) | Ammonia-oxidizing marine archaeal communities from Monterey Bay, California, United States - M1 40m 3416 | ecosystem: Environmental > Aquatic > Marine > Intertidal zone | place: USA... | reverse complement strand
AGATCCGTGGACATGGATGGCGACGGTGACCTCGACCTGCTCAACGCCGGTCGCGGTTCAAACAATGTAGTCTGGTATGAGAACCCACTGCGATGAGGACTCAAATACCAATACCGCGGTGAGTGGCATTTCGGCACGGCAAATGGCTGCCTACACGGAACAATTTCGTGTATGCGGCTTGCGATTGCTCGTCCCTTTTCAACGCCGAATCTCGTACTTCAAAAGGAAGTCCGATTGAATCACTGCTCCGTGGCTTTCAGCAATTTGGTTGTTCACCTTTCTTAGTCTGTAAAGAGTTGCGGCATTTCAATCGCAGCGACGCACCCCTGCCACCTTTGATGAAATCCTGATTGTCTCACACTTATTTCACCAGCAAACTTGGTAACCACAGGCTGAAAGCCGGAACAAAAGTGATCAACAGCAGCGTGATCAGCAGAGGAATCAAAAACGGAACGGTGCCGCGAATGACCTTTTGCACCGTGGCACCGGTCACGGAACTCAGTACATACAACACCAGTCCAACCGGCGGAGTCAACAGCCCGAGGACCAGATTCAGAATCATCACAATGCCCAGTTGCAAAGGATCGATTCCGAACTCCAGTGCAGCTGGCAGCAGCACCGGAACTGTAATCAACAGCCCCGCCACTGGTTCGAGAAGCATTCCGGTCACTAACAGGGCGACGTTGATCAGCAGCAAAAACACATAGGGATTATCCGTCAGCTGTAACATGGCTTCCGTAACCGCCTGAGGTCCCTGTTCAAGGGCGATCACCCAGCCAAAAAGTCCGGCCGCCGCCACAATCAGCATGATCGATCCGGTTGTTGAAGCGGTCTTCACCAGCACGCCGTGAAAATCCCTGAACGACAGTGACCGGTAACAGACGCTCAGAAACAACACCCACATCACGGCTGCTGCAGCAGCCTCGGTTGGAGTAAACACGCCGCCCAGAATTCCTCCCAGAATAATCACAGGCGTCAACAGCACCGGCAGGGCAGCAGCAACTGCTGTCCTGAGGGAAATTTGTGGAGCGGCGGCTTCGTCACGCAGCGGATTGCGGCGCGCATCCATGAACACAAACACACACAAAATCGCAGTCAGTACCAGAGCCGGCAGGACCCCGGCAAAAAACAGCGACCCGACAGAGACGCCCGCAGTAACGGCATATACGATCGCGGGAATACTGGGCGGCATGATCGGACCGATCAAAGAAGAGGCTCCTGTCAGCCCCAGAGCAAATCCTTCGTCGTAGCCGCGTTTCTTCATCGCCGGAACTAACACAGAACCCAGACCCGCCGCGTCGGCAATGGCCGCACCGCTCATCCATGAAAACAACAGGCTGCTGATGACGTTGACGTAACCCAGACTCCCTGGGATATTTCTGAATAGACACAGGAGCATTCGAAACAGTCGATCTGCGAGACCACCGGCGTTGCTCAGGTAACCTGCCATGATGAACAGTGGCACCGCCAGCAGCGGGAACGAATCGATGGGAGACATAGTTTGCTGCAGCGCGGTTCCGAGCGTAAACGGAGACCACACGAAATAGGCCAGACACGGCAGCAGCATACTGATCGCCACTGGAACTCTAATGAATAACAGTACCAGCATGGCAAAGATTAACGCTGCCAGAATCATTCGCCCTGCTCCAATTCCAGATGAAAGCCTTCTTCTTCGTCCATGCCATCACGCGCGGTCGGCCGTCCTGCGGCCAGAACCTGCAACAGGTTCACTACGGAATGAATGCTCATCAGCAACATTCCCACGCTCACTGCTCCGTACCACAGGGACTTGGGGATCTCCAGAGAAGGTGTTCCCACTTTGCCCATGTACCACACAAAGTGACGACCACCGATCAGCAACATCAGGCATGTCCCCGCCACGATAATGTGACTCAGACACTCCAGCCACAGTTGCCCACGAATGCTGAGCCGATGCGACAGAACGTCGACGGTGATATGTCGATGTTCGGCCATGACAAAAGCGGCCGCCATAAACGACATCCAGATCAAAGCCATGCGCGACACCTCTTCACTCCACGAAAATGGAGATCCAAAGAAATAGCGAGCAAAGACCTGAGCCCCCATCGTGCTCACAATCACAAACAAAAACAGGGCCGCCAGAGTCTGTTCTGTAAGACTCATCCAGTGGACAAGACGTGCCAACGGCAACGCGTTTGCCTGGGAATCAGTGTTTCCAGAATGACCTGTCGAATTTGCATCGTGTCCTGTGGTCATGGCTGCTGACTTTCCGTCGGTTCAGACGTAATCTCGTTGTATAGTTCGCTGAAGGCAAACCCTTGAGAGAAAAACTCACGTGCCCGCTTCCGAAAAGCGTCAACATCCACATCGTCCACGATCTGCATCGTGCCGTCCTTTCTCCATTGCTGGATTAGTCTTTGTTCATCCCTGACGATACCGCGATGAACGTCTTCACCAAGATCCTGCACGGTCTTCATCAAGGCCGCCTGTTGCACTTTAGTCATTCGTTGCCAGACACGTTCGTTTACCAGGACCTGAATCGAAGACTGAATGTGACCGGAAAGATTCAGACATTTCTGCACTTCATGAAAGCCCTTCGCCTTAATCACCGGAACCGGATTTTCCTGGCCATCTGCAATTCCCTGCTGCAAAGCCAAATACACTTCAGGAAAGGAAATCGGCATCGGGCTCGCTCCCAATGCAGCTCCTGAAGCCTGCCAGGTGCGGGCTCCCGGCATCCGCAGACGAAAGCCATCGAGATCGTTCGGATGGCGAATCGGAATGTTCGAGGTGATGTGTCGCGACCCATATGCCCAGGTATCCAGCACACGCACGTCATAACGCTTGCGGAGTTCGTCCCAGTGCGGCTTCATTTTTTCTCCGCGGGCCGTCTCCAGCAAGTGAACGAGATCGCGTGTTGCAAACGTCGCATCGAGGACTCCCAACGGAGGATGCCACATGGCCAGAAACGAGGGCCCGGAAATCACCAGGTCCAGCTCGCCTGCCACGAGCTGTTCCAACAGTTCCGCTTCACTACCCAGTTGAGCGGATGGATAGACGGTCACATCCAGATCGCTGGTCGCCTGCTGCAGACGTTCGGCCAGATAAGCACACCCGTAAAGATGCGTAGGCGCACTGACCTCGTACACATGAGCCATCTTAAGTCGCAGCGGCTTGCCACCGGCATCCTCCGACTGGCAACCGGAAAGCGAAAGCACCAATACCGCAACCATGTTCAATGTTGGACGATGGCACAGAAGAATACGCAAACGCTTTCGTTTCATCCACAGGCTTCCAGTGGTATTTGGAGTAACGTTGAGCAAGCAGCGTATCGAGTCCTCGCGCCTCGATCAATGAACGTGAGAGTTCCGTTAAGGATGGTCCGTCTCAATCAGGCGAACGAGTGCCTGATCGTGACGACAGGCCCCATCGGCAGCAATCGCCAGTTCGCAGGAGAAATCACAAAATTTCAGTGACTAACGCGCCGCTAATATCCTGTTTTGCAGTGGTCAAGCAATCCGGAATCTCTAAAGTCCCGCCATGCGACCCATGCACTCCATCATGATCCTGCTGGCGACCAGTGTGCAGGCTCAGACAATGTCGCATGAATCAATGCAGATGTTGGACTTGCAGGGGAGGGCAGGTTCGCATGTGGCGACTCAGGCTGGTGAACTGCCTGTGAGTCGTTTCAAAAGGCAGGCAATCCAGCAAATCACCGCGGATGGCGGCTGGTTAAGAGCCACAGAAGATGACCTGAGCAGTAGTTTCTTCGAAACATCCATCAGCCTCGGCGTGCCACTTGGCAGCTTCGACAATATTCTGGGGGTGACACCCTCATTTCGGGTCGACCTGGTCGACGCCACAACGGCCATTGATATTCCCACTGAGCTATTCGAAGCCGGGGTGAACTTTTTCTACCGGACGCCGATCAGCGATCGGTTGAGTGCGATGGCCATCTTACGACCGTCGGTCCGAAGCGATTTTACCACCAGTGACAAAGCATTTCGAATCTTTGGGCTGGGCTTGCTGAACTGGGACTGCAAGCCGAATATACTATCGCTGTCTCTTGGTGCAGTCTACCTTGACCGCGCCGACTTGCCCCTACTGCCGGCAGTAGGTGTCACATGGACCCCGGATTCGGCAACGAAACTGGATCTGCGGTTTCCGGAATCCAGAATTGCGTGGCGATTGGCCAAAGACAATCAGCAAAGCGAACTCTGGGGTTACCTGACCGTCGGCATCGGCGGCAATACATGGGCTGTTACGCGAACGTCAGGCCAGACGGACGAGTTGTCTCTGCGCGATATCCGGCTGATGTTCGGAGTCGATCAGGTGACCGACGGAGGCGGCGGTTGGTTCGCTGAATTTGGCTTCGCATGTAATCGAAGCCTGGAGTACGAATCAACACAAATCGAAATCAGCCTAAGTGACGGTGCTCTGCTGCAAGCCGGCTGGCGATATTGACAGACTTTACCCCTGTATTCTCTTCCAGCGACTCAGCAAGCTGATTCATGATACCTGCCACGCTGTAATTCGGAACGCGATCGCATACCCGACATGCGTCCGGCCTCTTCATCGGTTCCGATAACACTGTACTAACCTCAGCAGACCATTTGCGTCAGCAGAAAGAGATCTGCGAGCACGATGACGAAGGCGTCGGGTGCGAGGAAAAAGTTCGGTACCTCTAAGTGCTTGTACATTATCGCCGGAGTGGAGTCACGACGCAGCTTTTGAAATTGCTGGATCGTCTTTCGTGGAAGGGCTGAATATCAGGTAAGCGCAGACTGCCCAGGCAAAGCCGTGAAAATTGTCGATGGCGACACGATCGACGGACGCTCACACACGCACCACTACAAACTGAGACGGACCATTTTTCAATTCTGTCGATCACGTTCCGTAGTCGCAGTCCCGACAAAGCCGATTAATTGATTTTTTTGGTCCATTGCGGTTCGGTTCGGTACCAGCTACTACGTTCCTGGACATTCCAGGTTTCACATCCGATATTCTCTTGCCTTGTGGCAGGTAATGCGGAACACGGAGAATCTGACAAAGAATATCCGCGGAAGTAAGAATCAACGAAGACAGCCCTACGTTACGATCACTGGCCCACATTCAACTGTGACAGAAATTTTTCTCCCGCTGGCAGGTTCCTCCAATGAATCATGTTTCTTCGCAAGCATCCCGGGTGTTCGCCGTCCTGGACGAGCTCTCGATCGAGCTGCCGTCCTGGGGCTTTGCCGACACAGGCACTCGATTTGGGAAATTTGGCCAAGTAGCTGCGGCAATTGATCTCAACGACAAGCTGGCCGATGCAGCACAAGTAAACAACCTGACTGGTTGCTGTCCGCAGGTGGCGGTGCACGTGCTCTGGGATTTTCCCGCAGGTCAGCAACCTGCGGAAGTCAAGACGCTCGCGGCACAACATGGGTTGCGCATCGGTTCGATCAACCCAAACTTGTTTCAGGATCAACAGTACAAGTACGGATCGCTCTGCCACCCTGATGCGGGGATTCGTCAGCAGGCTATGAATCATTGCATCGATTCGATCAAGCTGGGCCAGGCCGTCGACAGCCGCGTAGTCACACTGTGGCTGGCAGATGGAAGTAACTATCCCGGTCAGGACAATATCCGCGCAAGAAAAGGGAGACTGCAGGAATGCCTGCATACGTTGCATGGACATCTTTCCTCGGAACAGTTTTTCCTGCTGGAATACAAGCCATTTGAACCCGCATTTTATCACACCGATATCGCCGACTGGGGCATGTCGCTCTCGCTGGCCCGCGCGATGGGATCGCAGGCCAAAGTGCTGGTTGATACCGGACATCATTACCAGTCTCAAAACATCGAACAGATCGTTGCCTGGCTGCTGGATGAAGGGATGCTCGGCGGTTTCCACTTTAACGATCGCCGCTATGCCGACGACGACCTCACGCTCGCATCAATCGATCCCTACCAGATCTTTCGGATCTTTTACGAGATCCTCAGTTACACATACGACACCGGTCAAACTCCAGCAATTGAGTACATGGTCGATCAATCGCACAATTTAAAGCCCAAGATTGAGGCGATGATCCAGACGGTGATGACCGCTCAGGAGCTGGCGGCCAAAGCGGCGCTGGTTGATTTCGAATTGCTCGCTGATCTTCAGGTGAAACAAGATCTCATCGGCTGCGAACGCCATTTGAAGCAGGCGTTCTTCACCGATGTGTCCGGATTGATCGGCGAATGGCGCGAGGGCAAAGGCATTTCCGGAGATCCGCTGATGGCGCATCGCCAAAGCGGCTATCTTGAGGTGGTTGAAAAAGACCGTCAGCAGCGGCGCCAGGAACTCGGCATTGTGACTGGCGGAAGTTACGCGTGAGTGACATGTCCGACCCAATGATCACGATCGAAAACCTCTCCAGGTCCTACGGCGGTGTACAGGCTTTGAGCCAGATTAGTCTCGACATTCTGCCGGGAGAAGTGCACGGGCTGTGCGGTGAAAATGGAGCAGGAAAATCAACCCTGATCAAGTGCCTGACCGGCGTGGTGCCGCCGAATACAGGAACGATCACCGTGGAAGGAAAGCCGTTGTCTAGTGGCGATATTCACGCTGCGGAAGAAGCCGGCATCGCAGTGATCTACCAGGAATCCACTGCGTTTCTCGATCTTGATTTGGTTGACAATTTGTTTGTCGGCCGTGAAATCCAAAAGTTCGGTTTGCTCGATCGCCGTGCCATGGAAACACAGGCCCAGGCGGTCATGCGGCGGCTAGACCTGACTCTCGACCTGCACACACCTCTGCAGGAGTTCAGCATCGCGGAGCGACAAATGGTCGAGATGGCTCGTGCATGCCTGCGGGACTGTAAACTGCTGATCATGGATGAACCGACGGCGTCTCTCTCGGCACGCGAAACGAAAACATTACTCGGACTGGCCAACCAATTACGTGAAGCCGGCGTCAGTGTGCTCTATATCTCACATCGCCTGGAAGAGATCTTCCAGCTGTGCGACCGAGTCACGGTACTCCGCGATGGCAAGCTCGTGTGCACCACTTCCATCGACCAACTCGATCGCAACCAACTGATCGGACAGATGGTCGGCCGCGAGGTCAATTCGCTGACCAGATGTGAGGAACGCGAAGGACAGAATAACGAGGTACGTGCGAAGATTATCGGACTCAGTTCGCACGGTCAGTTTTCTGAGGTTTCTTTTGAAGTGCAAGTTGGCGAAATCCTCGGCATCGGCGGTCTGGTGGGCGCGGGTCGTTCGGAAGTCGCGAGGGCGATTTTTGGTGCCGATCGTTACGACGAAGGTGAGATTCAGATCGATGGCATTTCACTGAAGAAGGGTTCGATCCGCGCGGCAATGGACGCCGGAATCGCGATGGTTCCCGAAGACCGGCAGCATCAGGGCCTGATCCTGCCCATGACTGTCTCGGAAAATCTGAGCCTGGCAATTTTGTCGGAGATCATGAAACATTGTTTGCTCAACGACGGAACCGAAAACGAACGGGTGAAACAGCTCATTCAGCATCTGGCCATTAAAGCAGCCAGCACGAAGATGGAAGCGGCCTCGCTGTCGGGCGGCAATCAGCAAAAAGTCGTGCTGGGCAAATGGCTGGCAATCAAGCCCAGGTTTCTGATCCTGGACGAACCGACACGCGGTGTTGATGTCGGAGCCAAGGCAGAAATTCATCGCTTGATTCGCGAATTGACCGCGGCCGGTATGGCCACTCTGATTGTCACCTCTGACCTCCCCGAATTGCTCGCGCTGAGTGACCGAATCCAGGTGATGTGTGAAGGCAGGATCGCCGGCGAAATTGACGGTGCAAGTGCCACCGAGGAGCAAGTCATGCGGCTCGCCTTTCCCCGCGGTGAGGAGCAGCCGATATGAAGTTTCGACGAGAGGGAAGTCTGCTGGTCTTAGTGGTATTGTTGTCGCTGCTCGCAATGCTGTTTGACAGCTCATTTGTGCCGGACAACGCGCTCGACATATTAATCAATGGCATTCCCACGATGATCATTGCCTGCGGAGTGATGCTGGTCATCGTCACGGGCGAAATTGATATTTCTGTCGGTTCCTTACTGGGCCTGCTTGCGGCCATGCTGGGTTTACTCAGTTCGACCGTTTCACCTGGCCTGAGCGTCCATCCCTATCTTGCAATCCTGATCGTGCTCACCGTTGGCACGCTGATCGGACTCGGCACCGGCTGTTTGGTTGTGTTTGGAAAAGTCCCCTCGATCATTGCCACGCTGGGCCTGTTGATCGCCCTCGACGGAGTGCAAGACTGGCTGATGGGTGGCGGTGACATCAAGCATTTTCCGCAGCAGCTGCGGAACCTGGGTACCGGGACAAGGATCCCCGTCAATTTGATCATCGCTGTCCTGGTGGTGATCGGTACCGGGTTGCTCTGTCGTAAAATGGCGATGGGACGCCGGATTTACGCGGTAGGCAGTAATCCATCGGCTGCACGCGTGGCTGGAATTTCGGAAGCAAAAATCAAACTCTTCGTCTTCGCTTTGACAGGTTTGCTGACCGCCCTGGCTGCCATCTTATGGGTCGCCAAACTCGGCAATGTGTCCACATCAACCGGTGCCGGTCTGGAACTGAAGGTCGTAACCTGCGTCGTTGTCGGTGGCGTCGCGATTCGTGGTGGACGCGGACATCTACTCGGCGTTGTGCTGGCGGTCATCCTGATCACCATGATCCGCACCGTACTGAATTTCATGGATCTGGGATCTGAGGCGGTGAAGTGGCAACGCGCGATCGAAGGCGTGATGATTTTGGTGGCCGTCACCAGCGATCACTTTACTCAACAGCAACAGACCGGGGGCAGCGCATGAAAAAGTTTGCCTACGAATTTGTGCTGCTGGGTCTGATTGGCGTGGTGCTGGCAAGCGCGGCGATTCTTGATCCGCTGTTCCTGTCTCAAAACGTGCAACTTGAGCTCTCCAGCGAAATCTGGGAACTCGGCCTGCTCACCCTGGGCATGACGCTGATTATCATTACCGCCGGTATCGATTTATCCGTCGGTTCCGCGATGGGACTTTGTTCCGTGTCACTCGGTTTGTGCATGCATGCCAACTTACCCGCCTGGCTGTGTGGGTTGGTCTGCCTGCTCACCGGCCTGGCCGCCGGCGCGATCAACGGCACCCTCGTTGCCTTCATCAAAGTACATCCTCTGTTGGTAACCCTGGCAACCTATGGCATGTATCGCGGCTTTGCTGAAGGATTGCAAAGTGCCACCACCAACGCGCCAGTCGATGCGAGCGACGGGATCAAGTCGATCGTCACCGGCGGCTTTCCGGTCATCCCGGTATTGTTCACCGCTTTGGCGGTGTGGACGGCGATCCTGCTGAGACGCACCGCGGCCGGTCGTGGTTTGTATGCGATTGGACACAACGAAGAGGCGGCGAGATTCTCGGGCATCCCTGTCGCCAGGCTCAAATTCCTGATCTACACTTACACTGGCTTGCTGGCAGCATTGGCGGCGATCTGTTATTCGGCACGTCGGTCAGCCACTGCCGAAGCAGGAATGGTGCTCGAGTTGGACGTAATCTCTGCCGTAGTAGTCGGTGGAACAAGCATCTATGGTGGCCGTGGGCGCCTCATCGGCACTTTGCTCGGCGTGTTATTGATTCACGAAACCCGACAATTTGTCGACTGGTATTGGCAGCGCAGCGAGTTGACCTTGATTGTGATCGGAACACTGCTCATCTTGGCTGTGCTGGGACATCGATTTCTGTTTTCTCGAAACCCGCAAACCCAATGAAAGCGTTTCGCTCATGCACAAATGGTTTTCTCTCATTCAATTGTTCGTGGTTTGCGGCCTGGTCATGGGTTGTGGCAGTAGTCCTGAATCGGATACCAGCGATGGAGCCTCAGCAACATCGACAAACGCTGGAATCACGATCGCTCTGCTTCCCAAGCTCAAAGGCATTTCCTACTTCACCTCCTGTGCTGAAGGTGCAAAGCAGGCGGCCGACGAACTGGACAATGTCGAGTTGATTTACAATGGGCCTACGACCGCGTCAGCCGATAAACAGGCGCAGATGATCGACAAGTGGCGTCTGCAGGGTGTTGACGTGATCGCCGTTGCGGCAAACGATCCAGCCGTCGTTTCCGAATCGCTCAGGAAGGCACAGGATGCGGGCATCACAGTGATCACCTGGGACGCTGATGCACAGGCTGCAGACCGCAGCTTCTTTGTCAATCAGGCCACAGCCGCGGCGATCGGTGGCGGGATGGTCGATGTCATGGCCAATGACCTCGGCGGCCTCGATGCCGCCGGTGACGTCGCCATCATTAGCGCGACCGCGACCGCGGCGAACCAGAACGAGTGGATGCAGCACATGAAAACAAAGCTGCAGTCCTACCCAAACCTGAAACTTGTCGCGACCAAGTTTCCGGGCGAAGACCAAAACGCAGCCTTTCAGGACAGTCAGGACCTGATCAAGAAATTCCCAAACCTTAAGGGAATCTTCGGGATCAGCTCGGTCTCGTTTCCGGGTGCCGCCGAAGCAGTCAAGCAAGCCGAAAAGACCGGCGAGATCTTAGTGACCGGTTTGTCGACCCCCAAAGATATGCAGCCCTATGTCAAAGGTGGCGAAGTCAAAACGGTGGTATTGTGGAACACGCTGGACCTGGGGTATCTCACGGTTTACGCCGCCGCAGCAATCAGATCCGGAACACTAAAACCAGGAGCAACCGAATTCACGGCAGGTCGGCTGGGTAAAAAGCAGATTTCCGGCGATCAAATTCTGCTCGGAGATGTGCTGTTGTTCACAAAAGACAATATTGATCAGTTTGATTTCTAAAGGTCAACCCGAACGCACTGTTCCATAACGTCCATGCTGATATGTTGGAATCTTTCCTGAGCACCGATTGCAGCAGGACGGTTTCTGCCATTCTCAGAGTGTTCATCTTTAAAGGAGCTACCGCTCGTGGAAATCACCAAAGTCCATGTCCGTCATGCCGACCGATCCATCTGGGGACACCTCGCGGAACGTGAAAAAACGCTCCCGCTGGTGACTCCGCTGGATATCTACGCAGACTTCCAGGAAACACGTGGGAGCTGGTTCTGGGAGTCCGGCATGGCACTGGTGGAAATCGAAACCGATGAGGGAATTATCGGTCATGGCTGGTGTGAAGATGGCTGCCGCGCCGTGGCTCCCGTCATTGAAAACCATCTGATTCGTCTGCTGATCGGACAGAATCCGTTCGAAGTCGAAGGTATCTACGATCGACTGTATCGCGGCACTTTGCCATACGGTCGCAAAGGCATGGCGCTGCAGGCCATCAGCGCCATTGATATCGCGCTGTGGGACATTGTCGGCAAAGCGACCGCCAAACCGGTTTTTGAACTGCTGGGAGGCCCCGTTCGCAAACGCGTCCCGGTCTATGCCTCCGCACTGCACCCCGTTGGTCGTCAAGCCGTGCAGGAAGAAGCAAAGACATACGTAGAGCAGGGATTTTCTGCGATGAAGTGCCGTTTCCCGTATGGACCAGGAAACGGTGTGCAGGGCATGGCTGCCAATGAAGCCCACATTGCCTGCATTCGTGAGACTATTGGTGATGACATCGAACTCATGGCCGATGCTTATATGGGCTGGGACTTCAACTACGCGAAAAAGATGTGCCGTCGTCTGGAACAATACAATCTGGCATGGGTTGAGGAAGCTTTTGTTCCGGATGATCTCGACAGTTACGCCAGACTCAGACAGGAAACGTCTATTCCAATCTCCGGCGGCGAACACGAATACACCCGCTACGGTTTTCAGCAAATCATCAGCAAACGCGCCATGGACATTATTCAGCCGGACCTGCGTCGCTGCGGTGGCTTTACTGAAGCTCGCAAAATCGCGGCAATGGCCTCGGCAGCCGGCGTGACGCTGATTCCTCATGCCTACGGCATCACACACCTGCATCTGGCTCTGGCATTTCCCGAGATTCCGATGGTGGAATACTTTCCGGTTCCGTGCTGGGACACCCTGCCGGACGTCGACACAGAGCCAATCTTTTTCGGTGAACCCCAGCCAGAGGACGGATATGTGACCGTCGAAACAAGGCCAGGACTGGGAGTCGAGGTTAATGATCGCATTTTTTGAACTGCAGCCGACTCGTCACTAACATGTTTGATGAACTGTCAGCCGCCTGCTGAAAACAGAGCACAAAGCGTCCACTGGTTGGCTCACAGCAGACTACGTGCGTCAGAACAAACCCTGAGAGCACAGACTCAGGCTGTTCACAGTCGCGGAGAAAACAGCTGCTGGTATAGCCTTCGATTCACAAACCATCGTGCGCAACACCCATAGAATGTCGGTTTTTACTGTACCGACGGCGGCGGATGCTGATGCAGCTGAAGAACACCATTCCCAGCACAAACGGAACTCCGTATGGCGCCACTTCGAACCTCTGAGACGCGTTGTCAATGATCCCGTCAAAGGAATGCAGCCGGGAGACCAGAAACATAGCAATATAGCTCGTCAGGAACAGCCAGCCGGCGCGAGGAACAGCCGGCACGCATAGCCCCGATCTTGCACGCCACAGAGTCTGGCAGGCCACGATGCAACCGATCACGATCAGGAGTATTGGGAGATAGAAATCGACACTGTCCATAAACGCATTCTTTTCCATACCAAACCATGTGAAGTAGTATTGCGATTTTTTTCGGGTCACCACATAGAACGACACCAGCACCGGCAGCCAGACACCAATCAATCGTTCTGCTACCAAGATCCATCGTGCCGATGACCCATCCCGTTGATCGGTACTGACATCGTCGGACCGTGACCGATTGAACAGGTAGAAAGTAACGCCCAGCGTACCACCTCCCAGCACTCCACATGAGGACTCCCAGTATTTCCACAAACTTCCGCTCCGGAATAGAGGAAGGTGCAGCCACTCAAAAGCTGTAAAGGCGCAGCCAAATCCAACGCCGGTGGTCACGATAAAACCAACTTTGTTCCAGTCTCTTCTCAACACCTCAAAGATCAGCCCACCGACATAGAATCCCAGCCACATCATGGACTCTACAAGCGTTCGAACGGTGCGTTCACAATCGGGACACGCGCAGTCCGGACACGCTTCAAGGTTGCTGTAGTCGACCTGCTCATACAGGGGCATAATCAGGTCCATGCGTGTCAGGGCAAACTCACGAAAGGCCCACGCAACTGCAACGACCAGACAAATTCGTGCGACCCACTGCCACCATGCGGTTCGTCGCACAAATCCCGTCCAGCTCAACACAACCCCGGCCACTCCTCCCCAGCCACAACCACAAAGAAAGACCCACCAGTAGCCGAGTCGAGGCGGAATTTCGATCAGTTCACCGTCGTCGTAGTTGAGATGGAACATCCCCTGGATCCAGGAATGAAACTGGCCATAACCGTGTTGACCTCCCAGGTAGAAACCCACGACCGATGCGAGGACAAACCACCCGCTGCCATAGGGACGTTGGCTGCCGTCATGGCGTGATGCGCTGAGGTAATACCACGCAAGTCCCCAGATGAGCCCATTCGTCCATCCACAGCCTTCGTTGGACATACGGACTCCGGACCAGTAGCTGCCCCCAACCATTCCAAGAAAGAGGGACGGCAAGACTAGCGAATCAAAGACACTCGGGCGTGGATTCATGCTGCCGGTCCTCGAATCACTTCCTGTTGCTTCAGATCCAAACAGAAATGCTTCAGTTCCATCTTCCGGAGTCGGTCGATATCACAGTTACTCTGGATCCGCCTTTGGTCCATCAGTTAGGAATTTTGTTACGGAAACACTGAAAACAGTGCTGGTTTGACCACCTAGACACGCCGGCACGTCGTTACCACCACACCACAAAGCACAAAATCCAGCCGATAGCCACTACCGCAATTACCAATGCAGCGGGAACACCAAACGCCGCCGCACGTGTCACAGACATCTCACGCACCGACTGCTGACTGTTCCGCAGCCATTCGCTCTTTTCTTCCAGCACCAGTTGCCCGCGCCTCGATTCCCATCCGGTGAACAGCGACACCAGTACCATCGTTGCTGCCGTCAGTCCCATGCTGATCGGATAAGCCGCGAACGAGTTAGCCGCAAATGGCGGTAACACAGCGATCCCCGAGGATTCGGCGAAGTGTGGTGCCAACAGACGGAGAATCCCATATGCCGTGCCGACCAGTAACCCAGTCAGGCCACTGGCGCGACTGACCGGTGTCATCGTTCCCATCAGATACAACGTCAGCAGCGGTGTCACGAAGGTGTTGGTCACGTCCAGAAAAAACAGCAGCATGCCACCCTTCAGCAGCACCGGCATGTACGCAAACGAAATGGCGATAACCACAGGTGTCAGCCACTGACCAACTCGCAGATAGTGATCATCGTCCCGATTCTTAACCAGCAACCGGGCATAAACGTCGCGCGTAAGCAGCGCCGCAAGGGATGAGCCAATCGAATCGTACGTGGAAAATGCAGCTGCAAAGATGCCGGAGACAACTAAACCTTTAAGACCCACAGTCTGCAGCTGACTGACCAGATACGGATATATCTGATCCTGGTTGCCGCCAGGCAGTATGCTCGGATCAGGGGCTACCGCACGACCAAGGATACCCATCGACAGATTAAAGAAGGACATCACGATCATCACGATCCCCGCCAGGGATGCGCACATCTTGAAATCCCATTCACTCTTCGCCGCAAACATCCGCATGCTTTGCGTGTGATTGACGATCGGGTAACTCAATCCAACGATGAACATACTGATCGCCACCAGCCAGCCGGGCGTGATACGGGCAATGACCTGTTCCTGTTCACGATACTCACCACCCAGCAGAAGCTGCCGTTCAATCAGCTCAGGTGTTTTGTGACTCACATCTGTCAATGCGACGTTCTGTCGCCCCACCTCCAGCAGGTCCACCAGCTGAGCATCGTGTTCAGCCAGCCGACTGCGCGCACCATCCCAGCCGCCGACCTGCTGATAAACAATCCACCAGATCACCAGAGCCGCAGTAGTCATAACCACAAACTGCAAAGCGTCAGTCACGGCAACCGACTTCAGCCCCCCGAACGCAGTATAAATGCTCGCAATAACGGCAACCGCGATCACCGCGGAAAATGACATCGTGTAGGTCCACTCACACACGACGCTCAGCGTCCAAAAAAGTGAGCAACCGATAATGCCCAGCACCAGTGTGCGATACTGCACCTGGACGAATGCGCACAGCACGCGGACAGACGTCCCGAACCGTGCCTCCAGATACTCCGCATTCGTATACATTCCGGCACGGTACATAGGAAGAAACACCACAAATGCAGCCAGTGCCCAGCCAGTCGTAGCGCCAACCATGTTGGTCACAAAGTAGCTGAATCCCAGTGTGTATGTCCCCCCAGAGTCAGCAACCAGGTCACTGGCGTCGATGGCAGTGGCGTACATCGAGATGCCAATGATCCACCATGGCAACTGTCGGCCTGCCAGAAACCACTCACTGCTGGTACGAACTCCGCTGCGCGCGATGAACAGTCCGCATCCAATAATCGCCCCATTCAGACCGACTACCACCATCCAGTCCCAGATGCTCATCCAGCGTTGCCTCCCGGTATGCAGCCTTTGCAGAAATCACGATTCGGCATTATGTGAGCTTACACCCAGAACGGCAAGTGGTTGGACCACGGCCCGGACTGTTGTACAATCATCCTGTCAGCGACAGGGCACCAGCAAACTTGCGACGAAATCAGAAACAAACTGGCAAAGCTGCGACTCACCAGGTGCCACTGAGGCAGCTTTCCGAACAACTACTGTCACGAACAGCCACCTCATGCCGGGTCACATAGAAGCTCGCCGCGATCTTGCGGCCATTTTTCGCTGGTCGTCTCAGCTTGGCCTCAGCGAAGGCATTTGCAATCACTACTCTTACGCCGTGGACGATCGGCACTTCCTGGTCAATCCCATTGGGGTGCACTGGCAGGAAATGCAGGCCGGGCACCTGCTGCTGGTTGATGCGCAGGGTAATGTGGTCGAAGGGCAGGGCGAAATCGAACCCACGGCGCTGTTTATCCACTGGCGCATTCACCACCGTGTACCGCATGCTCGCTGCGTTCTGCACACTCACATGCCGCACGCTACAGCGATCGCGTCGCTGGACAAGGGACGACTGGAGATGATCTGCCAGAATTCTCTGCGGTTCTACAACGACATCGCTTACGACGATGATTATCGAGGTCTCGCTCTGGACGATGAAGAGGGAGACCGTATCGCGGAACGACTGGGAAGCAGCCGGATCCTGTTTCTGGCCAACCATGGTGTGATCGTCATCGGAGGCAGTATCTCCAGGGCCTTCGACGACCTGTATTACCTCGAACGAGCCTGCGAGGTGCAGATTCTGGCACACGCAACCGGATTGCCTCGCAAGACGGTCGACCATAAAACAGCTCAAATCACACACGACCAGTTCGCCGATGATCAGCCCTTTGCTGATGCCCATCTGGCTGCCATCCGACGCATCCTCGATAAAAAATCACCTGAATATGCTGACTGCTGACGTGGTCGCGCCCCTGATGCCGCAGGTATCGCCTCATTACCACTCATGAGCACTACAATAATTGGAGTCCCCTGTGCAGTTAATCAATGACACCGACGTTTCCATAACACCGCTTGATGGCCAGACCGTGGCCGTTCTGGGCTACGGGAATCAGGGACGGGCTCAGGCACTTAATCTTCGTGACAGCGGCGTTGATGTGATTGTGGGAAACCGTGACGACGAGTACCGTCAGCAGGCGGTCGATGAAGGATTTGTTCCGGTAACGATCTTAGAAGCTGCCACTGCCGGGGATGTGCTGCTCGTCCTGACAACCGACGAATGCATGCCGGAAATCTGGGCAGATCACATTGCCCCCGGCATTCAGTCAGAAAACACATTATGCTGGGGAAGCGGATACAACGTCGGCTACGATTTGATTGAGCCACCAGAAAACGCAAATTGGATCATGATCGCCCCCATCATGCCAGGGAATGTTGTGCGGACGCGTTATGAAGAGGGTCGCGGTGTGGTCGGGCAGTTTGCCATCGAACACGATGCTACCGGATCGTCACGTGAATTGACGCTGGCTCTGTGTAAAGGAATGGGACTCACACGGGCCGGGGTTTATGAAACGTCTTTTCGCGGCGAAGCTGAACTGAATTTGTACACTGAGCAGGTTGTGTGGCCTGGTCTGGCAGCGTGGATGGTCTACTGTTTCGAACTCGCCGTTGAGCAGGGGTGCGATCCGGAACATGTCATCATGCTGCTGTATGCATCGACAGAAAATTCTGAAATCATG
>Ga0315315_10002349_pt1 | contig 17283 bp, 22 predicted proteins | sample M140m3416metaG_FD_203699 | JGI IMG/M metagenome (GOLD analysis project Ga0315315, IMG submission 203699) | Ammonia-oxidizing marine archaeal communities from Monterey Bay, California, United States - M1 40m 3416 | ecosystem: Environmental > Aquatic > Marine > Intertidal zone | place: USA... | reverse complement strand
ATAACTCTTAATTGCGTTAATTGCATCTTCAAGGCTAAAATGTTTCTCAGTATAAATTGCCTCGAAGAACGGGTGTGGGTAATCGTCCTCATCTGCCCACAAGACGATAATCTTATGCTTATGATGAGCGTGTTGAAGTTCCATAGCTGTACCAGTGCCTTTACCAGACGAACGCCTAACATCAGCTAGTACTACCCTTGAGTAAGCAATATCTTGAAGATCCATTTTATATATCCTGCGACATATGTTCATGTTGCGTTGGACCTCTTCAAGCTTACCTATCTGGTCGTGAAACGATACTCGCCTTGTAGGGTCTAATGTATCAATACCCTTCTCTGCTAACATCGCAGTAGCCTGACTGCGCCACTCTTTCATGTATTGCTCTGATACGGACTCCATGCTCCCCGCTAAGTAGCAATAATCTCTTGATTTCATTGCTTTTTCCTTTTCTTAATTTGTTCAAGAATGTCTATGCGCCTCTGAGTAGAAGCGCTAGACCACTCTCTTATTTCTCCAATAGATCGCTTACAGCTTATACAGACTGATCTACTATCCAGCTTACATACCTTAGTACATGGGCTGTTCATAGATCTGCTTTAAGCATTATTTCACCATTATCAGCTTTCTGAACTATATCTAGCTCAACGTACATGCTTGAGAAATCTTTACAGACTAACACTTCTGCATCATCCTCAAACTCTTCCAGCCTAACTCGTAACTCACTGACTGTCATTTTCTTCCTCCGGGTCATCATCCCATGACATGATGCGACCTAATTCGTAAAGTTTAGTTTTAACTACTTCAAACTCAGTAGGTGTGACCTTCTTGTATTTACCCAGCTGTTTCTCTGAGAATACGTCTTGAGCATCAAACATAAGAAAAGCTATGCTAGTCGGCTCTGCCTCTGGATCTACAAGAACAGTCTCTTCTTCCTGCGCATACAAGCCAAGATCATCTAACTGAGTACTATTTAGTTTCTTCCAGTTAATCATATCTAAATTTCTTTTCTCCTTTACCAGCACTACTCCCATACGTTAACCCTTATGGGCAAGCTTGTTAAGTACTTCTTTCAACTGCTCTTGAAGAGCACCATCTGGGTATTTGCCAAACTCAGAATCTAGTACAGAAATGCAATACATCTCCATGTCATCATATGTACAGTCTACATTATCTAGGTGAGCGTAAACCTCCATGGCCCTGTCTCTTGCGGCACACTCTCCCTCATACTCATCAAATATCTGACCAGTGGTCCCAGTCATCATAATCTTTCTCCTCTACGTTAATAGTAATAAAGTGTACAGAATAGCTATTATAAGCATCAAAATCACTTGCTACTTCCTTTACCTCATTCATTAATATGTTTTTACAGAGCTTAAGATGAGAACTATATTTAGCACTCATCCTAGGGCTCTTGCCAACATCGAGAAGCTTGTGGTCAAAATAATCACAAGCACCACGTAGGCTCAAATTGGAATAACCACTATAGGCTAATCCGGGTATTACAACACAACTCAATAGCTCTTCTTTACCACTTGGTGATTGCTTTATAAACAGTACCTCAGTTGTAAAGCTCATGGCTAGTACTCCTGATAGATAGGCTGAAATAGCTCCCACTTATCTTCAGGAATAGCCTTTGCCAGTAACACGTTAGACTGGGTATTCATAGTAATATGATCCCCTTCTCCCTTATAAGATACAAACAAAGCCCACAACTCAGCTGAAGTAAAACTGTCGTTTAAGCTTATAAGCTCACCCTTAACAAGAATCTTCTTGATAGCACTGAAGAAATCATCATAGGTGATGTTACACTCGAATGTCTTAACAATGTTGTCAACCTTACAAGCATCTACAATAGGCTTATACTGGGCCAAGCCCTCATTAAGAGAAGAGGAATCTTGTAGATCAATAGCCTCGTTAAGGTTGTACCTATCTTCGTAAGCTAACCTGTAATGTTTAAAATAGACATCTCTCTTGATTGTCATCAATAGATTGCCGTTAGTTAACGCTTGAAGCGCCATAACCGATTCACCGATACCTTTCATAAATCCTCCTAGAATATGTCAAGACTATCAACGATCTCATTACGAATCCGTCTGCGAATGTTAGCTAACGCTCGCTTAGGGCTTGTACCAGAGACCACCTCTTTGTGACCAGTATCACTAGTCCACTCAGCAATGTAACGCTTCTCCAAAGTAGGAACACCTTTGACACTGTATACAGGAGAAGACTGTCTTACAACTTTCCTGTTTTTAAACATTGCCCCAGATGCTACTCTGAATACACAATCCTTAGACTGATCGATATCCCACTCATTATCACTTACCCTCTCAGTTGTCATCTTGAGGTTAGCGTGATATGGCAGTCTACCTTCTGCAGGGTTGTCATTGGTTGCAGATTCAACTTTTAGATTAAAGCCGGGAACAACCGAAGCACCCTCCTGAACAATTACAGGGTCACTTATCAAAAAGGGTCTAATGCATTGCGTTGTTGAGTTAACGTTAAACAGCATAGGAAATTCATAATGGTAACGATCCATCTTGCTAAACTGAGGTCTATTCTTAGCAATAGTTTTAGAAGCAGAGAACTGACAATCACCGTCTAGGTTAATAGTTGAGTAAGCCGTATCACCTATAAAGCGAAATACTTCCTGAAAGTTACGATAGTAAGAGGTATCTACTTCATACAACTTAATACCTTCACCTGCAGCAACTTCATCCTCAATCTCACCATGAACATAGGTTACTAAACCTCGCTTGTTATCCGCTACATTCACTACCAGATTACCTTTAAAGATAGATGCAAGGGTATCCAGCTGATCTCGAGAAGTCATAAAGGGTATAGTGTTACCACTGGTACGGAAAGCTAAGTGGCTAAGAGACATACCAACTGGCATAGGCTTAAAACCCTTAGGCATAACTATAGGTTGTGTACCACCAGTGCCCCAGCCTCCGCTCTTACCACCCTCTACTAACGGGTGAAAGTCAGTTGACCACCTAGAGTTACCTCCGGGCATCATCTCTTTGATACGCTCTTCAACCTTCTCTCTCATAGCCTGAAGACTGCGATTAGACTTACGCTCTTTTTCCTTCTCTTTATGTACATAGTTCTCAATGCTACTCAACATATTTCGAATAGAACCGATATAGAGAAGGGTATACAGATAAGAAGTAATTATCTCATAATGGATAACTGACTCCTTGTCAAAGTAATACAGAGAATTGCCCTTTGCATCAACATTAAAGGAAGGGATATCAGAGTCAAAATCTGAGACACTGAGCAACTTTGCCTGTATAGGTGATCTAAAATCATAGTCTAGAAGAGCGTTAGCTAAAGAAGGTATAGTAACACTACGATAATGTGTACAGATGTAGCGACTAAATCTAGCCTGTACAGATTCTAGGTAATGCGGTAAGTTAAGCATTCCATCTACTTCAAAGTTAGCTGCATTAAGACTAATTGGCTCTGCGTCAAAGTGCCGCTGCATTAGCCCGTGGTAGTGCTTTTGAAGAGGCGCAAGATGAACGCCGTACTTCTCTAAACTTACCTTAGCAATCTCATCTCGTTGCTTCCGAAGAAGAACAAGTGTTTCATAGATTTTGTTAAGGTCTTTCTGCTTATATAGCTTATTCATGATTAGCCTCAATCTCTATATAGTTTCCAAATCCCGGATCCATGTCTCTACTAGTAGACACCCATGTTACATCAGTCATTGTAGGTACAGAAAGAGAGTTGAAGTCAAGATACATATCTGTTAGACAGACAATAGCTTGAACATCTTCTCCGTGCTCCTCAACATAATCGAAGAAAGGTTGCGGGTCAGTGCCTCCAAATCCCTTACGAGTAATCTCATCAAGATTATCTCCGGGCTTATAGACTCTAACCTCGTTAACCGCAGTGTCACAGTCAATAACATGAACTGACTTTGGTTTCACGTCTTCGATAATGCCTTTAAGCTCTGCGCACATTGTTTCATTCTCTTTGTTCGAGACTGAACCACTGGTATCACGCCAGACATAAATGTTACCTACAGATTTCTTCTCAATGGAAGGCATGTAAAAGCCGTAATTAATAAGCTTACGGTTAGGTCTCCGATATGTGAAATCGTCAGGGACTTCTCCTACAACTGCTCTTCGAAAGAGCTCCTTCCAGTCAATACGAGGATTGCGGATTCTATCCAGAAGAGAGGAATAAGCGCTAGGCATCTTGCCCATACTTTTAGCCGTCTCAGCAGCCGCCAGAATCTTCCGTTTCGCTTGTTCTTCTAATTCTTTTAATTCCCCATCTGAGATGTAATCACCCTCGCTGTCTTCCCCCGAACCCTCGCCGGGAGCAATAACGTGGCACTCAGTGTCTTCTGGAATATCCTCGTCTTTAAGGTCAGCATAAATCTTCTCTGCCGCCCAGTTCTTATACTTCTTGTTAAACAATCCTCCTTCGATTGCTTCGAATACACCCTCATTACACAATGATTGAAGGGTGCTCTCGTTGATGGTGAAATCACAAGAGTAATTCCATTTCTTAGGATTGCGCTTACCCATACGATATGCGTGTAGCATAGCCATATGATCTGCTTCATGAGCTAAGAGCCAACAAAATTGTGGTAGCCTCAGGTTACGAACAAACTCCTCGTTATAGTAAATGACTTTACCATCAGTAGCCGCTGTAGGCATATCATCTCGCTGAATACACTCAGACTGTGAGACGATAGAGCCATGGAACGGCGCGCTTAACATCATTTTTACTTTTGCCTTAGCCAACCATTTTTCGGTTGTAACATTATCAGGGCAACTCATTCTGTTAACTCCATTGGTAGTAACATGTATCTGTTAGAGCTCTTAGGAGCGCCAAGAAGATTCTTAGCGGTTAACTCCGAAGCAATCTCTTCCAGACTAATGTCATGACTATACATCAGGTTAGCAATAGCCTCTATGATTTCTTCCTTGCTATCGGAAGCGATTACAGTCTGTAGACAACCATCTACTTTATAATCATCAATGATAACTGCTCCATCAGTATTGTCAGATTTCTCTTCAAGAGAAGCTGCCATTAACCTTGCGGCTAACGGCGAGACCTCTCCAACCATTGCGTAGCGGATATGACCATCTGCCTTATCCATTACAGTACTAGCTCTTTTCCGTTTGTCTGAAGCCAAGTCTTCATCTCTTTAGTCTTAAGCAGAGGTGAATCCTTAGCGCCTGTACGCATCAGAGCGTCTTTGACCAAGAAGGCCACCTGATCCTGATGCTTCAATCGGTTAGAGTAAGCAAGGATCTTACCGATGTTACTCTCATTAGCTCGTGATGCCAGAGCAGCACACAAGATATAAGAGACATTAACGTCTTCAGGTAGATCTGCACCTTCAGGGTTAGTGATAACATCTGCTGGGTCAATCATCTTTTCGTGTAGCTCAAGGTGAGTAACAAAGTCGTTACAGGCACCTGCACCTACTGTTGAAGCAATACAATGATTCAGAGCAGTATTGTTCATAGCACCGCTCTCTTGCATACCCAGCAGAGTGTTAACCCGCATCCACGAACGTGGTGAAGGGCAAGCGTCTCTAGCAACATCAAACTCAGCAAGGCGCTGAGGGAACACTCGAAGGAACGAGGTTAGTTTAGGATTAGCTTGAACCGTGTTAAAGTAGTTGATAGCATCATCAAGAGTGGCATCTACTTCAATAGGCATCAGGCGGTCACGCAGATGTGTTGGAATCTGGTTAGTACCTGCCCTATTAGACATACGGTTATTAGCTACTACTACAGTCCATCCCTCACCTAAGATGTGCTCGCCCACACGATGCTCATTAACTAGCTGAGCGGCAATGTTAAGGTTAGCCATAGGTGCTTGAGAGATCTCGTCCAGAAACAACAGACCCTTGCCTTCAGTAGGAAGCCAATCAGGTCTAGCACGAGAGTACTGCTTCTTACCGTTATCCTCATCGAGGTAAGGCATACCGCCTAGCTCGCCACTATCGTATTGGGCAAGTATAACAGTGCGACACTCGATGTCCAGTTCTTCAGCAGCCTGCTCAACAATAGCAGTCTTACCGATACCGGGGTCACCAACAAGCTGAGGAACCATCAGTTGACCTACTTTAGTTCCCTCTGCCTTAGCATCAATGTTGTGCTCAACAATGGCTTTAACAATGTCTTTCGCTTGTGAAATGTTCATATACTAATCTCCTAGTAATTTAATTAAGCGCAATCTTCCATGTACTCTTCAATCCGGTATTGGATATCAAAGCAGTTATCAAGGTCCTCTGGGATATCATCAGCTTCGCTCATATCATCTGTATGATAAGCATCAGTACCTTCAGTATCCATAATACCTGCAAAGTCCATACCTTCCTCAACGTAGTATAGCTTTACTCTTACATTAAGCTTCTCAGCAAGGGTCTCAAAAATTGCTACAGGTGGACTCCACGCTGTGCTAAAGTTCATATTGAGCTGAGAAACACCTTCATCGACAATGTCTTCAAGATAGTCATGGCTATACTCGTAGATGTCCCACTTAGTTCCATAGTTCTCTACATTAAACCTGTACCAATCCTCTTCTCCATCTTCTCCAAGAAGCTTATTGGCAACCTTCTCTTCATCCGACATGTCTATATGTAACATAGCCCGAAAAGCACCTTCTTCTGCATTCTCGATAGCTTCATTCAACTTAGATATGTCTTCTGTCTTACCAGTAACTTCTACAAAATTTTCACACCAATTAGGCATACTTATTTATCTCCTAGTTTTAAAATAAAGGAGACCGAAGTCTCCGTATTAGATACTTAGTGCTTCTCACTTTTATCGCTATCTTTCATAGCTTCAAGTGCAAACATAAGCTTGTTAAAAGCAGAATCCATCTGCTCTTTCTGTGCCTCTTCCTGCTTCTTCTTGCTACCTAGTTCGTAAGCTGTTTTAAGAAAAGCCCAGCCAATGAACATGACACCTAACCAAACATATGACACGCCGTCAATAAGGCCTGCCATGTCCAGTAAGATTGCGCCAGCAGTAAAAGCAACAACAAAGTTGGTAAACATTACTTACTCCTTTTAAAGGGCCCGAAGGCCCATGTATTTTCCGTTTACGCTACACCACCAGCGTATAACAGTAGAGAGATTAATACCACAACAGTTGTACCAATCGCTAAAGAAATTAAAGCGTCTTTCACGCAGCACCCCCTAAGTCTACAATCTCACATTCGCCTGCACTACAACTCAATGTCTGAGCACCGGATGTTAAGTCTTCAGACTCAAAGTCAGCAAGGTCATTCCAATCAATTTCCATTGGCATCTCTAGAACTGCATCATTATACTGCTCCTCTGTAATCTCTTGATAAGGCGCTTGTTGGTATGTGTGCTCACTATAAGGTAAGAACGATATACCAGAAGCTAGGTCGAAGTTGTCCCAAATCCACTGCATACAAGGCAAGAACTCTTCAGGCTTGTAATACACAGTAATAGAAGGCTTGTGCTCACAGAAGTGTAGCTGGTAAGTCTTCCACAACTCTAACTGCTGGATTGCACCTACCTCTTCAACTGTCACTGACGAAGCAGGAGAGCTAATAGGGAAGGAGAATACAAGGTTAGAGTCAGGCTTCATAACATCAGGCTCACATGGGAACCCGACCTGCTTCATGTACTGAGCCATAGGGTCTTTTACATCAGCCCGAACAGTTCTAATATAGTGACGAGAAAACCTCGGGTGAATACCACTAGCACTATTAGTAAGCTGAGATACAGTACCGCTAGGCTTGACACAAGTAATTGCAGCTGCAGGATTAATCCCAATTTTCTTAGCCCATTTTCTATTGGTGTCAAGGCATACTTTACGAATTTCAACTAAATACTCCTCAAGCAACTCAGTGCCCTCAGAACCAGACAATACAGAGTGATCCATAATACCTGTCATAGACACACCCAGTAAAGCTTCTTCTTCTGTATTCTTCTTCCATATCTTACGCAGATAACGGAAGTTAGTTAAAGAAGCTTGAAGGGTTCCAAAGATAGTTGCTACTGTTGCTTTGTATTTAAGGTCTTCCAGACTGTCTCCTTCACGAACAATGATCTCGCTCAGGTTGCAGAATTGATTAGGCCTTAAGATTATTTCTGAGCAGGGGTTGCAACCAAATGCATGGTCAGGATCCCTACGCCCATGAGACTCTACAATCTTCTTGCAAGCTAAACGAGAGAAAAACCCTCGCTCTCCCGACATGGAGTCGTAGAGTGACTTGGCTTCATTGAGGAAGAAAGGAAAGTCTGGTTTACTATCGTATACTGCCGAGTTATTGGCCAGCGCCCGCTCAGGGTTGTTGACCCACCACTGACCGGACTTAGCATTACGAACACGATCGTCTGTGGGATCAGAAAGCGATATAAGCGCACTACGTCTTACTCCTCCCACGACAATTACTTCAGCTATCTTACAACACAGGTCATGGGCTTCCAGTGTTGTTAGCCGCCTACCTGCAGCGATTTTAAAAGTCTCTACAGTGTAAGTCATTAATGATTGCAAGGGAGCAGGTCCACTTGCCCTGCCTCCAAACGTCTTAAGAGGGGCTCCAGCTGGCCTTACCTTGGAAGTATCCCATGAGGGGACCTTGCCAGAGTAGAGGAGAGCAATAAGCTCTTTAACCGCTTCAACCCATCCTATCTTAGAATCAGCAACACTGATAACAACATCCGAGTGACTAAACTCATCTGCTACTATAGGTAACTTATCTACATACTTCTTCTCTACAGAGAATCCTACGCCAGTACCACAAAGTAAAATATACATGAGTTCAGAGAACGCCAGAGGATGATCGATAGCTACATAGCTGCAATTAAATCCAGCAACATTATCGCGATCTAGGGCCTTACCAGCAGTCATTAGGGTCCTCATGCTGGGCATCACATGCTGGTTTAATACAGCTTGGTATAGCTCCTCTGCTTCTTTCTCGTTAACCTTGCCAGTGCTTTGCCAATAATCGGTAAGTCGGCGGCAGGTCTCAGACCAATTCTCTCTACGACCCTCATCAGGTAACCATCTCGCATAACGAGAGGCCGCGATAAAGTTTTCGTAGAGACCCATCTGTGGTGGATTTTTTGTCATTATTGTTTTCTCCTGTATTAGAACTCATTGTCTACTTTGTTTTTAATGTTGGCGTAGTAATGTTGTTTCTCTTCCTCGGTAATCTTTACGATTCTGTTACCAAGCATACAACCATACTTCTTCTCTTTCTCTTTAATTGCCTTCTCAAGAGAAGGTCTTACACCACTGTTGGGTGCAAGGATGTTAATAATAGCTTCTAATGACGCCACTACATCAGCGGCTTCTTCGTATATGTGATCAATATTGTAGTCTTCGCGGTTACCCTTAGACTCTTCAAGAAACTCATTAACCTCCTCCTTAAGCTTTGCGCGTGCAAAATGAAGCTTGTTTATGAACATGTCTTTCATATGCTCATCAAGCTCTTCTGGAGCGTAACCGTGGTGCCTTTCAAAAAGTTCAGGCACCTTGTTCCTTACTAACTTAAATTTACTCATCTTACTCTCCTAGTGTAAGTACCTGTCGTTCTGCATAGCAATTACAACTATCCCATTAGACTGTAAGAAAGCAATACTGTCTTTCTCGCAATCATCAAAGCTACCTTCAAACACTACAAGTGTTATTCCAGAAGCAATAATAGACTTAGCGCAATTAAAGCAAGGTGGTTTAGTCACATACAGAGAAGCACCCTTAGCACTCATAGTAGATTTAGCTACTTTAGCGATAGCGTTAATCTCTGCGTGTATCACCTCTGGTCGTGTAATTAATGAACCATCAATGAAGTCCTCACAAACATTGTTATAACCGTGTGGGGTACCATTGTAACCAGACGATATAACTTGATTGTCTTGAACAATAACACAACCTACCTTTGCTTTATTAGCTTTGCTATGGAGAGAGACAGCCCTTGCGAAACTCATATAAGTTACGTTCCAGTCTAATATAGTCTCCATTTCTACTCCCTTGTTTCTCCACGCCACTTCATAGGCGAACCTTTAGCCGCCCATTCATCGGCCTTGTGATTGTAATAGACAAGATAACCTTGCCTGCTTGTTTCTCTCTTGCACTCATCGGGCATACACATTGGAGGACTAGTAGGTCCTATATGTGGTATACCCTCAGGCGGTACAGAGAGAAGCGTTTCCATCTTAGTGATTGTTAAGTGGGTCTTACCGTAGCGACTTGTATACACGCGACCAAGAGCCATCATGACCCTAAATACACGCATATAGTTATCACTACTGGCTCGAACCCACTTGGCTGTTGGATGATTAACATGTGTCTCCTTATACACCTTATCCTTGCGGGGGCTGTTAAAGACATGATGTGCAGTGCTCAATAATTGAGCGTATTCCAGAATCATCTTAACCACATGCTTATCGCAATGGGCCTCTGCACACTGATCGTCATCATCATCTAAGTCAAAAAAGTTCATATCAATGAAATCCTATAGGTCTCTTCAGTAGTTCTTTAAGTTCAGGTGTAGTCTCAATCTTAAGCTTAACCTCGTCTCTCAACATCTGCACTACACGATCAAAGTCAGGCAAGTCTGGCTCATACAGTGAGCGTTCCTTAACAACTTTAAAGTCACCTGTAGTCAACATCTCGATATTAGGTATCTGCTTATTTCTGAATCTACTCTTGAAGAACTTCTTGAACGCTAGCTTCTGTTGATCATGGGTTAAGAAAGAGAACTCCATCTTGAGGTAGAACCTACGAATTACTGCAGGGTCCAGTAACTTAATGAAGTTAGTAGTACAAATAACAATACCCTCAAACTCGTCAAGACTTGTAAGAAGTTGGTTAGTCATTGTTCTACTATACTCTTTGTTAGTAGTAGCTCTATTCATTGCCAGTGAATCGATCTCATCCAGCAACAAGATATTCCTACTACCCTGCGCTTCTCTGAACAGCTGAGCTAACTTCTTCTCACCCTCGCCAATATACTTATCTTGTATATCTGCGTAGGATCGTTTAATTAGTCTCAAATCTAACTCTGCAGCCAAGTGCTCTGCAAGTGCTGTTTTAGAAGTACCGGGAGCACCATGAAACAAACAAGTGATAGAAGTAGGTTGGTCTATTTTAGGTTTAGCCAGAATAGCGTTAAGCCTATCCAAGAAGTGTGTAGCACCGGGATTGGTGTTTACAAGCCCCTCTTCAAAAGCAATCTCGTTATTCCTTACGCCCCTCTTAGTATTAGGACTAACCCGTAGGCCCTTACCGTAGTTAATACTCTTAGGTGTCGTGTTCTGTGCTTCAGCCTCTTCCTCTACAATGATTTGAACCTGTAGAAGACCAATATAGATAGAGTAAATCTCATCTTTATTGAGAGTAACATTAGACACCTTGAGGCTAACCCCAGCGACATCCTTAGTCATATTGGCTTTACACCACTCACCTACTGCGTATTCCTTATCAGTAGTACCACGATTAACCTCCTGATCACTTACACCTGAACCTAGCATAGCGGCGAACATGTGCTCAACATCTTCACTAGACTCTTCACCCGGGGGCTTGGTAGAAATACCTTCAAGCTCCCTTTTGTAAGCCGCTAATTCATGACCTAACCAATACCTGAAGGCGTCAGAACGTACAGCTGGTTCTGCAAGGTTTTCACTAATCATTGCGACTATGTTTTCCCTTACATCATAGCGACCATAGGACATCTGCTTACTAGCTTTGCGCTTAATAAGCCTGTGAGTGTCCATGCAAGCTTCATACTTACAGGGTCTTTTAACAAAATGACATTGCAAATTATCTCTGCTGAGAAAGGCTTTTACTTCCTTCTTGATCTCAACAAAGTCCTCTTCAGAAACGTTAGTTGCTTCTTTCATACTACTCTCTCTAAATATCTACAATTAGCTCATCTTCTGTATCTACAACACCTATAGAGTCTTTAGTCCCTGAGTAGTTAAGTCTACCTGTATGATAGTCATACGTAGCTTTACCTGCGGGACCTGTTAGGCCTGTGTAGCGACATTTCAGAACTGCTAGTTTAATGGTGTTACGCGTGTCTGATCCCTCAGCGTTTAGGTTACGAGCAAAAGCGAATATATCGTAAGATATCTGCTTAATCGAACCTGAACCTCTGATGTCATCAAGACTTGCTAATACACCATCCTCAAACGATTTACCGGACTCACCCATTTTACGTAGGTGAGACACAAGACCTAGCCAGACATTGCGTCTTTTGACCATTCGGTTTAGGCTGTTCATTGCCTTGTCTTGTGCTTCGTTTCCCTGCAGACCGTCAAATCCTTCTGAGGTCAACAGTGTTATGTGGTCAAGAAACAGGTGTGTACAACCGGATAATGCCATCCACTCAAGGCTATCCAGTATATCCGAACCTAGCTTACAGTCCTCGTGATTAAGGATAACAACTCTGTCATTACCAAACACCTTATCAAAGCCAGTCTTGAGCTCTTCAAGCGGTATCTCGTCTTTAGCAGGGTTCCTGTTAATAGCTAGTCCTGATAGCCTACGTGCAGTCTCTGCTGGTGACTCCTCTAAAGATACAATACCTATCTTAGTGTCATCCGTAGCATTCAACAAGTGATACATGATCTCTCGCATCATAGTAGACTTACCAGAGCCGGTACCTGAAGTAAACAGAGTGATCTCGCCTCTGCGCATACCCTTAGACTTCTCATTGAGACCCTGAAGACAGGGAGGATATGACACAGATTCAATCTCTGAGTAGCTTTCCAGAGACTCCCAAAGATCAGCTACAGAGATAATGCTGGCAGGTTGCCATGGTTCAGCATCCCATATACACTGCATTAGTTTCTTATAACCGTGAGTAACTAAAGTATCTGAAGCATCCTTTTCAGGCAGAGTACAAATCTTGACTTTATCTGCCCCTATGATCTTACAGGCTACTTCAGTAGCTTTCTCCCCTTGCTCATCCGCATCGAAGCATATAACTACTTCATCAAATGATCGAAGGTACTGAACATGTTCACTAAGAGATTTCTTAGCAGAACCAGCGCCACCCGGAAGAGACACTACAGGATAGAATCTCCCATACTCTTCGTAGGTAGCCTGAGCTATCGCCAGAGTATCAATCTCACCTTCAGTGATTATGATACGTCTACCACCCGATGGGAACAGATGCGCTCCAAATAACTCTGGGTGTTTAACTCCAGCTGGTTCTGACCTAAAGTCTTTAGGCATTTTTCTGACTTTATAACAAGCTATTCCGTTGTCACCCTTGTAGGGATACCAGTGCTCAAGTATCTTTCCTCCGGGGGATTGCTCGATTGACTTAACTCCGTAGAAGATTGTGACTTGCTTCGTGATATGTCTTTCTCTGAAGCCTCTGTCTCTTCCTTCCTTTGGGCTAATCGCATCAATTCGTTGGAAGTCGCTCTGCGCATAACTACCTATCTCCAGTATGTTATCACCGGACAACTCTGATGCTTTAAAGTGGCTTTCACAACTAAAGCAGTAAGCATGTCCATCAGAATAGATTTGCATAGCATCTGAGGAGCCACAGTCTTCATTGATACAAGGCTGATTCCTACTGACTATGCTTGAATCATCTTTCATCACATTCTAAGCTCCTTTGGTATTTTAGTGTTTAAGTTAGAGATCCTATTAGGGGGTATAAACTTGATAGCAGATATCTGGCCATTATAGTAAACACGTTTACCATCTTCTGACCTAGCTCGAAGCACGTCACGCTTCACTTGCTCTTCTACCTCAGCATAAACCAAATCACCTCTGCAAGAGTATTCTCCAAGGCACACGAACTGCATGTTCCTAACACCGTGTGTCTTAATGTGTTCTGCAAGGTGGATTGAAGAACCTGCGTAGGTTCTCCAGTTAGTTTCTTTGCCATAGTTTCTGCTACTCTTCTTTCCTGCGTGTTTATATTGTTTACGCCCTATGTAGCCTTTCTTGGTCTTTGTGCACCATATAAGATACACAAAGCCAAAGTAAAGGTCAGGTCTCATCATTTCATGGAATGACCAATGCCCATTATCAAGAACACTGTTTTTATTAGTTTTAGATTTTGAAGCGGACATCCTTAAATCTCCTAATAAGTATGAGGTCGCCGGTGAGTTGTAGCTCCTTCTCCCAACTAACGCCATACTGGTCTTTGTAAGCTTGAATTACTGTCTGACGTCGATTACCATAGGTAACCCCCTCAAGCAGTTTCTCGGCACGCTTAGTTCCAATTCCCGGAAGACCCGGAATATTGTCGGCACTATCACCCATAAGCAATTGCTTGTTTAACAGGTAATCCGCTTCATCATCGTCCACATGGGTCAATAGACCTTTCTTAATGTTGAAGTGAATACCCGGGATAGTGAGTAGATCTTTATCAATAGAAGCTATCGCATAGTCAAGTTTCGCTTCCATGCATTCCTGCGCCCACTGAGCTAAGAGATCATCTGCCTCTTGCCCGTGAGCCTCTTCTGCATCATGGCATTGCACCATATAGTCACGTAACCTGTTAATAAAAGCTCTATGCTCTTCATTGCCTTCTTTATTACGATTGCCTTTATAATCATCAAAGAAATCGTATCTAAAGTTGTTATCGCCTTTAACAGCGATCTTGGCGCTATCCCCAAACACACAGTCGGTAATGCTGGGGATTAAAGAGTCTAGAGAAGCTCTAGCTTCTTCTTCGGTGTTATCGTAAGCCGCGATATAAGCGATAACATCACCATCAATTAAACAAATCATTACTTAATACCGTAGTTATTAGCACGAGCAATGATACGATTCTTGTGCTCTACAAAGTGCTTAGAGCCCTGACGATAACGAATCTTAGTAGCATTCGACTTCCAGAACAGCGTAACGACCTGCTCTACGGAGTCATAGGTCCAAGTAGCGGACGGGGTAGCGTAAGACGCATAGCGGTAGTACGATGGGTTTGTCTTGTTCATAACATATCCTTAATGTTTAATTAGTGGGTTTCTTCCCAATTGTTTCCGATTTTAGCTTCACCATCCATGATGTTAACTCCAAATATCTTTGGGGCTTCTCTGAATGCTTCAGCTGCTATCTCAGCAACACGTTCAGAATCTTCAACTGATACGTCTAGCTGTACTTCGTCATGCATAAAGCATAGAGGATGAACATCAAGTTTCTCCTCCTTGAAACGCTTACGCATATAAGCAATTGCTGCTTTACAGGTTACTGCTTCGAATGATTGCAGTAGGTAGTTGAGGGCTTTGTGGTTGCTATCTGTGTAGATCTTTCGACCGTCTATAGCAGGGATATAGCCCATCTTAGGGTTCTTCATAGACGTCTGTTCTAGAGCTCTCTGGACCCTTGCGGTGAGGTTCCCAAGACCCGGGGTGTTCTCAATGAAAACCTGCTTCATTTGATTCCCGAATTTTGGATCACGTATACCTTTAAGTATTAGAGACAACTTACCACCACCACCGCCGAATAGAAAGGCGTATAGGAATGGCTTAGCAGTAGCTCTTGGACAGCCGAGGATGTCAGCATTGCGCTGGTGAACATCTCCGTTAAGTACTTCGTCAGTGAAGTCTTTGTTATCCAGATAATGGCACAGGGCACGCATCTGATTACCTGAAGAGTCAGCGCCGACAATAACTCGACCATTCTCTACGATAAACAATTGACGCATTTCCTTACCCCAACGAGCGTTAGGTGAGGGAACATTTACGATGGTGGAGTGACGAGCTCTCGCAGTCGGTGTACCGATTGTAAAGCAGTCTCCATGAAGCCTGTTATGGTCGTCAAGATCATTAAGCCACCCCACAAGAATGCTGTGGCGAGACCTAGTAGTATAATAAGTATCGACCATAGTACCCACCTCACCAAGGGCCTCAAGGCTCTTTGTACAGAGTTTAGGTGAGACTTTAACCAAACCACCGTTGGGTAGCTTTTTGTAATTGTGCTCGAGTGGTTCCCACCCTTGCTCATACAGAAACTCCTTAACATACTCAAGGCTACCCATTTCAGGTTTAAGAACAGTTACACGGCTGTAATCACCGGAAACTAACTTATCTGTCAAAGCAGACTCTGGAGGTATACCAAAGTAATCTGCTATGTTCTTAGGGTAAAACCCGTTTTTGTTGAATTTAAGTTCTTTATGCTCCTTGTCAGTGGCTTTGACTTTCGTACTGAGCATAGGCTCAATCTTCCTTTCAATGCTTAACATTTCTTCTTCCATCTCGGAAGCTAACTCAAGAGCCTTCTCTTTATTAAAGAGCCAACCCCTATCGCTTGCTTCTTGACAGAACTGAGCGGTTTCATGCTCGAATCTAAGACTCTGCTTGATAACAGGTTTCTTAGCAGACAGAGCACGCATTTCTTTAACTAGTAGATCATAGGCTAGGTGATTAATCCTAACGTCCTCTCTACAGCGGTGTAGCATCTCTTTAGAGTACTGCGACCAGTCTTCATGTTCTGGTTTAGGTACTTTAAAATACTCACCGAATTTAGCCAGAGCGTGTCTACCACCAAAGCGTTTATAGTTAAGAACTCTGGACATAATGAGAGTATCAACAATAGATACCTTATCCTCAAAGTCCCAACCCTTAATCATCTTTAGCGCAGGTAGATCGTACCCAATTATGTTATGGCCTATGAGCGCATCAGCGCCTAGCATAAAGTCATAAGCTTCATCAAAATCTGGATAGTCATCATCGTAATCAGTGAAGATGAACTCTTCTTCAGTCTCTATGTCTCTAGCGACTAAAACCCAGAGATTAGAAAGGGACGGCAAAAGGCCATCCCCCTCGAGGTCCCAGACCAGCTTCAAGATTAGATATCCAGAGGCAGGCTGTCGTGAGCTTCACACGCAAATGCATAAGCATCTTTTGCTGTGTTAAAGATCAACTTTTGAGTAATCCAATCGTTGTCGTCATCACGACCACCGATCTCAACCATATAGCCATTGCTATATCGGTAGACAGTTACTGCTTCATTTACTTTGGTTAGCTTTAAGCTTTCGTTCGACATACTAAATCTCCTAGTACTATTAGTCATTGTTGTTGGGGTCTACTTTACCTGTCTGCATATACTTGACAAGGCAATTTAGGTACCACCGTGCTTTACGATATTCTTGTTCAACATCGTCTTTCTTTCCTGCCCGCATCAGATACTTGTATACCTGACCGAGCAAATGTGATTCAACGCCTTCCTTTCCTTCAAGCATATGTTGCATCATCTCCATATACTGAAAGCCCGGAACGACATCGTTATAGTGAGAGCCAGATACTGCTTTAGATATTTCATCGTCTTCAGTAATCCAGCCAGTTCCTCTACGTGCAAGCTCAGC
>Ga0315315_10002348_pt1 | contig 17284 bp, 15 predicted proteins | sample M140m3416metaG_FD_203699 | JGI IMG/M metagenome (GOLD analysis project Ga0315315, IMG submission 203699) | Ammonia-oxidizing marine archaeal communities from Monterey Bay, California, United States - M1 40m 3416 | ecosystem: Environmental > Aquatic > Marine > Intertidal zone | place: USA... | reverse complement strand
AAAATATTCGATGATATTGCATTTTATGACCCTAATAAAAGCATTGATCAATATCCCGAAGAAGTTCAGTGGTTTAATTTAATGAGAAATCTTACCATGACAGGATATTATACATCTGAGGTTGGAATTAAAGAACTTGATTATAAAGGTAACGCTCCAAATGTCTGGAACGGCGTTCCGGGAGAGGTTCTTGAAAAATACGGGATGACTTATGATAAAGATTGGTTAGACAAATGTGTAGATCAGTCAAAAAGAAATGAGATTGCAGTTTGGGATGACGATGGAAATTTAATTTCTTAAATTAAAAGGCTCCAATTATTTTTAATTGGAGCCTTCAAGTGGTACCTCGCAGAATCGAACTGCGGACACAAGGATTTTCAGTCCTTTGCTCTACCAACTGAGCTAAGGTACCCTTGGCTAAATTAGCTGAGCAAATATAATTTGTTTTATGAGAGGAACAAAAAATCATCTAAAAAATCTTCTGTATTTTTACTAATTAACATTTAAATTTTGAATCTAGTTATAGATATAGGAAACTCACTTTTGAAGTTAGGTATATTTAGAAAAAATATACAGGAAAATTATTTTGAGTTTAGAAGAAATTATCTGGAAAATGTTAGAGGCATTATAAACTCGAACTCAATCGATTACTCAATAGTCTCAAATGTTTCTTCAGAATGTGATGATTTGATTAATTTATTATCCAATGAAACTATATTAATTCCGTTTAATTCAAATTTAAAAATTCCTTTTAAAAATAATTATCAAAGTAAAGATACTCTTGGACATGACAGAATAGCTCTTGTTTCATCCAGTATAAAACATTATCCTGATGAGAACGTATTAATAATAGACATTGGCTCTTGCATAACATATGATTTTGTTAATTTTAAAAATGAATATGTGGGAGGAGCTATTTCTCCGGGCCTTTCAATGAGATATAAATCTTTGAATACATTTACAAATAATCTTCCCCATTTAGATCCAAAAAAAATAAGCTATTTGATTGGAAAAAATTCTTCAGAATCAATTCATTCTGGTGTCATTAACGGAATTATTTTTGAAATTAATGGATTGATTGATAATTATATCAATGAATTTAATGATATTAGAATTATTTTAACAGGTGGTGACTCTAAATTTTTGTTAAGTAACATAAAAAATAGCATCTTTGCCAATTCTAATTTTCTCCTTGAGGGACTAAATTTTTTAATCGAATTAAATAAAAAAAAATGAAAAATTTTTTTTCAATATTTTTTTTCTTATTTAGCGCAGGAATAGTTTTTGGACAATCTGGCAGTTTATCACCTTATTCTTTTTTTGGAATAGGTGAAAATACGTTTAAAGGTACAATAGACAGCAGATCCATGGGGGCAATAAATGTTTATAATGACAGTCTTCATTTAAATCTCACAAATCCTGCAGCTTACGCTGAACTAAAACTTGTAAATTACTCTGTAGGTATTGATTACACAGTTTCAAACTTAAAGAATAATATTTCTGAAAATAAAACCAAAACAGGAGGTGTTAATTATATGGCTATCGCAATTCCAACTAAAAAGTTTGTTTTTGGTTTTGGGCTAATTCCTAATAACTCTATTGGATACCTAATTCAGACAAGTGATGATACTAAGTCCCCCAAAGAAATTAATAGGTATGAAGGTGATGGTGGCGTAAATACAGCATTTTTAACACTTGGGTTTAAAATATTCAAAAAAATTAGTCTCGGGATTTCTGCAAATTATCAATTTGGAAATTTAGAACATTCAAATTCAAGATTTCTAGAGGGTATTGAATTGTTTACTACGTTAGAAAGCAAATCATCACTTAGTGGTATAAAATTTGTTTATTCAACATTGTACAAGGAAAAAATTTTTAAAGACTTAACGTTACATTTGACCTATACATTAACCCCAAAATCTACTGTTTACTCAAGAAACACTCAAATTCTATCAACAACACCAGGTAATGGAGGCTTTGGTGGTGATAGTGAGAACATTGACTTGGCTGCTTTAAATTTAGAAAGAACAAATATTTTAATTCCAACTACCAGTTCTTTTGGAGTTGGATTAGGAAAAGAAAAGAAATGGTTTGTTGGAATAGACTACACTCTAAACTTGGGTGGAGGATTTGAAAATAAACTTTTTAATTTAAAAAATGTTGAATATAAGCAAGGATCTAAAGTTTCATTTGGAGGTTTATATGTTCCTAATTACAATTCTTTTACTAGTTATTTTAGTAGGATTGTATACAGAGCTGGAATTAGGTTTGAGAAGTCAGGATTAAATATTAATAATCAATCTATAAATGAATTCGGCATAAATTTTGGACTAGGTTTACCATTACAGGGATTTCAAAATTTAAATTTTGGTTTTGAATTTGGAAAAAGAGGAACAACTAGTGATGGCTTAATTGAAGAAAACTTTGTTAGCGTCAGGTTGGGTCTTACTCTCAATGATAGATGGTTTGTAAGAAATAAGTATAATTAATAAATTTGATTTTTTATTTTTTTTAATAAATTTAAAAATAGTGATATGAAAAAAATATTTTGTATTGTAGTTTTAATTCAAAGCTTCAATATTTTCTCCCAAAATAAGGAGAATTGTCTTAGTAATCTATCAATTTTTGCTGAATATGCTAAAGTAAAGAATTATGATGCAGCTTATGAACCTTGGTCAAATGTTAAAAAAGATTGTCCTGAAATAAATTCTGCTCTATACATATTTGGAGAGAGAATTTTAAAAGATTTTATTAAGAAATCATCGTCAATAGCTGATCAAAATGAGTATAAAAAAGATTTATTAAATCTTTATGATGATTGGTTAAAGTATTTTCCAAAAACAAAAAGCGGAAAAAATCAATCAGGAAAAATTTTAGCAACAAAAGCACAATCAATGATTGACTATAAATTAGGTGACAAGCAAGAAATATATAACGTATTTGACAAAGCCTTCAAAGAGGATTCAAAAAGTTTTACTTCTCCAAAAGCTCTATATAACTATTTTAAAACTTACTTTAATCTATATAAGTCTCAAAACTCTTCAGTCAAACTTGAAGAGTTATTTGAAAAATATGAAGAATTGTCAGAAAAATTTGAGTTTGAGATGGATTCATACACACTAAAATTGGATAAACTTCTTAAAAAAGAAGAAAATAATGATCCTCTCACGGGTAGAGAGCTTCGAAATAAAAAAGTTTATGAGGTGAACATTGTCGCATGCTCTACATATCTCAAAAATTTAAATGCCATAATTGCAAAAGAGTCCACCTGTGAGAATCTAATTCCACTATACAGTAAAAATTTTGACAAATACAAATCTGATTCTGTTTGGCTGAATAGGGCAGCTAGCAGAATGGATAGTAAAGATTGCTCTGACGATCCATTATTTGTAAAACTTGTCGAAGCCCTACACGAATTGAATCCTTCAGCCAATTCTGCTTACTATCTGGGGCTTTTGAATGATAAAAAAGGAGATGGAAAGTTAGCAATTAAATATTATAATGAATCTATCTCACTTGAAAAAGATAGACTTAAAAAAGCTAAAACTTTATACAAAATTGCATTAAAATTTAAAAAATCCAAACAATTTAGTCAATCTAGAAACTATGCAAAAAAGGCATTAGAATATCAAGCTTCACTTGGTAGTGCTTATTTATTAATAGCTAACTTGTATGCCTCTAGCGCAAATAATTGTGGTACAAGTCAATTTGATAAAAGAGCAATATATTGGCTTGCTGCTAAAGAAGCCAGAAAAGCAGCCTCAGTTGATCCTTCTATTAGAAAAATAGCAAATAGGACAGCTGCAAGTTATGATGGAAGAGCTCCCTCAAAAACAGATATATTCACAGAAGGAAAATCTGGTGAAACTATTTCAATTAAATGCTGGATAGGAAAGAATGTTACAGTGCCTTCATTGTAAGTGATGAAAAACTTTTTATTAGTATTAATAATTTTGTGTTTTTTTTCTTGTGAAAATAATTTCAAAGAAATAAAAGATATTAACAGTTATAATTTTTATCCTGTTGGAGTTTCTCAAAACTTTAAATTAATTTATACTGATTCAGCTAAAGTTAAAGCTACTTTAACTGCTTTATTAAATAACGACTACACCAATCAAGAATTTCCATATTCAGAGTTTCCCGAAGGAATTGAAATTACTTTTTTTGATAAAGATAAAAATCCAACAATCATAACATCAAATTATGCTGTTATGTACAGTGAAACAAATATTGTAGATTTAATAGGAGATGTTATTATTAAAAATCACGATGGATCAATTTTAAAAACCTCTCAAATTTTTTGGGATCCACAACAAGAATGGTTATTCACTGAAAAAAAATTTGACTTCAAAAATGACGATTATGATATTGTTGGCAAAAGATTAGATGCTAACCGATCATTTACTATTTTTAAAACTGGAAAATTAGACGGAAAAGTTATGGTAGAGGATCAAGAAAATAAAACCAATAAAAATGAATATTAGGAAAATTTCAGAAATAGTCTATTTGATAATATTTATCATAGCGTCTGTAGATTTTATATTTGGTCCTCACGAAGAATCAAATCGTAAAAGCATACTTCTTTTTTTTGCATTAATTTCTTTGTTTATGTTCTTTTTTAGAAGATATTTCAGAAAAAAATTTCAAAATAGAAATAAATAAATTATATGAATTATGAAATTTTTGTTATTATTATTACAATTATTTTTTCTGCATTTTTTTCAGGAATGGAAATTGCCTTTGTTTCTTCAAATAAAATCTACTTAGAAATTGAGAAAAAACAAAATAGTTTTTTTTCAAATATTTTAAAGAAAATTACTAGAAGTCCCTCTAAATTTTTAGCAACTATGTTAGTTGGGAATAATATAGCTCTAGTAATTTATGGTTTATATTCTGGAAAATTAATTTTAGAATTACTTTTTCCTGAAATTAATAGTTCTGATTCCTTAGCTTTTTCTTATATATTTTATCAAACTTTGATTTCTACCTTCGTTATTTTAATTACAGCAGAATTTCTTCCAAAGGTTTTATTTCAGATTTATGCTAATATATTACTAAAGTATTTGTCTTTTCCATCTTATTTTTTTTATGTTTTACTTAGCCCAATAACTTTTGTTTTAAACTCTATCTCCAATAGTGTTTTAAGTAAATATTTTAAAACCAAAGAAGATGAATTAAGAATTGTTTTTAGTAAGGATGAATTGGGTGATTATATTAACGAAGAGTTGGCGTATGATTCAAGTTCTATAAATATAGATTCAGAAATACAAATTTTTCAAAATGCTTTGGAATTTTCCAATGTAAAAGCAAGAGAAATAATGGTTCCTAGAGCTGAGATAATTTCTGCAGATCGATATATCTCATTGGATGGTGTTAAAGAAATTTTTGTTAAAAATGGTTTATCAAAGATTTTAATGTTTACTGAAAATATTGATCATATTATTGGATGTATAAGCTTACAAGATGTATTTAAAGAACCTGAAAATATAAAATCAATTATTAATCCAGTTGAATTCATTCCTGAAGCAATGTTAATTAATGATGTTTTAAATTTATTGACAAAGAAAAGAAGAAGTATTGCAGTTGTAATTGATGAATATGGTGGTACGTCAGGAATTATTACTATTGAAGATATTATTGAGGAATTATTTGGTGAGATTGAAGATGAACATGATTCTCAAATTTTTTTGGAGAAAAAAGTTAACGAAAATTCTTATGTTTTTTCAGCAAGATTGGAAGTCAATTATATTAATAATAAATACAAATTAAAGATTCCTGAGAGTGATCAGTACGAAACTGTTGGGGGTTTTATTGTACATAAAAGAGGGGATATTCCCGCTGTTGGAGAGGTTTTGAGTTTCACTGACTACACTTTTAAAATTAAAGAAGTAACAAACACTAAAATTGAAACTGTTGAATTAATGCGTATCAATTAATAAATTACAGCTCTTTTTTTTTAATTGATTAGTATGTTGTATTTTCGTCTGCAATAAAAAAAATTTATGGCAATTTTAGGGAAAATAAGAGAAAGATCTATTTTTTTGATTTTAGTAATTGGTATGGCTCTTTTCGCTTTTGTAATTTCAGGAATCTTTGAAAATCAAGGATATGTGTCACAGGATCCTATCGGATCAGTTGACGGAGAGAAGATCTCAATTGAAGATTTTAGAGATCAAGTTGACTTTCTTCAACAAACATATAACTTATCAGGAATGATGCCTGTTAATAATGTTTGGGATCAAACTATTAGAACCTTGGTTTTAAAAAGACAATTTGAGTTAAGTGGTGTTGATTCTGGAAAAGATCATCTAGAATATATTTTATCTCAAAACTCAAATTTTAATACTGATCCCAGATTTTTAAATGATGCAGGTATTTTTGAAGTAGAAAAGTTAATTGATTTAATTCTCGAATTTAAAAACACTAATGTTCCTGCTTATGAACAATGGAAAAAACAAGAATTAGCATTTCAAAATCAATCCAATGAGAAAATTTACTCAGACCTAATAAAATCTGGTTTGAATTTCACTCACAAAGATGGACAATATGAATATTTACTACAAAATGACAAAGTTGATATAGAATATGTACAAATTCCTTATAAAACAATACCAGATAGTTTAATAAAACTCAAAAATTCTGACGTAGAAAAGTATATTAAATCAAACGAAATTGACTTTAAGGTAGATGCCTCCAGAAGTATTGAATATGTATTGTTTGAAGAAAAACCTTCAAACGAAGATCAGAATGAAATTAGGGAAACTTTACAAAGTTTTTTGAAAGAAAGAAAAGAATATAATGATGTTTCAAAATTAGAGGAAATTACCCCAAGCTTATTAACTGCTAAAAATTTATCAGAGTTTATAAATAAAAATTCTGAAATTAAATTTGATTCAATATATCTTACCAAAGGTTCCTTACCGACTAACGATGCAAATATTTTATTTAATCTTGATGAAGATCAAATTTATGGACCCTATTTGGATGGTGATTATTTTAAAATTTCTAGAATGTTAAATAAAAAGATTGGGGGGAATGTGAGAGCAAGTCATATTTTATTAGCATACAAAGGTGCTCAAAATGCCAATAATTCAGTATCGAGATCGAAATCAGAGGCAAGAAGAGAAGCTAACAGAATATTAGAATTGGTTAAAAAAAATCCAGGTTCTTTTTCGTCACTTGCTTTCGAATATTCAGATGGTCCATCTAAATCAAGTGGAGGTGATCTAGGTTTTTTTCAAGAGGGGAGAATGGCAAAACCTTTTAATGATTTCGTTTTTTCAAACAAAACAGGCTCAATAAACGTAGTTGAGACAGATTTTGGATTTCATGTAATAAATATTGTTGCAAAAGAGGATGTAGTTTTACTTGCATCGATAGCCATAAAAAACTTACCCTCTGACAAAACAAGTGACAATACTTTCAACATGGCTACCAAATTTGAAATTAATCTATCTAAGAATCAAAACTTAAACGCTTTAGCTAAAGAAAATGAATACGATGTTAAACTAGCAAGTGGTATTAAAATTTTAGATGATAATTTACCAGGTCTTTCCAATCAGCGAAGATTGGTTCAGTGGTTATTTTCCGATGAAGCTAAAGTTAATGCCTACAAAAGATTTGATCTCACCAAAGGAGGATATATAATCGTTCAAATCACTGAAATAAAAGAAGAAGGTTTGTCTACTGTAGATGATATTCCATTGGCAGAAATCTCGAAAATAAGAAACATAAAAAAAGCTGAAGTAATAATTAATGATAACAAATCTTTTAATGATCTTAGTGATTTAGCAAAAATAAATAATTCTGAAGTTAAAAAGGCATTGGCACTAAACCAAAAAAATGCAACCATCAGTGGAGCAGGATTGGAGCCCTTAGTTGTTGGTCATGCATTTGGACTGGAACTAAATAAAACTTCAGATTTTATTATTGGAAAAAATGGGGTATACAAATTAAAAGTTATTAAAAAAGATAAAGCTGTTGAATTAAATAATTATTCTTCTTTTGTTAATCAACTTTTAATTCCATCCAGATCAAATATTTTTAATGATATTTTTATAGCTTCAAAAGAATCAATTGAAATTATTGATAATAGATCCTCCTATTATTAAAAAAAAATCGAAAATGTTTCCTTAAGGTAAATCGTAAAAAATATAAATGAAACGAAAAACTTCATTATAGCCCCTGCAAGAATCCCTACAAACGTACCAATAGATGCTTTAATAGCTTTTTTTAGTTCTAAACCATTAATTAATTCGCCTGAAACAGCTCCAATAAAAGGACCAATTATTATACCAATTGGTCCTAAAAAAAATCCAATGAACAATCCAATTCCTGCTCCAATAATTCCTTTATTTGTACCTCCAAGTTTCTTTAAACCTATTAACGGAATAATCAGATCGAGTAAAAAAACTGTAATAGAAATTATAAAAGTTGCAGCAAGAAAAGAATAATCAAATTCTACCGAGGATGTAAAATGTAAAATTAATAATCCAAGCCAGCTTGTAATTGGGCCTGGAATTATTGGAATAAAACTTCCAATTAATCCAATTATACACAGTAATAATCCAATAATTAAAAAAAATATGTCCATTTAGATTTATTATAAAAATATAAATTTGAATTTTTTGTAATTTACATTGGTAATGAAAATAATAAATTTTTTTCTTTTAGTTTTTTTAATCATTAGTTGCAAAAAAAACAATATTCAAAAAAAAATAGAAATTACGTCAAGTAAGATTGAATGGAACAAAAATGATGAACTTCCATCAATCAAACTTTGTGACGAAATTGATTCTGAATTCGAGAGAAGTATTTGCTTCAAAAAAAAATTAACAAACTTAATTTATGAAAATATTGATATTAGTGGTATAACGGTCAGAAAATATTTAAACGACACACTGTATATTTCTATATTGATTGACAAAAGCGGTAAAATATCAATGTTAAAAAGTATTATAAAACCTGTAATAATTGAAGAAATTCCTAATATTGAAACTATATTAAAAAAAGCTGTTAATAATCTCCCAATAATTTTACCAGCTACTAAAACTAATTTAGGTGTTCAGGTAAGCACTAGTTTTGATTTACCTATAATATTAACAACAAAAAATTAATCAAATATTGAAATCATTGAAAGAAAAAATAATTTTAGGGATCGATCCAGGAACTACCATAATGGGTTTTGGAGTAATAAAGATAATTGATAAAAAGATGTTTCTAGTACAATTAAACGAATTAATATTAAAAAAATATGATGATCACTACTTGAGACTTAAATATATTTTTGAAAGAACTATCGAGCTAATTGATATACACAATCCTGATGAAATTGCTATTGAAGCACCTTTTTTTGGTAAAAATGTACAATCAATGTTAAAATTAGGCAGGGCACAAGGTGTTGCTATGGCGGCAGGTCTTTCCAGAGAAATATCAATAACTGAATATTCTCCAAAAAAAATTAAAATGGCGATTACAGGAAATGGTAATGCATCCAAAGAGCAAGTTGCTAAAATGCTTCAAAATTTATTATCAATTAAAGAGTTGCCAAAAAATTTAGATTCAACCGATGGCCTAGCTGCTGCTGTATGTCATTTCTATAATTCTAAAACTATTGAATCTAAAAATAAATATAGCGGATGGTCTTCTTTTGTAAAAAATAATCCAACAAGGTTAAAATAATTTAAATTGTCAGGAATATACATCCACATACCCTATTGTAAGCAGGCCTGCCACTATTGTAACTTTCATTTTTCAACTTCTTTGAAAAATAAAAAAGCTCTAATTAAAGCTATGTTAAATGAAATAGAAATAAAATCAAAATCATCAAGCGATATTATAGAAACTATATATTTTGGAGGGGGAACACCATCAATTCTAAAAGAAAATGAAATTAATAGTTTTATAAAAATTATTTGTAAAAATTACAAAACTTCGAAAAATTTAGAAATTACTTTAGAAGCTAACCCAGATGATTTATCCAAAGAAAAATTAAATAGTTTGTCTCAAACTATGATAAATAGATTAAGTATAGGGGTACAATCCTTCTTAGATTACGATTTAAAACTAATGAACAGAGCTCATAATTCTGATACTTCAAAAAAATGTATTGAAATTGCAAAAAATTATTTCAAAAATATTTCAATTGATTTGATTTATGGAATGCCAAAAAGTAATCTAGAGTCGTGGGACTATAACTTGAATACAGCGATTTCGTTCGATCTGAGTCATATTTCTGCTTATGCATTGACAATTGAACCTAATACCGCTCTTGAAAAATATGTGAAAAATAGATCCATAGAACTTCTTAATGAAGAAATTACAATACAACAATTTCAGCTAATGTATAATAAGCTAAAAGAGAAAAAATATATAAATTATGAGTTTTGTAGTTTTGGGAAAGAGGGATATTTTTCTAAAAATAATACTGCATATTGGCTTGGAAAGAAGTACATTGGGATTGGTCCATCAGCACATAGTTTTAATGGCTTCTCAAGAAGTTGGAATATCTCAAATAATAATCTATATGTAAAAGCAATTACCAATAATGAAATGTTTCATGAAATTGAAAAATTATCTATTTCTGACCAATATAATGAATATTTAATGACGGGATTAAGAACTATGTGGGGTGTATCTTTAGATTATATTTGTCATAATTTTGGGAAAAAATATAAAAGGTTTTTAATCGAAAAGTCTAAAAAATTTATTGATTCAGAGCATTTAAAAATTGAGAATAATATAATTACAACTACTTTAAATGGTAAATTTCTTTCAGATGGAATAGCTTCTGATTTATTTGAACTTAATCATTAAAATTAGATTTATAGAGGTTTGCATAGTGATAATAGAATCTAGAAATAGTTTCGATTCCCATGTAAAAATTCGATAATCCGTAATGTTCATTTGGAGAATGAATAGCATCAGTGTCTAAACCAAATCCCATTAATATAGTTTTGCTTTTAAGTTCTTTTTCAAATAAAGCAATTATTGGAATGCTCCCCCCATCTCTAGTCGGTATTGGTTTTAAATTAAATACTTCGTGATATGCTTTACTTGCCGCTTTAAATCCAATTGTATCTGTTGGTGCTACGTAAGGTTCCCCACCGTGATGTTCAGTTACTTTACAAGTAACACCCTTGGGAGTTATTTTTTTAAAATGATCGGAAAACATAGAACTAATTTCTTTCCAATTTTGATCAGGCACTAATCTCATTGAAATTTTGGCATAAGCTTTGGAGGGTAAAACCGTTTTTGAACCTTCCGCAGTATATCCTCCCCAAATACCATTAACATCCAATGCAGGCCTTATTGATTGTCTTTCAATTGTTGAGTAACCTACCTCCCCATGTTCACAATTAATTCCAATCGATTCTTTAAACTCATCAATATTAAACGGAATTAAAGAACTAGATTTTCTTTCTTCAATTGTTGATTCAAAAACTTTATCGTAAAAACCTGGGATTGTAATCTTATTATTTGAATCGTGTAGAGAAGCAATCATAGAGGATAAAATATTTATTGGATTAGCAACTGTACCACCATAATGTCCTGAGTGTAAATCGCGATTAGGTCCTGTAATTTCTACTTCCATGTAAGAAAGTCCTCTGAGACCAGTTGTGATTGAAGGAATTGTTTTACTAATCATTCCAGTATCTGAAACTAAAATAATATCGTTAGAAAGTTTTTCTTTATTTTGTTTTACAAATATTTCTAAATTGTCACTTCCTATTTCTTCCTCTCCTTCAATCATAAATTTTACATTGCAAGGAACACCATCATGTTTTAACATAATTTCAAGAGCTTTTATGTGCATGAACATTTGACCTTTATCATCACAGGCACCTCTTGCGAAAATAGCTCCCTCTGGATGAATTTTTGTTTTTTTTATATAGGGTTGAAATGGATCTTTATCCCACAAATTTATGGGATCTACCGGTTGAACATCATAATGTCCGTAGACAAGAATGGTTGGAAGATTTTTATCTTTAATCAGTTCCCCATAGACTATTGGATGCCCTTTTGTTTCACATATTTCACAATTGTTTAAACCTAAATTTAACAAGTGTTTTTTAATTAGTTCAGCAGCTGACCTGGTTTCTAAATCATTTTCTTTAAGTGCACTAATTGAGGGGATTTTTAATAGTTCAAATAATTCATTTAAAAAACGTTCCGAATTTTTTTCAATATAATTTTTAAAATCTTTCAATATAATTTTTTTTGTAAATGTAATTAAATATGTTTTTTTTACATAGTGAAATCGGTAGGGATATTATAATAATCTTGTTTATATTTGTTTTCCTTTTGCGGGTGTGGTGAAATTGGTAGACACGCTAGACTTAGGATCTAGTGCTTAACGGCTTGGGGGTTCGAGTCCCTTCACCCGCACACTTTGAACCTCAACTTCAAGTTGGGGTTTTTTTTTGTAAATATTAATGAAATGATTTTCTCTTTCATTTTTTTTCATTCCAACGGTTTCATCCATAAATTTATCTCTTTCATTTCTGGTTTTAAAAATCCAAATACAAATTGAATTTTCACTGTGATATATAGCTTTTAATTCGTCGTTAACTTTCAGTAATTGTTTAGGGATGTTAGCTTTTAAACAAATCATTATTTAATTGAATGAGTTTTTATCCATTTAGATTGATGATTAACTATTGTGTCCCATGGCAAACCATGACCAACATTTTCCAGTTCAATTGTTTTTAATTTTTCTTTAGATGTTCCAATAAGTTTTTTCCATGGTTTATAATTTTCCTCAAAACCAAAAATACCATCCTGTTTTCCAATTATATGTAAAATTGGAGTTTTAATTCTTCTTATAAAGTAATGAGCTTCAATTTCTTTTTTTGATTTTTGTATCATTAATCCTCCAACGCATAAAACAGCAGATTTTATTCTGTCATCAATTGCAAGTAAATAATTCGAGGTTGTAGACCCCCAACTGTAACCGAAATAAGACAAGCTATTAAAATTAAAATCGTTTCTAGATTCAATGTAATCAAGTGTTTTTTTATAGTCTTTACCAATCTTTATAATAGTGTTCTTGTAATCATCTGTTTCGTTAGCCCAAAATGTATTTATTGTTTTTTCTCTGTTAAATGTGTTATAATAGATCGGATGAATTATTGCAAAACCCTCATCCACAAGATGTTTAAGTCCACTAAAATTAGGGAAATTAGAATCGTTATTTGCTCCAATTGACCCAGCGTTAGGAAAAACTATTACTGGATCGTATTTGTCTTTAAATTTATTTGAAAACACTACATATCCATGTAGTTTTTCATCACTTTCATAAGCTGTCTCTATTTCAAATCTTTGTGCTGTATAACCTTCTTGAAAATCTTCTACATTTGTTGTGCTAGAAACCAAAGGACTATCATAATCAAATTGTGATTTATAAACTTCAAAAACTTCATCACTTATATCATCAATTTCATCAAAATTTCTTTGAAACTCAGGAATTATATCATTATCAAGTTTTGATTGACCTGTTGTAAGATTTTTAGATAACCTTATGCCATTTCCTAAACTACGATCAAATGGAGATAGACTGTAATAATTATTAAAAGTATATGGTGCCTCATTAAATGAACCTCCTAAGATCGAATATTTTTCTTTTTTTTCTCCATTAGGGTTCAAAGACCATTCTTTTACATTACCGCCAATATTATTTAATCCATTATAGGAACCATTATCATTAGATACTTCTCTTGTTTGAGTTGAATTGTAGTTACTATTTTTGGTTACAGACATATCTACAACGCTCCAGTTTTCGGGAATTCCAGAAGCGTAGAGCCACTGATACACATTTGGTAAAGATAGATTTGAGAACTTAGCAAATGCTCTTGCTTCAAACCAACTGATTCCAGTAACAGGATGATTTTCCAATCCCTTTGGTAATTTACTGTATGACCAGTTAGATGGACCATATTTACCGAATCTGTCTACGAATAATTTAATTGATGAGTTAAAATCATATATCTTATTGCCAACTTGAAATGGAAAATCCCAGTATTTTGGATTTTCATATCCACCAGCATCAACGAATTTTTGAAATTCTTTATTGGTAACTTCATTTTTTGAAATTGAAAATGAGTTTAATTCGATGTTTTCAAAATTAACTCCTTGCAGAAACATCCAAGGATTACTACCCAGAAAAACCTTGTGATTTATCGGAACTGAAATTGATTTTTCTGGGAATCTATATTCGTGGTAGTCGTTTGAGTTTTGAATAAATTCAATATCATTATAGGTAAGTTTTAATTTGTGAGAGGGCCAAATGTTGGGAACCAAAAATGAATCAATAGGGGTTTTTCCTAAATAATTATATAGTGTGTCTCCAGAATACATAACACTAACATCAACATTTTCAGCATCAACATTTAAATATACATATCTACTTGATTTTTCAAAATAACTTTTTAATATTTCATTATTTGGATTTTCCTTCAATAAGTTTCTAGTTTTTAAAAAAGCTTGGTCAATGTTTCCATTGTCATAAAGTCTAATAATTTCAGGGATTATTTGATTGACAAGGTTTTGGTTGGAATTAATTTTTTTAAAAAAATAAATAAAAATTAATATTAATAGTGTCGTTAAAGATATGCCAACAATTAATCTAACTTTAGATTTTGGCTTAATTGATTTGTTGGTTTTTCTTGTTCTTTTAAAATAAATTATTAAACTAATTAGAAATGAAAGTGCCAGTATTATTAGAATAATATTAAAATAAAAGCTATCTATTTCAAATCGATTAAATAACCAATCAATGCCTTGAAGAACTCCAAAAACACCAGCTACAAAACCACCAACTAATTGAACGTATTTATTAGAGTTATCAAACATAAATTACTTTTCTAAGTTATAAAATAAACTATAATTTTTCATTCTCTATAAATCCAAATTTCGTGTAAAGGAACTCCTTTGCTGCTAAAACCTTTATGATTCCACTCATTGCCCTTTATACTAAAATTAAAATTTAGTTGTAAGCCTGATTTTGAATCGTCTCTAGAAAAAAATTCTATATTTTCTTTATACATACCATTTTTAGTCTCGTAAGTTCCTCCACCAGTTCCCATAAATTTTTTTGACTCAGTATTGTAAGCAATCCATTGAAATCGAGTTCCTGAGAGAATTTTCATCGTTTTCCTTGGACCATCAGTATTTCTAAGACGTTTTTCCCCATCTCGAACTCTACCAGCCATTAGCCAAGCTCCATTAAGTTCTCCAGGCGATCCATCATCAATTTTAGTAAATGTTATATCATTATCAATTATTGTCATCCTTGAATTATTAAACTTAATTTTGAATGAAATCTTGGATCCAACACGATCTTCATTTTGAGTATCAAATTCTATTGTTTCGGTCATGTTGATTCCATTTAGTTCCCAAGATCCTCCACTTGATTTTATGAATTTTCCTGTTTCTAACTCATAGGTGCTTATGGATTGAAATCCATTGGAAAAAATTACAACACTTTTTAGTTCTTTTCCCTCATTTGATTTATAGTATCTTTCCCAGGCTCCAATTAAATTTTGGGCACTAATATTTGTTATGAATAATGCGCAAATTATGAGTAAAGTTATTTTTTTCATATTTTTTGTTTTAAAAAGGAAATCACTTTTTCAGAAGCTCCTAAATTTTCTTTTATAAAGTTATAATTAATTTGTCCCATTTTTTCTCTCCTGCTAATATTTATTAATAGTTTAGTCAATTCACTACTGAAGGAATATTGATCTTGAACACTGATAACTCCACCCAATCTAACAAGACTTTTGGCCTCTGGAAAATTTTTAAAATTTTTTCCAATTAATACAGGAATTTTATAAACTGCCGCCTCCAATATATTGTGAAGCCCTTTACTTCCCATACCTCCACCAACATAACTTATATCTGCATAAGAATATAAAGAAGTTAATAGGCCTATTGAATCAATAATAATTACAGAGAAATCCAGATCATTATTATTGTCAATGTTAGACATTTTAATAGATTTTTTTTCAATTCTATTTTTTAATGTATTTATTTTATTTAAATCAATTTGGTGCGGTGCTATTATGAAACAAGTATCATTTTTTTTATAGTTATTTATAAATTCAATAATCATTTGTTCGTCTTGCTCCCATGTACTTCCAGCTACCAAACATTTTTTCGAACCTTTGAACTTATTAAGTTTTTTTATTTCAATTTTTTGATTTGGCAAATCAATTACTCTATCAAATCTAGAGTCACCCATAATACTACAATTATCAAAATTATTTTCCTTTAAAATATTTTTTGAGACTTCGTTCTGAACAAAAAAGTGATTAAATGCTTTCAAATTATTTTTCATCCAAGACCCATAAAACTTGAAAAACCAATGATTTTTTCTAAAAATTCCTGCTAAAAGATATGTTGGTATCTCTCTACTTCTTAACTCAATTAAAAAATTTGGCCAGAATTCATATTTTACAAATACAGCTAACTCTGGTTTTATTAATTCAAGAAATTTTTTAGCATTATGTTTGGAATCTAAAGGTAAATAAGTCGTTAGATCGCTTATAGGATTGGTTTTTCTTAAATCATAGCCAGAGGAGGAAAAGAAAGAAAGAATTATTTTATGATCCTTATATAAAGATTTTATTTTTTTAAAAACTGGAAGCCCTTGTTCGTATTCCCCTAAAGAAGCTACATGAAGCCATATATATTTTTCATCTTCACAAATGCTTGATTTTAAATCACTGAATATATGTTTTCTTTGTTCAAGAAATAAATAGATTTTTTTGTCGAAATACTTAAATATATTTAGGCTCAGTTCAATTATTCGAATCAACAGGTTATACACAAAGCTCATAATTTACTAAAGTAATATTTTGTAAATATATTTAATATAATAGCTAAACATTTTATTATTTTTGCACAAAACATCTCATATGAAAAAAATCCAAATGGTGGATTTACAAAGTCAGTACCAATATATCAAGGATAAAGTTGACCAATCTGTAATTAATGTGATGGAAAACGCTTCATTTATAAACGGTCCGTCTGTTAAAAGTTTTCAGAAAAACTTGGAGAATTATCTTGATGTCAAGCATGTTATTCCTTGTGCAAATGGAACTGATGCTCTTCAAATTGCCATGATGGGTTTAAATTTGAGGCCTGGTGATGAAGTAATTACCACTGATTTTACATTTGCATCTACAGTTGAAGTTATTGCCTTATTGAATTTGACACCTGTCTTAGTCGATGTAGAATTAGACACCTTTAATATTGATTGTTCTAAAATTAAAAAAGCAATAAC
>Ga0315315_10002347_pt1 | contig 17287 bp, 12 predicted proteins | sample M140m3416metaG_FD_203699 | JGI IMG/M metagenome (GOLD analysis project Ga0315315, IMG submission 203699) | Ammonia-oxidizing marine archaeal communities from Monterey Bay, California, United States - M1 40m 3416 | ecosystem: Environmental > Aquatic > Marine > Intertidal zone | place: USA... | reverse complement strand
CGCTGATGTCGAGATTGGAGACACCATCGGTGCTGTCGACGCCGACAACGCGCTGCCCCGTTTGACCGTAGATGAGCCAACACTGGAAATGGTCTTCAGTGTCAATTCGTCGCCCATGGTGGGTCGAGAAGGGAAGTATGTGACCACCCGACAGCTAAAAGCACGACTCGAAAAGGAACTCGAACGTAACGTCGCCTTGCGTGTGGAGATGGTAGAGGGCGCGGAAGCCTATGCCGTCAAAGGGCGAGGAGTCCTCCACTTGGCGATTCTGATCGAAACAATGCGACGCGAAGGCTTTGAGTTAAGCGTTGGAAAACCTCGGGTCATTTTCAAAACCATCGATGGCAAGAAGCACGAACCATTTGAAACCTTGCGTATCGAGGTTCCCACCGACACGATGGGGCCCGTGATGGAACTGGTTGGACTGCGACGCGGACAATTGGAAGAGATGGCCCAACGTGGCGAATACAGCCTGTTGAAGTTTTTGGTTCCTTCACGCGGTTTGATCGGCCTGCGAACCAAACTACTCAATGCGACGCGTGGCACAGCAATCATTCACCACCGCTTTGAAAGCTACCGTCCGGTTGAGGGAGAAGTCCCACGACGCGCCAACGGTGTCCTGATTTCAATGGTCAGTGGCAAGACCATGCCGTTCGCAATGTTCGGCCTTCAAGACCGTAGCGAACTTCTCGTTCCTCCGGGAATTGAAGTCTACGAGGGGATGCTGGTCGGAGAAAACGCCCGCGACAACGACATGACAGTGAATCCATGTCGCGAAAAGAAACTCACCAACATTCGCGCCGCTGGAAGTGATGAAAACGTCATCCTGAAACCACCACGCGACCTGTCACTCGAAGCTGCGTTGGAGTACATCGAGGAAGATGAGTTGGTAGAGGTCACGCCGGACAACATCCGCCTGCGAAAAATTGTTCTCAAGGAAAGTGACCGTCGGCGTCTGAACCGTAACGCGGCGGCAGCCGTTTCCTGAGTTCAAAACTGGACGGTGGAAACACGGCATCCCAAATGCACCCCCATACTGAACCGAGACCAACGCAGCAGTGAAATGCGACGTGTTCTATCTCGGTCGGTTGCTTCGGATCGAGCCGCCTACGATCCAGCAAGGTTCGCGTTCAACCGAGACGAGCATCACAGGCGAGCGGGATTGAAGGGCGTCACCGGGACGTCACCGGAAGCACGCTTACGCAGGAGTGGCTGCAAACGCTGCATGACTCGAATAGCTTGCTCGTCAGGTTCGACGGCAAGGTTATTGAATTCCATCGGGTCAGCCTGATGATCATAAAGTTCTTTTCCTGCCTCACCATTTGCCCATTCCGTGTATCGCCACCTTTCGGTACGGATGCTGCATCCCATCACAGGCTCGGCTAGCCGTTTGTCTGCAGGTCGGAGAACTTGCGTGATAGCGAGACCATCCCACGTCGCGATTGGGTCCTGAAGCAGCTTCTCCAGACTTCGTCCAGCCAACCCCTTGGGAGCCGGAATCCCCGCCAACCCTGTCAGGGTTGGATAGAGATCGACGAACTCAACCACTCGCGGGCTCGCAGTGCCATTCCCGGCTTGGTCGGGTGCGCGGACGATCAACGGAGCTCTTGCACCTTGTTCGAACAACGTTCGTTTCTGCCAGATCCCGTTGTGCTCGCCAAGGTGATAGCCATGATCACTCCAGAACACCACAATCGTATTCTCTGTCAAATTGAGCCGGTCCAATGCGTCGAGCAATCGTCCGACCTGCGCATCAATGAATGACACGCAAGCGTAATAGGCCTGTGTTGCCTGCAGTAAAGTTTTCTTCGGCAGACTGTAGTTGGGGACAGGACAATTATGCGCAAACGCGGCGGTGGGTATATCCGCTCGATCATCGATCGGCGCAAACGGCAACCTCAGTTGCTCCAATGGGTAAAGATCAAAGTACTTTCGCGGGGCAACATAAGGCGTATGAGGTCGAAAGAATCCCACAGCCAAAAAAAACGGTTCTTGACGCTTTGAGTCCATCAGACGAATCGCTTCGGTCGCAATCATTCCGTCCGTTTGCTCCTCATCCTTCCCGTCAGCGGCTAGCCAACTCAGAGCACCGCTGATTTTCCGATGGGGTTCCGCATTGAAAACCAGGCTCTCCTCTTCTTTGTCTCGTCCGATCGGATTGATGGTCTGCATCCACGAAGGCGGGTCATCAAAGCCATCGGTTCCAATGGAAGCAGGCACGTTGTAGTGATAAATCTTACCCACGCGGCCCGCAAAATACCCCGCTTTCTGAAACGCCTGCGGGAGGGTGACCACCTCAGGGAGCTCATCGCGAAAGTGACGATCCAAATCGTAGACTTTGATTTGATCCGGCCGCAGCCCTGTCATGATCGAGGCACGAGTAGGATTGCAAAGTGGTAGCTGGTTATACGCTCGCTGGAAGCAGACACCGCTGGCCGCAAGACGATCAATATTGGGAGTTTTGGCAATCAAATCGCCATAACATCCCAACGAGCAAGCAAGGTCATCCACGGCAATGAACAACACGTTCGGGCGATTTTTCATCGCGGTCAGATGATGACCCGGCTGCCCCATTGCGGCCGCCGATTGATTACCCACATTGGGTCGCACCTCTGCTTGCGTCGATGAGCGGGAACGAATCGGAATTGCAGGTTGCTGCAATCCCGATAATCCATCTTCGGTCGCCATCAGATGAGCGTTCGCGGTGAACGCTGCGAGTAAACCCACGAACGATGCAACATACATTTTCTGTCTTAATTTCATTGGTCCAATCTCCAACCCTCTCGATACTCACCCTTCACAATCTGCTCAGCCTCTGGACAGTTGCGTGCATTCATTTTTTGGGCGTCCCAATGAATGATTTTGCCCGTTCGCATGGCGACCAATCCAAGCAAAGTGATTTCCGTCAGCTTCGCACCATAACTGAATTCACTGCTCGCCGGCGGCCCTCCTTTGATGGCGTCAACCCAATCGCGATGGTGCCCAGCCGAACGCTTGAGAGTCTCGTCGGGCTTTTCAACCGTTTTGGCGTGTTCTTCCGGATAGATGACCGCTTCCCCTCCAGCCCCCCCACAAAGCATCACACCTTCGGAGCCGACAAACAACACGCCCCGACGGGGCAAACGAACACGATCGGGTAATGCCTCGGGCGTTGGCGGTAACAGCCCACCGCTGTACCAATTCAATCGAACTGGCCCACGTGCTCCACTGGCTGGGAAATCAAAATAACCAATTTCACCGAACGGCGCGAGATTCGGATCGCTGGCTCCCGCTGCTCGCATCTCAATGCGACTTGGTAACCCCAAATCGAGAGCCCAAACAGCTGAGTCCAGATCATGGCAGCCAAAATCTCCCATCGCCCCGCAACCAAAGTTCCAAAAGTCTCGCCAAGCAACTGGTGCGTATGCCTCATGAAAACCAGGCGGATTCCTAACGCCACACCACAGATCCCAATTCAAACCTTGGGGAATCGGCTGAGCATTCACAGGCGGCTTCGTGAGTGATTTATTCCAGCGAGTGGCAGGAACCCAGGCGTGTACTTCCGCTACTTTCCCAATCGCTCCTGCACGAATCAACTCAACCGTCTCGCGGATTGTATCCTTGGAATGCCCCTGATTGCCTAACTGGGTTGCGACTCCGGCTTCAGCAGCAACTCGACTGACCAATCTCGCCTCGGCGATATTATGAGTCAATGGTTTTTCGCAGTACACATGCTTTCCGGCTCGCATCGCGGCGAGTGTTGCGTGAGCGTGCATGTGGTCAGGCGTGGCACACAGCACCGCATCAAATTCGGATGCACGAGTGGCAAAGAGTTCGCGGTAATCAACCTCCTGATGACATTTAAACCCAGGCTCACTCTGTTGATAGTGTTTTTCAATTTCAGCGCAAACCGGCAAACGGCCCGCCTCACCTCGGTAGTAATAATTGCTGAGATCCCAAAACTCGGCGGGATCTGCGACAGCCGACACCCGCACGTCTTGCAATTTCAATAATTCACGAACATTCTGACGCCCACGCCCCCCTGCACCAATGATCGCGACATTGACTCGGTCGCTGGGTGCCGTGTGTGCCGGCCCGCCCAGAACATGAGGCTGGACAATCATCGCGGCAGCAGCCATACCGCCAGTCTTAAGAAAACCACGCCGCGAAAAATCCGCTATCGCGGGCTCGTTGGCCACTGCGACCCGAGCATCAACCACCAAATCTTCAGGCGTTGTTCTTGATTTCATCACTTTCGCTTTCGATTTCATGAAGACCAATCTGGAAAAACTACGGGCTGCCCTCGTCAAAATTCTTCGACTTGCTACTGTAAGGTAACTGGTCCAAGCTCGTCCCCGAATCACGATGGAGCACATCGGCGTGACTTCTCCCATTCTATTTGAATCGCACTCCCACACACCACTGTGCAAGCACGCGTATGGGGAACCGACTGAATATGCTGCAATCGCCGAGAAACGAGGCTTGCTGGGCATGATGGTTACCTGTCATAACCCCATGCCCGATGGATTTTCTGCAGCCGTAAGGATGGCGGAAAACGAGTTTGACGAGTACGTGGACCTCGTTGCGAAAACCCGCGACCAGTGGCAAGGGCGAGTCGATGTCAGGTTAGGTCTTGAAGCCGATTACTTCGAAGGTTACGAGACCTACCTCGAAAAACAACTGGCATCAGCCGACTTCCATTTCGTGCTCGGCTCGGTCCACCCGCAGATTTCAGAATTCCGCGAGAAGTACTGGAGCAACGATTTAAGGGAAGTGCAGAGGACCTACTTTCGCCTACTCGCTAAGTCCGCAGAGACTGGGCTCTTTGACTCCATTGCCCACCCCGATCTGATCAAGAACTTTACTTCTGAAGCTTGGGATGCTGACCAAATGCTGGAGGATATACGGCCCACATTGGACCGAATCGCAGCGACTGGTGTTGCCATGGAACTCAACACGTCCGGTGTCAACAAAACCATTTCGGAAATGAATCCTTTCCCAGCCATGCTGGCCGAGATGAAACTGCGCGACATCCCCATTACCTTGGGTGCCGACGCCCACGTCGCCGAACGCGTGTCGGATGGTTACGAAACTGCAATGGAATTATTGCAGCAGTGTGGATACACGCATGTCAACTTTTTCCTGAATCGCGAGCGGCAAGAGGTAGCTATCAAGGATGCACTTCCCAGCCTAACGCCACTTCCCACCCCGAGCGAAACTGCGCTGTAGGAAATCCCAAGGACGCCACAGTGGATTTCATGTGAACCGGCTAGCAGAGTGATTCCGCTAAACAATTAAATCTGGCGACTGGGCAAATCTACTGTTTCAGTTCAGGCCCCTCCTGTTTCAGCACACGCCATTTGCTTTCAAATGGGCGACCGAAACCGAGGATAAAAAATGTGGTTTAGCGAAACAGTTCCCGTCCTCCAATGAGCTATACTCACGCCGCAGCCCCTGAAGTTGGGTTCCCATTACTGCACAAGCATCGCTTGCAAGCCTTGCGTTGAACGGCAGCGGGAGCGAACGGATCGCCACAAGTTGGCGATTTCATCTTTCCATTCAGGCAACATCGCAGGGGCAGTGATTATGAAGCGTGATCGACGCAAACGACTTGAGTCCGTGGTCAAGTCACTCATCGGTTTGAACGATTTTTCTACATCCGATGCCAAGATTCGATGCTCAGAGACGTCTCCGGGTTACATCACCCGAACGATTCATCAACTCGCCGATGACGGTCTTTTGCGTCGAGTGTTGAAACAAAAGCGCGTCCTTTATCGGTGGTCGAACCCTGCACAAAGAGACTCACTGGTGCTTCGCTGGATTGATCGCAAAGTAGATGGACTGCAAATCAAACAGAGTCCGATAGAAGAACGACCTCGCGAGAAACTGCTGCGTAACGGGCCATGCGAATTATCGAATGCCGATCTGCTTGCCATCTTGATTCACGCCGGCGTTGCAGGCGAGTCTGCAGTTGCTGGTGGCCAGCGAATCGCGAACCGCTTCACGTCCCGTCTTCCGGAACTAAGTCACTGCAGCCTTACTGAGCTCAAAGCCATCAGTCCTGCGGCAACAGGAAACAATTACGCAAAGATCATGGCTGGAATTGAATTGGGAAGACGTGTTGCACGAGTGGAACGCATCCCCAAAATACGGCAGCGTTCCATCAACAGCACGCGAGCGGCAATTGACTATTGTAGTGAACAATTTTCCCGCCTCGCCTACGAGGCTGTCCAAGAAGAGTTTCACCTTGTCACTTTGGATACCAAGCACAAACCGATCAACCGCCACCAGATCACCGTAGGCACCCTCGATGCCAGCCTGGTTCACCCCCGAGAGGTGTTCCGCGCTGCGATTCGCGATGCTGCATCGGCCGTCATCCTGGTTCATAATCACCCCAGTGGTGACCCATCGCCCAGCCAAGAAGACATCATGGTTACTCAACAATTAACTGAGGCCGGAACCATTCTTGGGATTGCTGTCTTGGACCACATCGTGGTTGCATCTGACCACAGCATTAGCATTCGGGAAACAAGTTTGGATCAAGCAAAGTTCAAAAACAACTCGAGTTTAAAACTTGTCAATGCGCAGTGAACACCACCGTCTTGGATGCCTGCAGTTGCGTTTTCATCATGCCCGCAATCAGCTGCATGCCTCTAGGGTGTGCAGCCAGAGATTCGTGAGCGTATGCAACTCCACGGATCACGTGCTCAAGACGCTTGTATTCTAAAGAAGGTGCTGGGCGATTCCCTTGACGCTGATTGCTTAACAACATGTCGAGAACAATCAGCTTTCAACACGCCACTGAACCGAATTAACACTGCCTTGAAATAGCTGTGCACTGCTTTTCCGCTTTACAACATTCAAAACCCAGTCAGCCGCACTCGCACCGATCGGGGGGGCTTAACAATGTGTTATCCCGTCAGCGTTTAACCAGAGGTCTGGACCAACACAAATCTGAAAGTTTGCTGAAATGCACACTTAACACTTAGCTGTTCGAGACGCTATGACGCAATCAAGACGTCAAAATCATCATCCATACGCACTCAATGAACGGGCATACGCCGAGATAATTACAGCGGTCGTTGCACCAAGGGCGTGCGATCCTGCTACGCTAGGCTGCGGCATTTTGTCAGCAGGAAGCACCGAAAATCTTTTGGATATTGGAGAACGTTCATGCGTCATCTCTTCGTCTACTTCAACTTATTAGCGATCATCGGGGTCGCGGTGGGCCAATATTTCTATCCCCCAGCTGCTTGGGCTTGGCTGATTCTTGCCCCCATCCTGATTTTGGGTTGGTACGACATGTTGCAGAAGAATCACACGATTCTCCGCAACTTCCCAGTGCTTGGACATTTTCGCTTTCTGTTTGAACTCATACGTCCCGAGATCTACCAGTACTTTGTCGAGAGCGATACCGATGGTGTTCCGTTCGACCGTGATACGCGTTCACTTGTCTACCAACGTGCCAAGGATGTGCGTGACACGGTACCTTTTGGAACCAAGGAAGATGTCTATGAGGTGGGCTATGAATGGGTCAACCATTCGATGGCTCCCGTCCACAACGCTCCCGAAGATATGCGAGTGACCATCGGGGGACCGGACTGCACGCAGCCCTATTCGGCCAGCCTGCTCAATATTTCAGCAATGAGTTACGGCGCTCTCAGCAAAAATGCGATTCTGGCGTTGAGTGCTGGTGCCAAGCAGGGAAACTTTGCCCACAACACAGGGGAAGGCGGTATCAGCCCTCACCACGTGGAAGGCGGTGCAGATTTGATCTGGCAAATAGGCACAGGCTACTTCGGCTGCCGAACTGACGACGGTGGCTTCTCTGCTGAATTGTTCGAAGCCAAGGCCAAGCTTGAGCATGTAAAAATGATCGAGGTCAAACTGTCCCAAGGAGCGAAACCAGGACACGGCGGAATCCTGCCCGCGGCAAAATTAACCGCCGAAATCGCGGCAATTCGGCACGTTCCGATGGGAGCAGACGTCAACTCACCTCCTGGACACCGTGTCTTTGACTCGCCGCGTGGATTACTGAATTTCATTCAGCGTCTTCGCAAACTCAGTGGCGGCAAACCGATTGGCTTCAAACTTTGTGTTGGCAAACGCCGGGAATTTTTAGCTGTCTGCAAGGCAATGGTGGAAACCGGAATTACTCCCGACTTTATTGTGGTCGACGGTGGTGAGGGTGGAACCGGAGCCGCACCTCTGGAATTCTCGAACCATATCGGCGCGCCTTTGGTAGAAGGCTTGATCTTTGTGCACAACGTGCTGATCGGATACGACCTTCGCGACCGCATCTGTGTCATTGCAAGTGGCAAAGTGACATCCGGCTTTGACCTGATGAAGCGATTGGCCTTGGGGGCCGACGCCTGCTATTCAGCACGAGGCATGATGCTAGCCCTTGGTTGTATCCAGGCACTCAAATGCAACAGCAATCATTGTCCAGTTGGCGTCGCAACCACCAATCCAGCATTGATGAAGGGCTTGGTCCCCAGCCACAAACGCGATCGCGTGGCGAATTTCCACAAAGAGACGATTCAAAGCCTGTCAGAAATGCTCGGTGCTATAGGCCTAAGAAGCCCTGAAGAACTACAACCGTGGCACGTGCTTCATCGCACGACCCCTACCGAGACCAAGCACTATGGCGAACTTTACGACTTCCTTGATCCAGGTGAGTTACTGAAAGAACCACTACCGATCGATTACCGGCGTGCATGCCACGCAGCATCTGCTGATACATTCGGCCACGTTGAAGGGGCTTTGGCATACAACCCAAATGAGCAAAAAACGTCTGAGCAAGCAGCCCCTGGGGAGTAAATCGCAGAGCTGGAATCGCAGAGCTGGAATCGCAGAGCTGGAATCACAGAGCTGGAATCACAGAGCTGGAATCACAGAGCTGGAATCACAGAGCAGAGAAAATTAAAGCAGAGCAACCCCGATCCCGCACCCCGCTTTTACGACCATCATTCACGTCACGACACGGCGCAAGACCGCCGCATCAACCTTTTGAAATGATCATGCGTGGGGAGTCGAAAAGATTTCAGCCTCAGGCAACTCGCGTTCAACTTCGGTAACGCGGTATCCGAATCCGGGACCGCTGATGGTGGAAAGATCCAGCATTCCGTTGCACCGTCGATAAATTCCAGGGTGCACCTTCTCCTCTGCGATCGAAGCAGCTGGATAGAACTGCATTCCGTTAGATTCGACACCCATGATGGTGCCAGCGTGTGCTGCCAACCGAACATGTGGGATCTGTGCCAGCATCGGGTTAGTCAAATCCTGCACCATCAACGGCATGCCATGCATTTTGGCCCAACACAAGCTCAACAGCGCACCGGTCTGCGTTTTGCAAGTTTTCAATGCAACACCCGACCAACCTAATTTTTGTCCTAGTTGAACAAACTTCCAATCGTGTGCGCTTTCGTCGAGAAACAATGACTTGCGTTGAGCAACACTGGACACATCGATCTGGTTATTTTCCAAGTCGTAAGGAAAGGGCTGCTCGACGTACAGAATCATGTCAAAGATGTCAGAACGCTTAGTTTTCAACCGATCCAGAATTTCATTGACGTACTGTGGATCCGTGACCGTGCAGTTAAAGTCAGCAGACAGAGAGGTCACACCGAGTTGGATGCTCATATCCCCTATTCGGATCAAACGCTCGTAGTCCCATTCGGAATCCGTGCCGCGGAGCTTGATTTTCAAACAGGTCAGACCGTCCCGCTCGATCCATTCGCGAAGTGTAACCGGATAGCCATCGCTCGGCTCATCACCCTTACAGTCCGATTTTTCCAAGGGATCAAGTCCCCCGACCAGATGCCAAACGGGTAGGTAATCAGGAGCAACCTCAACCAAAAAATCATCCGGAAACTTGCCAGTAAAATCAACGTCATCCCTCTCGGACGTCAGAAAGTGCGAGAGATCATGTGACATGAATGAATCGTTGTACGTTTCGTAAATATCAACATCATGAAATACTCCATAAGCATCATGTGTTGCCAAATCAAAAGCACTCACTGCGATCAGTGCTGCCAAGTGTGGCAAGTCCTCTTCACGCTCTGCATTGAACTCGCTCAACAAACCAGGCATCACGTCTTCAATGAAAGCGTGTCCGATTTCGATGGGGTGCCCGCTGACATTGGATGCAACCCAACCCCTGGCCAGAATCCGGCAAAACTCAATCATGGCGTCATAGCGTTGCTGGTAGGTGAGCGTTGCACTCGGCCATGCCCAAGTCACCGACAAAGGTGTCTCTCCCCATCCTGTTGCGATACGTCCCTCCATGCCTGCAACAGTCACTGCCACGCGAATGCAAGTGACTGATGAAACCGACTCTGCCCCGAACTTCAGGGGCATCCGCATTTCCACCGGCAAATAGTTCACTGCTACTGAATCAATTTGCACGTCATTATTGTTAGAAGCCATCAGCCCGACATTCCGTAAGTTTTGTATACAAGAGAGAAAAGATGCAACTGTTCGTTAATCAGCTTGCGTCAGGTGTCCGACCAACTCTTTCAGGTTTCGTGGATTTTGCCCCAGATCCCCTTTTCCAACTCGCGATTGACTCTGCGCCTGCACACGAGTTGAATCACCCTCAGCCCGCAACACAACGTCAATATCATCGGTGAACCGCATGATCGAGGTCGTGCGTGTCAGTTTCAAGCCAACGCCCTGATCAATCTTATGTTGGCTCACGAGTTTCCAGCGTCCTTGCTGATCAACCCAGCCCGCAATCCGTTCCGCAACTTCCGTTGGCGTTCCCACGACTAGGGGAGGCCGCAATTGCTCATCAACAGCATCATCACTGAGCCTTGCCTGATTGGTCGTCCAGTCACGCTTCCAATTGTCAATACGCGAAAACACACCCAACATGATGACCGCCGTGATAGTAACACTGATATAGATCGAAGGCCTCTTCGACCGCTTCGTCCCAGACGTTTCCAATCTTCCAATTCCTTTTGAACAAACCGTTCTCAATCACCAATTGAGAGAAACACCGAAGCCAGCTCCACTTCGAACAAGCCTCAACAATCGGCAAGAGAATTGCACGCGATCTTGCTACCTGGCGAAACGCTAACTCTCACCTCACCGATGCTATTCTCTGAACGCCGTTGCCCCAGATTGGGCTAGTCCAAAAGCTGCCCAGTTTCTGCATGTATTTTGTTCATCAAAACGCGATTCTGCTACCCCGCACCGTTTCTAATTAAGAAACTTGGCCGGAATGGTATCTGGGAACGGACGAATGCAACACCTCTCCGAAAAGCAACAAATCGAACGATCAATAGCAAGCAATTTCCAGAAAACCGATAGTGCGCGAACTTCCATCCCAATCAGCTACATTATCCACGCTTTCCTGCGTTGTCGCTTCCTCCTGCCCCGCAGCATGGCCCAAACTGCGGCATGGTGTCACACGAGCATTTCCGGGATGCCTTTCGCCGCGACCGCAGTTCTTTTTGAAACGCTCATGACTCGGTCGTCGGAAATCAAGAACCACTCTACGAGTTACCCCGCAGTAGCTACCTGCACCACAATCCGACACCCCCAAACACCCTAGGCACACCTGACCCGTACATTTTGCCCCGACCGTCGAGCAGCAGAATCGAGCCAGAAGAAGCCTGCACTGGCCAGCACAGTTCAGTAGATGCCTCCACTGACCAACAAAAGCAGGAGGAATACCGCAGAAACCGATCCGCCAAAATATCGAGTCAGACAACGATTCACGAGATAAGCATCGCTTCCCTGCAGCAACGGAGCAAACAGGGTAAACTTTGGCATCGAAATCATGGCACTCACCTATACCAACACGTCTAATTCAGTCGGTTGCTAAACGCGTCAATCTGAGTACACGCCAAGCCTGTTACACGATCCCAGATTGCAACCACAACGGCTGCATCAAATTCAGCAACTGAGTTACGAAGCCAAAGACAATGCTGACAAGTATGGACACCAAACAAACTCTTACAGAAGTGATTCGCGTAACGCGAGCTCTGGCCATGTCCGTCATCTTGCTCGCGGGAGCACTCTGTGCATCTGGTGAGGAACCGAACGGGATTGATTTCAAAACAGAGATCGAGCCGATTCTACTTGCAAACTGTATCGATTGTCACGGACCAGATGAACAGGAGAGCGATTTCCGTGTGGACCGCCTCGCCAGTCTGCTCGCGGGGGGCAATTCCGGAGAGCCTGCCATTATCGCCGGTAAACCTGCAAACAGTTATTTGCTGAAGCTCATTCGGCACGAGCAACCTGACTGGGAGATGCCACCCGATGGACGCTTGACGCCGGGCGAGGTGACTCTAATCGAAAAGTGGATTGAGCAAGGTGCCCCCACACCAGCGTCGTACGGACCAGCAAAAGCGAAGACAGAATTGAGTCATTGGTCGTTCTTGCCAATTCGTTCTCCCGGCGATGCAACCATCGATAGTCTTATCTCCAACACTCTTCAGGAAAACGGGCTACAACGATCGCCCCAAGCGAGTCGCAGAACTCTCATCCGGCGGCTGTACCTCGTAATGCTGGGATTCCCTCCGACACCCGAACAGGTACAAGCGTTTGTTAATGACAAGAGTGAATCCGCTTGGCCAGATCTAGTGGAACAAGTGCTTGCGAGTCCACATTACGGCGAAAGATGGGGAAGCTACTGGTTGGATCTCGTTCGTTTTGGTGAAACCCATGGCTTCGAGATGAATCGTGAACGGCCAAACGCATGGCAATACCGGGACTGGGTGATTAGCGCGCTCAACGACGACAAACCGTACAACCAATTCGTACGAGAACAGATCGCAGGCGACGCACTGGGAGCGGATGTCGGAACCAGTTTTCTCGTGGCAGGCCCGAACGACCAAGTCAAAGGGCAAGACCCGAAGCTCCGCCTGCAACAGCGGATGAACGAACTCGATGACATGATCAATACAACAGGAACTGCGTTTCTGGGATTAACAACTGGCTGCGCCCGCTGCCACAACCACAAATTCGACCCCATCAGCCAAACTGATTATTACTCAATGCAAGCGGTGTTCGCCGGTGTGCAGCACGCCGAACGCGTTATCCCAATCTCACCAAAGCAAATCGCCGAAACTGCTGAGCTTGAACAGAAACTTTCAGCCTTAACCAAGCAGTTAAAACCGTTTGAAGCCATATCCACTGACGCAGGGATTTTACTTGAGGAGCCGATCGTAGGTACTCAAGCGAAAGGCTCTGTCTCCGTGAAGCCAGGGAAAGAGGTTCATCAATTTGGCGGTAAAACCTATCACTGGTGGAAAAACGTGGAGGGGGAGGTGCTTGTTACCTACCGCCCTCAGGCCCAAGGTGCCTACCGAGTTTGGCTGAGTTGGGGATCAGGACACCCAAACCACAGTACAAATGCCAGATACGTACTCGACTCTGGAACTCAGCGTGTTGAACTCGCAACAGTCAATCAACAGTTAGCCGCAGGTGAAACTGGACCGGTAAAGAACCAGACACAGTGGAGTGGCTTTCTTGATGCGGGAGTTCATATCCTCAAAACAACCGATGTGATTTCAATCATCGGCAGTAATTCGGGGCCGTTCGTGACAGCTGACGCAATCTTTTTGCAACCTATCATGCCCGACGCAAGCAGCACTGCTCCACCGCGACAACCCGCCAAGCGTGACCCAGTCAACGCAAAACTGAACGAGGAATACTTTCCACCACGAGAAGCGCGCTTCGTCCGTTTCACAATCAACACAACAGCGACAGCTGAAGGTTGCATCGACGAGATCGAAGTATTTTCAGCTGGCAAGAACGTTGCTTTGGCGAGCCTCGGTACCAAAACCACGTCTTCAGGCGACTTCGTGCACCCCTTACACAACCTCAAGCAAATCAATGACGGTGCATATGGGAACGCTCGAAGCTGGATCGTAAAAGATCGGAAAGGCGGCTGGGTCCAAATGGAATTCCCTGAACCCAAGATCATCGACCACATCCGATGGGGTAGAGATAGAACAGGAAAAATCAAGGATCGACTGCCGATTGGATACAAGATTGAAGCAGCTACCGAGGCTGGAAAATGGCACCTCTTGGCCTCATCAGCAGATCGCTCTCAAACGCCCGCTATGGGAAGCAGCGATCCGAATCGTTACCAATTCACTGGCCTGCCTCCAGCCAAATTGCGACAGGGCCAGGATTGGCTCGCCAGCCTTCGCAGCACCCACAAACGTCTTGAAATACTCAAGCAAACCAAAAACGTTTACGCCGGTAGCTTCGCTCAACCCGGGCCAACCTACCGACTTTATCGAGGAGAAGTAGATGCAAAGCGTGAGCAAGTGGTTGCAAACACGATCACGGCGTTCCACAGCCTTGATTTGACCTACGATACACCTGAAAAAAACCGACGCCTCGCACTTGCAAATTGGATCGCAAGTGACGACAACCCGCTCACACCACGGGTCATTGCAAATCGTATCTGGCAGTTCCAATTCGGCTTGGGAATTGTCGATACACCAAGTGACTTTGGTCGAAACGGAGCTGCCCCCACGCATCCAGAGTTACTCGATTATCTTGCCCATCAGCTCGTTGAGAACGATTGGTCCCTCAAGCACCTCCACCGACTGATCTTAAATTCCCGCACATGGCAACAGGACGATGAGCCCAACCAGAAAGCGACCCGTGTCGATGGCACCACAAGACTGCTGTGGCGGTTCCCTCCTCGCAGACTTGAAGCGGAAGCCCTTCGTGATTCCATCCTCGCAGTCACAGGGGCACTTGACCTGAACGCTAAAGGTGGCCCTGGCTTCAACCCTTTTGAGGTCGAAATGGAAAACGTCAGGCACTACCACGAGAAAACCAAGTACGGTCCGGATGACTGGAGACGCATGATTTACATGACCAAAGTTCGGCAAGAACGTGAACATGTTTTCGGAGCCTTTGATTGCCCCGATGCCAGCATGGTGGTTGCCAAGCGAAGTCGCTCTACCACCCCTCTTCAGGCGCTCAACTTACTTAACAGCCGATTCATTATGCAACAGGCTGGCCTCTTCGCCGAACGACTTACAAAAGAAGCCAAAGATGATTCCGATCGAGTCCGACTGGCGTGGAATCTTTGCTTCCAACGGAATCCAACAGAAGCTGAATTACGCGATAGCACCAGCTTCATTCAACAATCAGGCTTGACACAATTTACCCGCGCCATGCTCAACACGAACGAGTTTGTTTTCATTCCCTAAAACCAAAAACGCACCTCCCCCCCTCGCTCAACTGCACGCAAACGGGCTTGCCCTCCTTCGCGGATGAGCCCCTTCTTTGCAGATGCGTGTTAGGAAGAACTCCAACATTGCAGCCACTCAAAATCCTAAAGCACTAATCGCTAGCGAAGCAACTCACTACCTCACCTCTCCATTGCCGATCGTTTCCTTCAGAACACAAACGTTCCATGACCAACCTTCTGAATCGCCGCAATTTCCTTGCTGACACAGCCACCGGCTTGAGTGGGATCGCACTGGCAAGCCTGCTGCAGGATCAGCAACTACTGGCCACCCCTACAGAGCCACTTCGTCCAAAAATCGATGCCAGCAAACCGTTCGCATCACGCGATCCCCATCACCCCGCAGCTGCCAAACGCGTCCTCGTAATTTTTTGTGCCGGTGCTTGCAGTCAAATTGATACATTCGACTACAAACCCGAGCTGATCAAGTATGACGGAAAACCATTACCGGGGGCGGAAGATCTTCTCACGTTCCAAGGCAAACAGGGAATGCTGACAAAAAGCCCGTGGGAATTCAAACCACGTGGCCAATCAGGAAAAATGATATCTGACTTGGTTCCGCAACTCGGCGACCTGGCTGATGACATGTGTTTCCTGCATTCACTGACAGGTAAAACGAGCACACATGGCCCAGGCGAAAACTTCATGTCGACTGGTTACACCCTCGATGGTTTCCCTAGCATGGGCGCCTGGACGACTTGGGCGTTGGGTACCGAAAACGAAAACCTACCCTCATACGTCGCAATCTCAGACCCACGTGGCACACCGCAATCAAGTGTCAACAATTGGGGACCGGGCTTCCTGCCTGCTGCCTACCAAGGGACGGAGTTCAACGCGACCAAACCACTCAGCAACCTGCACCTTCCTGACGGAGTCACAGATACGACGGACAAAGCGACACGAAGTTTCCTGAACCGCTTGAACCAGGAACATCTTGAAAAGTTCCCAGGTGACACAGACCTTGCTGCTCGAATTTCCAGCTATGAACTGGCAGCTCGTATGCAGCTTAGCGTTCCCGAGGTCACGGACCTTTCTACCGAGTCAAAGAGCACGCTTCGTGAATATGGTGCGGATGACACCAGCAATCCGATCAAAGCGAAATTTGCAAACAACTGCATTCTTGCTCGCAGACTACTTGAAAAGGGAGTTCGTTTTGTCCAACTCTTCAACGGAGCTTATCAAACTGGTGGCGAGGGTGTCAGCAATTGGGACGGTCACAAGTCGCTCGCTGAACAATACAGCAAACATGGGCCAGTTCTCGATCAGCCTTGCGCTGCGATGCTCCGTGACCTCAAACGCAGAGGGCTTCTGAAGGACACCCTCGTTGTCTGGATGACTGAGTTTGGACGCATGCCAACATTCCAAGCGGGAGCTAGCGGTCGCGACCACAATCCCGATGGCTTTACCGCATGGATGATGGGGGCTGGAGTCAAGGCTCCCTTCACCTACGGTGCGACGGATGAATTTGGACACCGAGCTGTCGAAAACATCACAACCGTTTACGACTTTCACGCCACCGTGCTCCATTTACTCGGACTGGATCACAAGCGACTGTCCTACTATCACAACGGATTTGAGCGACGCCTCACTGACGTGCATGGAAACGTCATCAAAGAGGTACTGGTGTGATACGCCGAACTACCGGTTTCCCTGCGGTTGCTTCCGCATGGTTCATCTTGATTACGGTCGCTACACATCCGTTCTTTTCAAGTACTCAGCAGGCTGGGGCGGAAAACATTGACTTCGCCGAGCAGATCGCCCCCATTTTCTCGAAGCACTGCGTTCGATGCCATCACGAAAAAAACCGTCAAGGTGACATCTCACTGGTAACGCTGACAGACCTGAGAGATAGTGGGCACGTGATTGCCGGGAATGCTTCAGAAAGTTCGCTCCTGCAACTGGTGCAATCCCGAGATGGCGCAAAACCTGAGATGCCGAGACAAGGCTCGGCCATTTCGGCAAACGAAATCACCCTGCTGAAACAGTGGATCAAAGAGGGAGCAAGTTGGCCTGACAACCTTGCGATCACCGTTCCGCTATCGTCGCAGCAATCATGGTGGTCCTACCAACCGCTACGAACTT
>Ga0315315_10002346_pt1 | contig 17287 bp, 16 predicted proteins | sample M140m3416metaG_FD_203699 | JGI IMG/M metagenome (GOLD analysis project Ga0315315, IMG submission 203699) | Ammonia-oxidizing marine archaeal communities from Monterey Bay, California, United States - M1 40m 3416 | ecosystem: Environmental > Aquatic > Marine > Intertidal zone | place: USA... | reverse complement strand
ATGTTGTCGTCACTTTCAATCTGGCACAGAGATTCTTTTAATAACGTTCTCATCTCCTCGCTCAACGCGTTGCGAGCCTCGGGGCGATTGAGGGTTAATGTGGCGACGTGATTCTCAATATTTACAAGCAAATCAGGCATTATTATTATCTCCGTTAGATATTTCTCACCGATAGCAAACACGGCGGTCGTAGTATCCTACAATGATACGCTATATTAGTCCTATATAGTGTCACCACATTGTTCACATTGGTGTCTTTGAAATTTAGAAACTGAAAAATATATAACTAGAGGTGAAATCATGCTTGACCGTTACAAGAAATATCACGCGCTGAAGATTGACAGCCCTGGCGATCGAATTTTACGAATCACATTTGATAAGCCGGAGACTATGAACTCCCTTGATGCCGAGGGGCATCGAGAGTTAACTTACATCTGGCGTGACATTGATGAAGACGAAAACGTCAGTTCAGTGATCTTGACTGGCAAGGGTAAAGCGTTTTCTGCTGGCGGGGATTTTGGGATGATTGAAGACATGATCGAGGACCATAAGGCGAGGGCTCGTTCGTGGAAAGAAGCTCGAGATTTGGTCTACAACATCATTAATTGCTCTAAGCCAATAGTTTCTGCAATTAATGGCGCTGCAGTTGGCGCAGGCTTAGTTGCGGGTTTGTTGGCTGACATTTCAATTGCGGGGAAGTCCGCGAAAATAGTCGACGGTCACACGCGGTTAGGAGTAGCTGCAGGTGACTCTGCGGTCATCAACTGGCCACTGCTCTGCGGTATGGCTAAGGCGAAATATCATTTGCTTTTGTGCGAACCCATGGATGGTGAAGAGGCTGAGCGTTTGGGCATGGTGTCCCTATGTGTCGAGGACAATGAATTACAAGCGAAGGCGATACATATTGCTGAACGATTGCGCGATAGCGCGCCTGCCGCCACGAGATGGACTAAGTACGCTCTGAATAACTGGTATCGTATGGCGGGTCCTAGCTTTGACGCATCAACAGCGCTGGAGATGCTAGGTTTTGCCTCTCCTGAAGCCGTCGAAGGCGTGCGATCACACCGAGAAAAAAGGTCACCAAAATTTGATTTAGATTCGCCGACATAAAGTATTGAATTGAGTTAAGATTAGTAGATATAGTAAGTATCAAAGAATAAGGGGTATGTGAATGAACGTGGATAATATTTTAGCTATATGCGCCGGGTTGGCACTCTTGTTGGGGCCGTCCGCATTTGCCGCCGATTCGGTCGAGTTAGAGTTCAGTTATGCAGGAGAGCCTGTAACTAGCGAAGATCTGCTCAAAGGAACCGACAAGACGGATGGCTGGTATATGTATGGAGGTAACTATGCGAATTGGCGATATAGTCCTATCGATACCATAAATAAAGACAATGTAAGTAAACTTGCCCCAGTCTGGATGTTTCAAACGGGATTAACAGGTCAATTATCTGGATCACCAATCGTTGCGGATGGAGTTATGTACGTCAGTGCGCCGTATAACAATTTATGGGCGTTAGATGCTAAAAACGGAGAAGTGATTTGGCATTTTGAGCATGATATGCCGAGTGATCTGATCCTTTGCTGCGGCCCGGCGAATCGTGGTGTCGCGATCAAAGATGATTTACTTTTCATGGCTACCCTGGATGCAAAGCTCTTGGCCATACAACGCTCCAATGGTGAAGTACTTTGGACTGCTGAACTGGAAGACTACAAGAAAGGTTACAGCGGAACCAGCTCACCACTTATTGTTGGCGATATGGTGATAACAGGTATTGCAGGCGGCGAATACGGCGCAAGAGGTTTTATCGATGCTTATGCGCTCACTACCGGTGAGCGTTTGTGGCGCCGTTATACAGTCCCCTCTGAGGGCGAGAAAGGAGTCGAAACCTGGGCGGGCGATTCTTGGAAAACTGGTGGTGGTCCTACATGGGCTATTGGTACTTATGACCCACAAACTGACCTCTTATATTGGCCGGTAGGCAACCCCAGTCCCGACTGGAATGGTGATGTTCGAGAGGGTGATAACCTTTATACAAACTCTGTATTAGCGCTAGATCCTAAGACAGGCGAAATGCAGTGGTACTTCCAATTTACACCGCATGACATGTGGGATTACGATTCCACTAATGGAATTGTTGTAGACGATATAGTTGTGGATGGGGAAACTGTTCGTGTTCTAATGCAACCCAATCGGAATGGATATGTCTATGTCCTAAATGCCACAACTGGCGCGTACATGAAGGGATTCCAGTACACGGATCGGCTCACTTGGTCTACTGGTTTGGACTCTAATGGACGACCTCAAGTCAATCCGGAAGCGGTGCCTCAGGCGGGTGAGGCTGGCGATCCGGTTTGTCCTGGATTAAGTGGCGGACATAATGGTTCTTGGAGCTATGCCTACAGTAAATCTTCAGAACTTATGTATGTGCCTTCGGTAGAGTCGTGTATGGGGGTATTTAAAGAGGATATGGTTTATATTCAGGGTGTTCCGTTCTGGGGGGGTGGCCCTTCAACACCTGAGACTGACGACGGCTCGAGTTACGGTATTTTGGCCGCAATCGATCCAGTCGGCGGTGAAGTAAAATGGAAGTATCGTAGCGAATATCCGTTTGTTGGTGGTGCCCTAGCTACTGCTGGTGGAGTAGTTTTTAGTGGAGATCAAGACGGTTACGCCTTTGCTCTGGATGATGCCACTGGAGAAGAACTTTGGAGATTCCAAACTGGTTCATCGGTGCGGAGCCAACCAATCACATGGGAGGTTGATGGTACGCAGTACGTTGCCATTGGTAGCGGTATGGGAGGATTAGTCCCTGGACTTTCTGGAGCCCCTGAGAAAGGCACTAACGGCAATGCATTGTTAGTATTCGCGTTGCCTAAAACTAAATGGTTTTGGGAGTAAACAGTCGCAGAGGGAGGATTGCCTCCCTCTTATTTTTAGGGGTGCTGGTATCCTTTCCGGCACTTTCCGACGAGGTAGCACCGCTCAGTATTTGTCTGCTTGAGGATAATATGCCTTACTCGGGTAAAGCCACAATCAACGGGTTTGATTATGAAATCGGTCAGAGAGTAGCTGAGTCAATGGGACGCGAGTTTTTGCCGGTTTGGGTGCCTAATAGTACGCAGATCCAAGAAATTGAAAGTGACTACCCGTTTCGCAGGCTGGCTAAAGGCGAGTGCGACGTTATACTGAGTGTGCCTAGAACTTCAGAATCTTTTGAGGAGAGCGGTAAAACTATTGTTCTCGGTTCCGCATACTACGCTGCGGCATTTGAGCTCATTTCTTTGTCTGACAAAACGAGTGCTAATTTGCGTCTGCTGCGCGCCAAGAACGTCGCTATTCAATCACAAACCGTTGCTCATTTTGCGCTAAAAATGCTTGGTGCCAAATCGAAAACTTATTTTTCTGCAGCCGACGCATTAAATGGTGTTTTTAGTGGAGAGGCTGATGCTGGGCTACTGTGGGGGCCGACAGCAGGATGGCTATTGCGGGAGTTATACGAGGAAAGAGCTCGTGCCTTTGTCGATAACTACGAACCTCCTATCGCTCTTCGATGGAATATTCATTTCGTCACGCTATCAAGTAACAGCGTTTTAAGGAGGCAAGTTGGGAAAATTTTGGCGGATATAGATGCGAGCGGCGAACTTAGTGCTTTAATGAAAAAGTACAACCTACCGGACAGACGACCCTATGCTCAAACTTACACGTTAGGCGCGCTAAATGAGTTACAGTCGGCGAGATAAGCTCACTATATTGAGGAGTAGTTGATTTTAAGCTGCGTGTAGTCATCGTTTTTTGGGGAAAATAATGAAAATTGTTAACTTGATTGTGTCCTTACTGTTCGTATCCGTTATCACCTGCATCGCATCTGCGAAAGGCACTAGTCTTGTCAGCACTGAGCGACTTATGCAAGGGACCGAGAACCCGAGTGACTGGCTGATGTATGGTGGCAACTATGGGAATTGGCGTTTTAGTCCTCTCGATGACGTAAACAAAACGAACGTAAGTGGATTAGCGCCTGCGTGGGTTTTTCAAACAGGAATTGTGGGCCAGTTGTCCGCTTCGCCTGTGGTAGCTGACGGAGTAATGTACTTAACTGCTCCCTATAATAATTTGTGGGCGCTTGATGCTGGGACTGGCGAGGTACTGTGGCATTTTGAACATGATATGCCCAGTGACTTAATTCTTTGCTGTGGGCCTGTCAATCGAGGTGTTGCCATCAAAGATGATCTTTTATTTATGGCTACATTGGATGCGCGACTGCTCGCAATTGATCGTGAGACAGGGGAAGTTCGATGGAACGTGGAGATGCACAACTACAAAATAGGATACAGTGCTACCAGCGCTCCATTAATAGTCGGAGATTTAGTGGTGACGGGAATCGCGGGGGGTGAGTATGCTGCGCGCGGCTTCGTTGATGCATACGACACTTCAACAGGGAATTTGGAATGGCGAAGGTATACTGTGCCCGTTGCCGGTGAGCCTGGGGTAGAGACTTGGGAGGGCGACTCTTGGAAAACCGGGGGTGGCCCGACTTGGTCGACCGGCACTTATGATCCGCAAACGAATTTGATTTATTGGCCCGTTGGGAACCCTTCTCCTGATTGGAATGGCGACGCGCGCCTGGGAGATAACTTATACACTAACTCTGTTTTAGCCCTGCGCCCAGAAACCGGAGAGCTCGAATGGTATTTCCAGTTCACGCCGCATGATGTGTGGGACTACGATGCTACCAACGGAATTGTAGTTGCCGATGTTGAATTTGACGGGAAGACGGTACGCGCGTTAATGCAAGCCAACCGAAATGGCTATGTGTACACATTAGATGCAACGACTGGAAAATTTTTACATGCCTTCCAGTACACAGATCGCTTAAATTGGTCTAAGGGCTTGGATGAAAACGGCCGTCCCGACGTGGATCCTCGTTATGTGCCTAAGGCTGGAGGGAATGAAGAGTTTATCTGTCCAGGAAATGTTGGTGGTAACAATGGCTCTTGGAGCTATGCGTGGAGCGAGTCCACTAGATTAATGTATGTGCCCAGCATCGAATCATGCGGGAAGATGACTAAAGAAAGTATGGAGTTTGTCCAAGGAGTTCCCTTTTGGGGAGGAGGTCCAGGGATCACTGAGGGAGAGACGGGTTCGGCATATGGAGTGTTGGTCGCGGTTGAACCTGAAACAAGACAAGTGAAGTGGCGATATCAGGATAAATATCCCTTGATGGGTGGTGCATTAGCGACTAAAGGCGGACTTGTTTTTTCTGGCAATCAGAGTGGGTACGCGCTAGCGTTAGACGATGAAAGCGGAGAGGTCCTGTGGAAGTTCCAAACAGGTTCTTCGATTCGTAGCCAACCTATTACTTGGCAAATGGATGGAAAACAATTTATAGCTATCCCTAGTGGTGGTGGGGGTATCGCCGCAGCCATTGTAGGTGCCCCTCCTATGGAAACTTATGGGAGCGCGTTATTTGTTTTCTCTTTACCAGAGACTGACTTCAAATGGTTTTGGCAGTAACTGCTATGGCTCGGATATAACGTAACTATTTTAAAAGCTTTTTATTAAGGAGTTTGGTGTGGACGTCGGATTTATTGGCACAGGGAATATGGGTGCGCCGATGGCCGCCAATATTCTAGCTAGTGGTCACCAGTTGACAGTATACGATGAAAATCTGGGCGCGACCGCAGAACTAGAAAAAACCGGAGCAAAACGAGCTGAAAATCCTACGAGCCTGACAATCGGGGTCGATGTGATTATCTTGTCGTTACCGGGTCCTTCGGAAGTCGCTTCAGTTTTTGCTGAGATTCTACCCTCGATGGTCTCGGGACAAATATTAATAGATATGAGCACTAATTCTCCTGAACTTGTAAAAGGTATAGCGGAAGAGGCGAAGAGAGTAGGGGTGGGGTTTTTGGATGCGCCGGTTAGCGGGGGTGTTCGGGGCGCGCAAAAAGGAATTCTCACGATTATGGTTGGAGGTGATAAATCACTTTTCGACAAGGCGGAAGTACTATTGTCATCTATGGGAGAAAATATTTTTCACGCGGGCGATGTGGGTTCCGGCAATGTCGCGAAGTTGATAAATAATAGTCTGGCTTTTTCAATAATGATGGCTAACGCTGAAGCGATTGTATTAGGTTCAAAAGCTGGGGTTAACCCGACGGTACTGTGGGATATCGTGAGAGTCAGCAGTGGGAGCAGTCTCACTTGGCAAGGAGGTATCAAGAATATTTTGCAAGACCGGTTGCCTACTGCGTTTACCGTTGACTTAGCGTGTAAGGATATTGACTTGGCTACCGAGCTCGCCGCGGAACTCAACATGGATTTAGAGATGGTTTCTGTTTCGCAGAAGATGCTAAAGCGTTTTCAAGCCAGCGGTCTTGGCCAAGAAGATATTTTGGCCACAATCAAACCCTTAGAGGATGCGAATCAGGTTGTTGTTCGTGGAGTATGGGACAAGTAAAGTACGAGCCTACGGTTAGCTTAAGCCACAAGTTTTAGGCCAAATATATTCGCCTGTTTGTTCATGTTTTTGCGGGCGCATAATGACGTGTGACACAGCCCCGCTTGATAATGTAAAGACAAGCCCAAGGCTAGGTTCCTCCAGTGAATTATTGTCAGTACATTGGAGGTTAGGAAATTTCTGGACTAAGAATGTTTCTTTTAGACCGATAGGGTTAAATCCAAGTACTAGGGTATAAGGGTGATTTGATACTATTTCAGTCAATCTGAAGTCAGTAGCGTGGCTGAAAGAAAGCTCTATTCGTAATAATCGATAACTCCATTTTTCCAGATTGTTCATAGTGGCTTTTTTTTCAGGAGTGCCAATATTTTGGGAAATAGTGTTACGACATTGACCAAAAACCACATCACCAAGCCCGACAAAAGGAGTGAGATCCATCGGTCAGACCATTTCTTTTATATGGCGAAATTTTCCCCAGTCTGCTAACAGATCCTTAACCGCTTCTATGAAAGACAAGGGTTGATCTAACATGATGTGGTGATGCGAGTCCTTAATCTTGATCATCGGAGATTCGGGGCCCATGAGATCAGACATGTAGTCCGCGGTCACCGCACTCACAATCCCGCTATTTTCAGCCACGATTAGAGCTGATGGACATTTCATGTTCGCCAGATGTTCATGAAATGGCTCGGACCATCGATTTGCGCCCATTGCTTTTACATCGAATTTCCAAGTCCATCCCATATCAGTTTCTATCAGAGAATGTCGTGCTATAAAATCTACTATGAATGTATTTTTGCATTCTTGAGCGGGTAATAAACGAAATCGCTCAAGTCCAATTTTAAATGTGGGGTAGTATCGCTGTACACTTAAGACTCTTCGCGGGACCTCGCTTGCTTTTTCACTTTCTGGCAATACTGGACTATCGACAATTATTGCTCCACCAATCTTCTCTCCAAAGTCTGCACCAAATCGCATAGTCATTAGTCCTCCGAACGAGTGTCCAATTACTATAGGTTTTGGTCCTAATCCTGCCGCTTTTAGTACGTGTAATATCTCTTCGGCCCGCAGTGCAGCAGAATATTTCTCCCTTTTCCCACTATCCCCCATACCAGATAGGTCGATTGCAGCGACTTTGTAATCATTCATGAAACTTGGGGCAATGAATCTCCACCAGTTCGCGTGCGCGCCACCGCCGTGAACGAAGAGGAGTCCAGGTTTTTGTTGGGACTGCAATGATACGGCAGGCTCCTCCCAAGTTAGATAATGAATAGTACAGCCATTAACTGCCACATAGTTGGATCTTACTGAGGTATTCACTGCGGTTTTGAACCACTCAGGGGCTGAGTCATCGACTTGCAAATGGTCAAGGTTCCAGTCTGGGGGATTAAGTTTTTGCATAATGAATTAATTTTATTCTATCGTAGAGTTATATCAAAGCGACCACACGTTTGATGTTTCAGTATGTGGCGCTAGACTAAGGTTACCGTTTTATCCAGTAAGTTTTAAGGAGATGATAATGGCGTTAGTGGATTATGAAGTTGAAGGACATGTCGCAAAAATCACTATCAATCGACCGGAAGCTAAAAATGCTATTAATCCTGAGGTTGCGTGCCGGTTAACAGACGCATGGCACAGTGTTCGTGATAATCCTGAAGTTAGAGTGGCGGTATTGACTGGCACGGGAGATGTATTTTGCGCGGGTGCAGACCTAGGAAGATTGGTTCCTCTAATATCAGGCAACCGCTCTGCTGAAGATGAGTGGGATGAGAGAATGCTTGCCGATAGGACGATCCTTGAAACTGCGCTGCTAAGGGAGTTTGATCCAGTTAAGCCAGTGATAGCAGCTATTAACGGACATGCGATTGCTGGTGGTATGGAAATAGTGCAGGGAACAGATATAAGAGTTTCGGTTCCTGAGGCTAAGTTTGGAGTGCAAGAAGTCAAATGGGCAATTTTCCCTGCGGGTGGCTCTACTGTGCGTTTACCCTCTCAATTGCCTTTTGCGGTAGCTATGGAATTACTTCTGACGGGTGACTTGATTACTGCGGATCAAGCTTTGGGATTCGGTTTCCTAAATAAGGTCGGAGAAGATGTCATGTCTCTTGCAAATAATTTTGCCTCTAAAATAGCTGAAAATGGCCCAATCGCAGTGCAAGCGATTCGGAAGTCTGCGCGTGCCTGTCTTGGAGTAAACGAGCAGGCAGCACTAAAGTTAGAGACTGAGATCTCTGAGCCTGTTTTTCAGACCGAAGATGCTCAAGAGGGTCCTCGTGCGTTTATGGAGAAAAGGGTTCCTATCTATCGAGGTAAATGATGTAAAAAATTCGACTTTACAAGCTTTTGCCGAAAGAGTAATGTGAGTCACATCATCTGAAATGCCCGTTCTATGGATGCTGAAAGCATAGTTACAGTGGTTAAATAAATGCACCAGACTAGTGTTCAGGGAGTATCTACAATGTCTGAAAGAAAAAATGAATCACCTATTCTTCGATACGATCCAAAAACTTTTGGCTACAGTGTAATTGCTGATGCACCCGAGGTTAGTCAAAATCACAAGTCAGGAAAGGTCTACTTTTCTGAAGAGATAATGGAACGAGAAATCGAAGAAATTTTCATGAAAGAATGGTTGCTCGTTGGTCGCGCGGAAGAGGTTGAAAAAGCAGGCGACTATTTTACTCATGATATCGGCGACGAACCTGTGGTTGTTACCAGAGAGAAAAATGGCAACGTTCAAGCCTTTGCAAATGTATGTAGGCATCGTGGCGTTAAAGTTGCTTGGGGAGAAGGAAGCACTAAGTATTTTTCTTGCCCTTATCATGGTTGGGTTTACGATACTAGCGGAAACCTCGTGGACGCGCAGTACCTCGATAAATCAAAAAATTTCGATAAGAAAAATTGTTCATTACCCCGCATTCGAACCGAGCTTTGGGAAGGTTTTATTTTCATAAACTTTAATGAAGAAGCCGATCCTTTGATGCACAGTCTTGAAGCTTGGGATTTTCCAAAAACGTATGAGCCATACCAGATGGGACGGTTGAGGCTGGCCAATAAATTCTCGATGGATATTCCCAGTAATTGGAAATTTTTGAATGAGAATTTAACTGACATTTACCACATTGCCGTCTTACATGCTGCGACTTTTGGACCCGCTCAGCCTCTTGAAGGTTATCGCTATAAGACCTTTGATGGTGGATACCATGGAAGGTTTACCGGTGGGACATTAGTGCCAGAAGGCAAATCTTTGTTTGGCCCAATCCCATGGTTACCGGAAGAATTACATAGTGGAGGGTTCTCCAGCCACCTTCCTCCAAACGTTGCGTGGTTTCCTAGATTTGATTACGTTTCGATTGGTACTAACTGGCCGACGGGACCTGATACGAGCGTATCTATCACTTATCAATTATTCCCTGAGGAACATTTTTCTCAACCGGACTTTAAAGAGAAGGCTCAGCAGTATGTTGATTTCTATAAAGCTTTCATGGATGAAGATACCGATATGATTAAGGCATTGCAGAAAGGGATGAAGTCACGGTTCTATGAGCCTGGTCCAGTTTCACCATTTGAAGCTGGTGTTATGGGAACTATTAAACATGCTGTAGATGACTTAGGTCACGAGTAAAGTTTCGGGAGTAGAAAAATGCCTCGTGTTACTGAGCTGGTACCTGATTTAGCTAAGGCATCTTTAATAATGATGCGTGAGATGATGTGTGTAATGCCGTCAGAACATGTTTTGATTACGGCTGATACAAACACCGAGAAGCGCGCGATTGATGCGTTAGTTATTGCGGCACATGAGTTAGGTGCTAAGGTTGCCACGATGATTTTGTCTCCGCCACTACCATTTCAAGGAGGCTTAGCTAATCCTTTTTTGGCTGATCCAGTAGTAGCTGCCGCGCAAAACTGTGATGCGTGGGTTGATCTGTGCATGCCTTATATGGCGGGTGCAGCGGTATACGACTCTGCGATGAAAAATGATCGGACACGATATTTCTTAGCTGCGGATTTGGGTGCCGAAGGTATTGTACGGATCTTCAGTAAGGCTGATCTAGATCAGGTCTTTGTGGTCTCGGACGCTTTCAACCAATTACTCGCTGACTCAGCCGGAAAAGAATGCCGGTTCAGCACTAAGCTTGGAACTGACGTTAGGTTCACTCTTGCAAACCCTGAAGGGTTGGCGATTGAGCGTGCCACTAAACCCGGCGGTTACTTTGTGCCTGGAACAGTGATGGTTATTCCTGAACTAGAAACAGTTAAAGGCACTGTAGTATGCGAGGCAGTTTTTCACGAATATTACACTTTGCTATCCGAGCCTTATACTTTTCATGTAGATGGGAAGATCCAAGAGGTGACTGGAGGGGGTACTGAGCTTGCGGCCATCAGGCGTTCGCTTAAGCGCGCTGGCAATGGTGAATACGGAAATATTGTACATTTCACTTGTGGCTATCATCCCGCGGCGCGTTTTACTGGTACTTCCTTTATAGAAGATCAACGGGTGATTGGCTGTAATGCAGTCGGATTAGGATTACCACAATGGGTTGATGGTGGAGGCGAAAATCACCCAGATTGCGTTATGAAAGAACAGTCTTTTTGGATTGATGGCAAACAAATTATTGATAATGGCGATATTGTTGGCCCTCCCATTTTGGCTGATGCTGTTTCGCGACTTGAGCCATTGTATAGCTGAAAAAAGCCTTCAGCATTATTTCAACTTATAACTTCTGCCAGCGATATGATTAATACCTCTTGTAACTTTTTTCAGGCCGGAGACATAAAGCTTGAGTCAGGCGAAATTTTGCCAGAAGCAAAATTAGGCTATACCACATTTGGGGAGCTAAATACCGCGGGCGATAACGCGGTGTTAGTCTTAACACACTTTGGTGGTACGCATGAAAATAGTCAGTACTTAGTGGGTTCAGAGATGGCGTTAGATCCGTCTCGTTATTTTGTCGTCATCGTGAATCTGTTTGGTAACGGCGCTTCATCCTCCCCTAGTCATGGAATGGCGCAAGACTTTCCCGTGGTCACCATGGCTGATAATGTTTTTGTCCAGCGAAAATTATTGCTAAATGAATTAGGTATCAAGAAGCTCGCACTTGTAGTGGGACATTCGATGGGCGGAGTAGCGACATACCATTGGGCGGCACTTTTTCCTGAGTCGGTGGAGAGGGCTGCGCCCATCTGCGGGGCGGCAAAAATTTCGGATCATAACTGGGTATTTTTGGAAGGTATGCGAGCCATTTTGACTATGGATCCCGCATGGCGCGACGGAATGTATGAAGCTCAACCAATTGATGGCTTACGCAGTATTGCGAAAGCGTGGGCGGCATGGCCTCCCTCTGCGGGGTTCTATAGGAAAGAGCTGTATAAGACGCTGGGATATTCTTCTTTGGAAGATTATCTAGTGAATTATTGGGAAAAGACTTATCTATCAATGGACGCTAATAATGTTCTAGCGCAAATAAACACATGGCAGTCTGCCAATGTCGGAAAAAATCGGATTTATGGAGATAATTTTGTCAAAGCACTGTCGTCTGTTAGCGCTAAAGTATATGTAATGCCATCTGCAACCGATGCTTATTTTCCGCCCGAGGATAGCCGTAATGAGGTGAGCCTTATGTCTACCGCAACGTTGAAGACAATACAATCGGAATGGGGACATTGGGCTGGTTCTGGACGCTGCGCTGCTGATACTGCATTTATTAATGATCAATTATTGGAGCTACTTGAGACGTGAAACTAAATAATCTTACTGCTACTCAAGCCGCCGAATTACTGGCACGTAAAGAGATTAGTTCCGTTGAGTTGACTCAGGCGTGTTTAGACAGAATAGCCGAGAGAAACGATGACGTGGGTGCGTTTGTGCATATTGATCCTGAGTTTTCATTAAAGCAAGCAGCTATTGCTGATGCTTCCGAAAGCAAATCTAAATTACATGGAGTGCCTTTTGGTGTGAAGGATGTCATCGACACTAAAGATTTTCGTACCGAACGAGGTACCGTCATCCACGAGGGCCGTCAGCCGTTAGAGGATGCGAAATGCGTGAAGTTAATGAGAGAAGCTGGGGCAGTCTTGCTTGGTAAGTTGGTCACCACTGAGTATGCCATGTTTACGGCCAACGAGACGCGTCATCCATTAGATTTAAATCGGACAGCTGGTGGTTCGTCAAGTGGAACGGGCGCTGCAGTCGCAGATAATATGGTACCTATTGCATTTGGCAATCAAACTGCGGGTTCCCTTATTCGCCCTGCAGCTTTCTGCGGCGTCTACGGACTTAAACCAACTCATGGCACCACCGATGGCGCGGGGATTTTACCGTTGCAATTATATTTCGATACGCTGGGATATATGGCTAGAGAAGTTGGAGATCTGAAAGAGTTTTACTCTATTGTTAGCGGCAGTGATCAAAGGAAAGTATGGCCGGAGACTAGCACACCTCGCATTGGTCTCTGCCGAACATTCCAATGGGACTTCGCTGATCGCGAGAGCCAAGAAGCGCTAGAGAAAACTGGAGAGCAATTCGAGTCACTTGGTTTCGATGTTGTTCCGTTTGAGTTGCCCGTTGCGTATGAGAATTTAGTCGAGGTACATCGACGAATTCTCTACAAAGGGATAAGTGACTCTCTCTCGATAGATTATGAAACTGCTTCTGATTCAATGAGCAAAGGACTAATCGATGTCATCGAAGAAGGTCAATCCTGCTCTCAAGAGGCTTTCATGGCAGCATTTAAACTGGCGGATGCCTGTCGTTCAGGAGTTAACGAGGTTCTGAAGGACGTGGATGCAATCATTTGTCCGAGTGCGCCTGGAGAAGCGCCAGAAGGTTGGGGTACTGGCAGTCCTATATTTCAGGTAATGTGGACATTACTCGGTGTGCCTTGTCTAAATTTGCCGGTCGGTTTTGGACCTAATGGGATGCCTTTGGGTATCCAGTTGATTGGACGACGGAATGACGACGCAACCATTTTATCTCTAGGCCAACACGTCATGGAAAACTTCCACTCAATTAAAATCGAGAACTAATAACATGTCCAAAGTGCAATTATTTTTAGCGTCAGAGCTAGATCTTAACGAGATCCGTCAAGTTGAGTTGGACGATCGCGAACCCATAGCGATTTATAACTTAGATGGAGAATATTTTGCTACCGATGATACGTGCACGCATGGAAGCGCGTCGATGGCCGAAGGCGACATCGACGGCAGCGAAGTTTATTGTCCTTTTCACATGGGTGCTTTCGATATTCGGACAGGCGAGCCGACAGTTGCCCCGTGCAGTGTCCCGCTGAAAACATATGACGTTGTTGTTGAAGACGGTTACCTCTTTATTTTAATGGAAGATTAATGAATCACAAAACTTACCGAATAGGACAAATTGTACCTAGCTCGAATATTACAATGGAAACAGAAGTGCCTGAGATGCTTCTACGAGCGGAGGTTCCTGAGAACGTAAAATTTACGTTTCATTCCTCGAGGGCACCCATGAAAAATGTTTCCGCGGAAGAACTAGCGCAAATGAATTCTCATATGGAGCGCTGTGCGATTGAACTGACTGACGCTAGGATGGATGTTATCGCGTCAGCATGTTTAGTCGCGATTATGTCGCAAGGTTCCGGATTCCATCGAACTGTGGAAGATAGGTTGAAGAAGGTGACCTGTGTCGAGTCACCGGACACAAAGATTCTTACTAGCGCAGGATGCCTCGTCGACTCCTTAAAAGCGATTGGAGCTAAACGTGTTGCCTTGATCACCCCTTACATGAAGAGTCTGACCGCGTTAGTTGCGGGATACATAGAGGATGAGGGCGTTGAGGTTTTAGATACTATTTCTCTTGAAATTCCTAACAATCTGGAGGTCGGTAGTCAAGATCCCAACAATCTGCTTAAGATAGTCCATCAGTTGCAAACCGCTGAAGCTGACGCAGTGATTTTATCCGCCTGTGTGCAAATGCCGTCGCTTGCCGCGCTAGCTGAAGCGCAAAAGATGTTTAGTGTGCCGGTATTGTCTACAGCTGCCGCTACCGTATTTCAAATTCTTCGATCTCTCGGTCTGCCTACTACTGTTCCAGGCGCGGGCGATCTTTTATCCGGTCGATATAGCTAGCCATTTATAATGTTCGTGCGATAATTTCCTTCATTACCTCGCTCGAACCTCCTGCAATCCGAGTTATTCTTTGACCAGCCCATAGTCGAGCGATAGGGTATTCCCACATATAGCCGTAACCACCAAAAAGCTGAAGACATTCGTCTAGGACCTCGCACATAGTTTCGGTAGCAAACAGCTTAGCCATGGCTGCGTCATTAGCATCTAACTTCCCGACCATATGGAGCTCAAGACAGTGGTCAATGAAGTTACGCACAACAGCGGCTTTTGTTTTTGCTTCTGCCAATTTAAATCGTGTGTTTTGGAATGAAAAAATAGTCTTGCCGAAAGCTTCTCTGCCTTTAGTATATGCGACAGTTTCCACTAAGGCGGCTTCAATAGTAGATGCAGCCCTTATGCCTACTATCAATCTTTCTTGCGCGAGCTCCTCCATAAGATGTTTGAAACCCATGTTTTCCATTCCAATCATCCTATCAGGAGTCACTTTTACGTCGGTATAAAAGAGCTCTGAAGTATCTTGAGCCTTCCAGCCAATTTTTTCTAAGTTTCTCCCCCTAGTAAAACCGTTATCGTTTCGTTCGACCACTAATAAACTAATCCCCTTTGCCCCAGCATTGACATCTGTTTTACAAGCTGTGATGACTAGGTCGGCTAGATGTCCGTTAGAAATGAATGTCTTCTGCCCACTCAATATATAGTGATCTCCGTCTCTCACCGCAGATGTTTTTATTCCCGCCAGGTCACTTCCAGCACCTGGCTCGGTCATCGCTATAGCGCCAATTATTTGACCAGAGCACATCCCAGGCAGCCATTTTTTCTTTTGCTCTTCACTACCATGATTGAGGATATATGGGGCTACTATCCCCGAGTGCAGATGAAATGCCACCCCGCTAGCGTCTACTTTCGCTAATTCTTCAGTGACTATGGCGGTGTGCAAGAAGTCACCGCCAGGCCCACCATATTCGGTCGGCACAAATGAACAAAGTAGTCCATTTTCGCCAGCCGACCTCCAAACTTCGCGGCTGACGACGCCATCTTTTTCCCATTGTGCGTGATAGGGTACAATCTCTCTTTCAACGAACTTTTTAACGGTCGATCTAAAGATCTCGTGATCCTCAGAATAAACAGTTCGTCCTAACATAATCCACTCCTTAAATTTGACATTACATGAGCTAACCGAAGTTTAGCTGAGACTTATTTTAAATACCTCGTAACAGTTCTTACTAATCGTTACTCAAGAAACTTTAGGCAATCGAATTAACGACACAGGCGATAGCTTATTTTTAACAGATTTTTCTGAATAATGTTACATTTAACAGGCTTTGGAGCTAATCTAGTGATGTTGAGACTTTCATAGCTTTAGCATATTCTGCAAAATGGTAGTTTTAAATACGATACAAATTAAGAGGCTTTGACAATGAATTTAGGAAAATACGGTGTCTTCACTTTTACTGATATGCTAGGAGCTTCAGAACTAAGCGAGTTAGCGAAACGCGTTGAAGACTTAGGTTATTCGACACTCTGGTATCCCGAAGCTTTTAATTACGAGGCATTTGGCCTAGGAAATTATTTACTCAGCGAGTCATCTAACCTTGTGGTGGCAAGTGGTATAGCAAATATGTATGCGCGTGATCCGGCTGCGTCCGTTATGGGATGTAATACGCTGAATGCATTGTCAGGAGGTAGATTTATTCTAGGCTTGGGGGTTTCGCATGCGCCGTTAGTTTCTGACATGCGAGGGCACGAATATAAAAAACCTGTTGCGACTATGCGGAAATATTTAGATGATATGGATCTAGCTTGGGAGGCGCTAGGAGGTGCCCCTGAAGAAAAACAGGTCATGCTGGCGGCTCTCGGTCCAAACATGTCGGCACTTGCAGCGGAGCGTACCTTGGGTGCATTCCCCTACAACATAACCCCCGAACAAGCTCAACTTTCTCGTAAAGCCATGGGAGATCGAGGAGCTATTGTGTGCGAGCAAAAAGTCTGTCTCAGTACCAATGCGGAAGAAGCTAGAGCCGCTGCCAGAGCGGCGTTAGGGCCTTATCTTCCATTACCTAACTATTATAAAAATTGGTTTAGATTAGGCTTTGACCAAAGTGATCTAGAAAATGGTGGTAGCGATAGACTCATGGACGCGATGGTTATTTGGGGTTCAAGCGAAGAGATTGACGAGAAGTTAAACGGATATTTTGATAATGGAGCTGATCAAGTAGTGATCCAACCCATTCGTCCTGATGGCCAGCCTGGTCCCGATTGGGCTGCGCTAGAGGCTCTGGCCAAGTAAAAAATATCAGACTATTTGCCTTCAACTAGATTGGTTGCTCGATTGGGTGGCTGCCTATTTATTTTAAAAGGAAAACTTAACATTGTTTAGTTATGTAGATGCGTCGATACGTCGACGACTCGAATCCCAAGGGTTGCTTCGAGTCTTAAACAAGGACGGAGCCGTTGTCGATCCAGATAACGGCTCCGCATTTATGTCACTGCTCGGACCAGTACCTATCCCTCGGATGATTGACGGCGTTGAAGTGACACTTGATTGGTATCCGTTTGTAAGACGGACGGAGTTGTCTACCGTTTTAGATTCTGCTAAAGAGGTGCCAAATGGGGGAGAAGAGGCTTTTCGAAATTTATTGAGTAACTCTATGCTAGTTAATTCGGTATTTGCGTTACCTAGCTTTACCGAAGCTAGTAATCCTCTAGTTCGGGTTCACTCCTGTTGT
>Ga0315315_10002344_pt1 | contig 17299 bp, 16 predicted proteins | sample M140m3416metaG_FD_203699 | JGI IMG/M metagenome (GOLD analysis project Ga0315315, IMG submission 203699) | Ammonia-oxidizing marine archaeal communities from Monterey Bay, California, United States - M1 40m 3416 | ecosystem: Environmental > Aquatic > Marine > Intertidal zone | place: USA... | reverse complement strand
CATGAGAGCAGGTCAACTCTTTGGTTCTATAGATTCTATCTACTCTTTTAATATGGGTTACACAGCTCAACTTAACTTTATTATATCTCAGATAACTAGTAAGAAAGACTTTCTTGTACTAAGTTTAGATGATCTAAAACTATTTGAAATGGAAGATAAAGAATACACAAGTTTTAAAACACTACCTAAAAACTGGATGTCTGACAGGCTTTATAACCCACTTAGACTTCACTTACTAACAGGAGGTCGATAATGAATAAATGGAAATGGTGGTTCGTCACTAACTCAGGCATATTAGCTCTAATTATAGGTCACATTAAGTTTGATCTATTTAATAAACTATTAACATCAGATAGTACATATCTTACTTTTTTTATAATAGGCATTTCTCTTGCAACATCAGCATCTATGTTTTTCAAAAGGACTGATATGCATTGGTTTGCATCAGACGCAGTTTTATCTATAGGTATGGTAGGAACTTTATTCGGTTTTCTTATGGTATTAGGTCAAAGCTTTACAGACATAGACACAAGCTCAGTAGAGAGTATGACAGATGCTATAGGTCTATTGGCTACTGGAATGTCTACAGCCCTTATAACGTCTCTTGTAGGTCTCATAGCCTCTTTATGGTTAAAGCTACAGCTAGTTATACTAGGAGATTAATATGAGAAAGTATAATAGTAATCTAGCTTTTGTTGACTTACTTTTTAATTTACTCATTGGGTTTACTAGTCTGTTTGTTATTTCATTTTTACTAATAAATCCAATATCTAAAAAGGGAGTAGTTGACCCACCTGTAAAAGTAATGTTTGAAATATCGTGGGATGACAAAAGCTACCATGATATAGACTTATATTTAAAAGGACCTGATAATCAAGTTGTATATTATGCTAACAAAACTAATGGGTATATAACTTTAAAAAGGGATGATTTAGGTTTCCAGACAGATACATATGAGATTAATGGAAAAGTAGAAATAGTAGAACGTAATTATGAGATTACTACTATGTCGAGTTTACCTGACGGAGACTATATAGTCAATGTTCATTTTTATGCAAGAGGTAAAAGAAGACCTACTGACCCTGTTAATATCAAAGTAACTGATCTTGAGCAAGAGGTTTTTGTACGAGTAACAAGTATACAACCTTTCAAGATACTTGCTGATACATCTACAATACTTAAATACTTTCAAGAACGAACTATACTTGTTTTTAAAGTATTAGATGGTAAAATTGTAGAAGTCAGAGATGATATACAAGTCAGATTAAGAAAGAAACATGCAGGACAGGGAGGTGGGTTCTAATGACTAACATATATATAGTATATTTACTATTAAGCACTTTTGTAGTATTTTTAATGTTTTATTCTAGGTTAAATGTATTTATTAAAGCTTTAGCTTTATCAGCTACAATTCTTTTAGGTTTACTTACTCAAGCACATTACATACTACAACTAGGTAAGCCTATAGAAAAGTACCCTGCAGATAAATTTGTGTATATACATCATATGTCCCAAGTAGATAAGATATACGTTTGGGTATGGACTGATGAAGCAGGTAATAGACTACATGTAATACCCTACAATCAGGACACAGCCAAGGAGTTACAAAAAGGTAAAGAAGAACAGCAAAGAGGTTCTACCCAAGAAGGTAAGTTTTCTAAAGTTAAAGACGGTTCCAACAACCCAGGTCTCATAATAGACACTTGGAAAGGACCAAAGAGTTTAAATAATAAATAAAGGAAGATATAGTGAATATATTAGAAATGGCTAAGAAAACTATAAAAGAAACAACTAAGGTTACAACAAAGGAGGCTAAACCAGAGCCTGCAATGCTACCTCCTGGTTCTTACTTAAGAGAGCACGGTATGCTTATGCTAATAGATAAGTTTGATCAAGAAAAGATTATGCCTCTAGTAGCTGCTATATATGAATACAATTTAATGCCAGAGGATTTAAGACCAGATCAAATTACATTGGTAATCAATAGCCCAGGGGGTTCAGTACACTCAGCCTTTCACCTTATTGATGCAATAAAGATGTCAGAAATACCTGTAGTAACAATAGGTAAGGGTCTGGTTGCCTCTTGTGGAGTACTAACTATAATGGCAGGTAGTCGTCGACTATTAACACACAACACGTCTGTTATGTCACATCAGTACTCATGGGGTTCTAAAGGAAAAGAACATGAACTACATGCAATGATTAAAGAGTTTGATTTAGCAGGTGATCGTATGATCAATCACTACAAGAAGTGTACTAAAAAGTCAGAGAAGTATATTCGTAAGAATCTATTACATCCTACTGATGAATGGCTTACTCCAGAGGAGTGTGTTAAACATGGTATTGTTGACGAAATAGTTAACACATATTAGACCTTGACAAAAGGGTGTTCTTATGATACACTCCCTTATATTCAATTAAAGGAATATGTTGATGACTACCAAACGCAAAAAGCCCCCTGCTCCTAGTCTGGAACAAGAGGCTAAAGCCTTTATTAAATCTAAAGAAACAACCACTGTGAATGTTCCTAAGAGTCTCTCCTCTCATAAAGAACAACTAGCAGCTTCAGTCCTAGCTGGACTGCTAGGTTCCAGTGGAGGTAATCGAGCAGAAGAACTCGTACAAGAAGCATACAGGTATGTGGACCTTTTGCTTCAATATAAAAAGTAAACAAACTTAACCCCCTTCAGTTTAATTACTGTTGGGGGTTTTTCTTTGTCTAGAACATTGTTGGGTCTATTCTCATACGTTTAATTGTATCAGCAGTTTTTAACTGTGAATCTATTAACATCAACTGACCTTCACTAAGGTCACCCATGTTATCGCCTAACTCTAAATCAGACATAGCCTTTTTAATATCATCAGCAGAATATTTAGAAACTAGGTCATACTGACTACGTAATGTTGTGCCTGTTCCGTCATATCTCGTTACTAATCGAAGTTTAGTTAATTCCTTAACTTCTTTCATTTTATCTTTCCATATTATGCGTAGTTCATCTTGTGGTAGACTACGGAACTTCATACTTTCCATCTTTTTAGTAGACCATTCCTCTATAGACTGATACATCTGGCGTTGATATTCATTAACAGCCTCCGGTATCATTCTCTTTTTGTCTTTAGACAAAGGAGCATTAATCTTCCACTGGTCTAATCCCATTAAGTTCATAACACGTTGTGTGTTTGTTAACTCTACAGTTCTAACACCTACGTTTTTAGCAGACTGTTGTTTAGTTTCACCTGCTGCTGAAGATTGTTTAGTTGGCATATTCTCACCAGTAGTCAAGAAGTCAGTGAAAGAATCAACGTATTTAAATGACTCAGCGATAGTTCTATTTAGTCTACTTTCTATCTGCTTTAAGTCTTTAGGGCTTTGGTCTATATCCATAATTAAACCAAATGCAGTATCAATAGGCTCTAGAGGTCTAACAAAACCAGATATAGCTTGTGCAGATATTTCTGTTACAACATTTAAACCTTCATCGTAAGCGTTATCTATCTCACCTTTAAGAATAGCCATAGTGAAGTCAGCAATCTCACCAGTAGTCTTAGTGAGGTTACGTGTAAGCCCACCTCCACCAAAGTCTTTACCAATTTGTGCTAGTATTTCTTCTGGAACTTCTTCACCTGCCATGTGGTAAGATACTACACGGGCAGCTGCTTTGAATAAGGAGATAGGATAATCATACTGTTGTGATACAACTTGACCATCTATTATGTTATCATATAATCCTAGTCCTGCCTTACGGTTTTCTTGTTCGTCTTGAGCCATTGTGTATATTAAACCAGTAACCACAGCACCTCTTGCCGCTAGTTCCTCTATAGGCACATCGTTATACTTACCACTAATCTTTTTAACTGCTATATTAAGTACTGGTGTATTTTTAATACCAAAGTCTATAGTGTTGTTAAAGAACCTACCAAACGGAACCATGAAACCAAGACCTGGGATGTTACGTGCATCTTCTACGAAACCTGCAAGCTCACCTAGTTTAGTACGGTTCTTGTATGACTTAGAGAATGTATTTTCCATAGTTTTAGCTACAGCATCTATTTCCATTTGTTTGTATTCTTTAGTAGCCATGATCTTAACAGCTTCTGGGCTAGTGTAGAACTCATTCCAACTCTTACCAAACTTAAGTCTTAGTTGCTTGTTCATTTGACCTATATACTCTTGAGACTTAGTATAAGCATCTTGAGCATTAACAAACGTAGCTCTTTGTACAGCATTGATAACAGTATCTGATTTGTCTTGTAAGAAAGCACCTTTACCTAACGAAGCCATTTGCTCCGTAGTGTTACTGATCTCAACACCACCAGACAATGTACGATTAAGCTTGTCTAAAGCACCCGTGTTATTTTGCAGTGCACTCTTATAAGCTGCATATGTCATATCATTATCAAACGCAAACTTAACACGATCTTTAGCAGATAATAATAATTGTTTAGCTACAAAAGTATTCTTAGCACCTGCATCTGCAAAGCCTAACACTGACTGCAGTGTTCCCCTACCACCTTTAAATAAAGCTAGTGTTACATCAGTAGATATATCTAAACCTGCTGCTGCTCCATAACCTAGTACGTTTAAGATAGAAGTAGAAGGATGAGACACTAGTGATCTAATAAATTTGTTTTGAAGCTCAGATATGTTAGATGCAACAGCACCTCTTGGTTTAAACTTATCTTTCTGTAGTACAATATCATCCATAAGATTTAAGTCTAGAGCTTCTTTCATAAAGCTGTCCATATCTAAATCTTCTACGTTAACATCTAGTCTCTTAGCAACCTGCATAACACTATTCATACTACGAGCACTTGCGTTCATTCTAGAGGCAAAAGCATCACCAAATGTTTCTGGTGTAATCTTAGTATTCTTGCGTTTAGCTTTACCGCCAAATGCTTTCATAATACCATCAATATCAGTTTGATCTAGCTCTTCTTTCATAAAGTCAGCTATCCAGTTTGATATCTTATCGTCATCAGTACGCTTGCTAAATAAGTAGCCACCCTCTTGCATGATCTGCGCGAGACCCTTAAGGTTGTTTTCACCTTCGCCTTTATATATACCTAGTAGTACATCAATAAAGAAGTCAGTATCACCTTTAGTGATATCGTCTCCTGACTTAACCTTCTGTAACCAAGTAGTTGTACCTTCTGGTTCTTTTTCTACAAAAGACTTGATAGCATCTTGCATTTCTTTAGCTATCTGTTTAGGGGATACCTTTTTTACAGTCTCAGTAATAAGGGCTGTGTCAGATGTACCACGTTTAAGTACTACACCTGCTTGTACTGTACCCATAGCCATAGCTGACAAAGCAGCAATACCAACAGCAGTTGTACTAATTTCTTCCTGTACGTCAGTGTCGACTAATGCACGTTGATATAGGTACTCAAAACCACCATTTGTAGCTGCATCAAACGCTGTTACAGTAGCTATCTCTTTAAGTGCTCCTTTATTAAGTACTTTCTTTAGACCTTTGTTAGCCACCATCTTAGCAGAAAACTCAGCTACTTCTTTAGTAGTATTAACAGTAGCTACTTTAGCGGCTGATTTAAGAACTTTAGTACCTGCTTTAGCAGCTATTTCTTTAGAAGCACCTGCCATTAGTTGCTTAGTTACTTCTTTCATAGCTAACTTCTCAGCAGTCATAACAGAAGTTTTTACTGCAGTACCACCTACAGCTTTGCCTATAAACCCACCTACCAAGTTCACAGGATCGAGTATAACAGAACCTACGTAGTCTTTAATACCTTCTCCAAATTCACTCCAAGTAACACCTTCACCAGTTAAGCCTTCCATCTTTTCAAAGATAGAGTATGCTTTACCTGCCATTAGTAGTTTCTCAGGGTCCTTCTTAGCATCCATTAGCCAATCAACTTCGGCTATAGCTTTAATAGAATTACCTGCAGATACTCCTCGTCTATTGTTAAGGAATGTATCTACAATTTCTTCTCTACTCTTATTCTCAACAGCTTGTATACCATACCTAGCTTTAACAAAGTCGTTGATAGGATTAAAGAGTTCATCACGCTCAGACATATCATCTTGTGAATATGTAAAAGCTTCAACACCTTTAGGTAGTTTAACCAGTCCGTCCTCGTCCAGCAGACTGTTTGATTCAATAGTTTCAATAGTAGAAGTTTTTTGAACATCTACTTCTCGCATCCATGAAGGAAGCTCTGTGAGACCCTTTTCTTCCTCTTCAACTACTCTCATCCATGAAGGAAGCTCATCGCTCTCCTCGGCTTCTACAGGGGCTTCTGGAGCTACTTCTGGCTCCTCATCTACTAGTCTCATCCACGTAGGTACTTCTAAATCTGTACTAGGTGAGAATACTGGTTTATTTAATCTTTCAAGACGATCTTGTGCTGTCTCTAACCCAACAGGTGCTCTTGCCGGCATACTTTATTCCTTTATTGGTTTGAGTTAACTAATGATTTTATTCGTGCCTCTATTTCATCCTCACTCATATGGATAGTTGCGTTTTTATATCTTTTCTTGAACTCTTCCATAGCCCACTTAACTCTATTTCTCTTAGGTGTTCTAGGAGGTATAGAATCTACTACATCAAATACTTTATCACTTACTACAGTAGCGTTTGCTTCTGCTAAATCCATAGGCTCTTCTACAGTACCTTCACCTTTAAATGATCTATCTACAAACGTATCTAAATCTATTACTTTCTCTCCAGGTTTACTGCCCTCTACTTGTTCTTCAGTAGTTCCTTTGCCCATTCTAGATAAGCCTTCTGCTTGCTTATCAAAGATCTTCTCTACTGCACCTGATTCTTTAAGGTTATCCTCTTCTTCAAACTTCTTCATTTCAGCTAATTCTTTTTCCATTGCCTCCAACCTTAGTGTCTCTCGGTCTTCGTCAGTTACAATAGGTGTTGTACCCATACCTGCAGGTATGTTATTAGGGTAGTTTTCTTCTTCTGAGTAAGGGTCTACTTCAAATACTTTGTTACCCATTTTAACAAACCCTGAGAATCCTTTTAACCTAGCTTCTTGTATGTCCTCAGGAGAGTTGAATACAGTAGGATTGCTCTTACTATTCTCTAAAAGATCAGTTTGAGTATCACCACCAGTTCCACCACCAGTTCCACCACCAGTTCCACCACCAGTTCCACCACCGCTAGTAACTTCAGCCTCTACAGGTTCTCCATAAAATGACTGAACAAGAGGGTTTTTATCTAAGTTAAACTCAGATTGTATAGATATACCGTAGTTTAAATCAGCTAGTATTTGATAGCCTCTAGCATCATCTTTATCTTTTTTAATAAATGCTAATGCTCTTTCTACTTTATCTTTTTTATCTTCATCTGTTATCTCACCAACAGCTATACGAGCTTCGTTAGCTATAGCAGTCTTCCAGATGCCTTCACCTTTAGTAACTTCATTAGCGTCTGGAGGTGTACCTGTTTGTTGGAATAACTCTTCAGTAGGTCTGTACCCTTTAAGAACCATTAGACCTTTAGCCATAGCTTCTGGATTCTCTAATCCATCACCCTTCATCATATCCTTTACAATTTCTAAAGCTTCTTCCTCGTTCTTACCTTCTACTTGACCTAAGTAACTAAAGTACTGAGGTAATTCATTTAACTGTACTTCATTACCTTTTTTAGCTTGTGCATCTACAAAAGCTTGTAACGATGCCTGTGCTGAAGGACTAGATATAGCAGCTTTAAAGAATGGAGATTCTTGTTCTTGTTTAGTTAACTTAGTGTTGTAATTAGCAGTAAACTTCTTAGACACAGCTACAGTAGCGTTAGTGCCAATAGGTACAGCCTTGCCTGAGTCTCCTGATAAAGCACCAAGTAAAGATGAAGGTATCATGTCTATAACTGCTTGTGTATACGCTAAGTCTGCCGCACGTTCTTTAATATCAAATCCTTTTTGTGCTAAGTCTTCAGCAACACCTGCTGCTCTCATCTGCTCTTCAAACTGGTCTTCACGCAAGTTAAAGTTCTTTTCAGCCATCTCTTGACCAAACTTAGTTATTTCTATTTGACGAAGTGATTCAGCTATTGCTCTAGCTTCTGCTCTATTGTCGCGTATATCTTGTGCTCTATCTCTTAGTTTACCATACTTAAACTTTTCAATAGTAAGTTTGTAGAGCTTATCTGTTTGTTCTTGAGCTTGTTGATTAGTAAGTTTAGTAAAGTCAAACTTTTCAACAGCCATACCCCACTCTTTGTTCTTCCATTTTTCATCAAGCTCTATCTTTTTTTCTAAGTTTTCTTGAGCTAGTGCTTCTCTTGCTAACCTATCTTCACGACCTTCTTCATACGTTTTTACTTGTATATCGTAATTTGATTGCCAGTTTTTTTGCTGTTGATCACGAAAAGCTTTTGTATTAGCATCAGTTAACAAATCTCTACTCTTAGTATACTCAAATGTAGCCTGACGTTCTGCTCTACGTGCTTCTAATTCTTCTTGCTCTGCCTTCGCTTCTTTAGCGTCCTTAAATCCTTTTGCTACACCTGCCCAAAAACTCATAACTCTTCTCCTCGTCTAGCCATTAAGCCTCTAGGTTCTTCCTTAGGCATATCCATAGGTAACTCTTCTTGCATAGGCTCCTCAGAGTCCATGTCTTCTTCGACTTTCATATCCAACTCAGCAAGAATGTCTTGAGCTTTTTTCTCATTAATTTGATATTCTATTTCTTCATCTTGTTTACTGTTGTCAGGTATACCTTCTTCAAAGTCAATTCCTAACTTTTCAGCAGTAGATGTTATATATTCGTGTATAACAGGTGCTATTATTAGAGAAATGTCGATACTGTGTATCCCACCCATTACAGCACCCCTTAGTAAACCTTCAGTAATTGTAACAACATCAAGGCCTAGCTCTAGTGTGTCTGCTAATGCTTTAAACTTTTCCTCATCTTGAAGACGGTTTAAATGCCACATAATAGAGTCTTCTGCAGTAGTTAACTCAGGAGGATTTTCATACGGTGCATTCTTCGGCTCTGCAGTCAGGGACTGTCCAGGTATAATCATTTACATATTCCTCTATTTGAATTTGTTGTAGTAGTCAGACAGTCTAGTACCAAACTTATCAGCAGGGTTATACTTACCTTTAGTTTTAAAGAATTTCTTCATACCTGTCTTACCACCTAAGTGAGCAACTGCTCTTAAACCATCTCGTGACATTGTACCAGATTTATCTAAACTGTCAATAGTTTTATCTATATCTTTCATATGCCATTCAAATACTTTTTCTTGTAACTTAGGCTTACGTTTAAATGTCTCTGTTGAGAACTCCATGCCCTCTGCTTTCATAAAGTCTTTTAACCTAGCATCTGAAAACTGATAAGAACCAGTCATCTTACGACCATCGTCTAATTCAATCTGTGTGTCTGACTTACCACTGCTTTCAGATTCTTTTAGTTTCATAGCAAAGCCCTTCATGCCAAGACCTTCTGGTCTAGCTTTAGGTTTTTGCATAGACCTCATCAAAGAAAGACCCATACCCTCCTCAGATATTGGACTTCGTTCTATACTCTCAGGCCGTAGACGTGGACGCATAAGACCTGATTCACTTGTTTCCTGTTCTACCCCTTCTTCTGGAGCTTCTCTTCCTATATCTGTTTGTAGTTTTTCTATAAGAGCCTTACGAGCCATCTCTAAGTTCTTTAGGTACATACCTTTATTCATTGGAACCATTATCACATTCCTCCTAACATTTGACCAAAGAGATATCCAATACCTTCTTTATCTTTTTGTTTATTAGCTTGATTAGTTTCCCACATAGATAACGTCTTAGACTCATTAGCTAAGAAAACACTAAGTGCTCTGTCAGTAGCACTTTCAGATTGTTTGAATGCGTAGTCCATTATATCACGCTCACGTTGCCATACTGTGTCTAGCATTTGTTGTGTAAACATGTTAGCTGCTTTAGCTGACTCTAGGTTGGCTAAGTTTTGTGCTTGTGAATTAACTGTAGTAGCGTTCTGCCTCCACTGAGCATTAGCTTGAGCAATTACTAAAGCATTCTGTGCATTAAACTGATCTCTCTGTACATCCATACCTGCATTAAACTGTTGTACTTGTGTAGCCATGTTAGCAAAAAACTGATTAGTTTGGTTTTCACTACTTGCATTAAACTGCTTGGCTGCATTAATAGCTGATTGATCACTAAAGATAGCTTGTATATTAGATTGTGCTTTAAACAAGTCTGTTTGTTGTTGAAGGTCCATATTTTTCATGTCCATTTGCATGAAAGACTGAGCATTCATAACTGCTGCTTGCTGACGATTGTTTAAGTTTTGCATGTCCATTTGTGACATAGCAGCTGCATCAGCCATCATCTTAGCATTTTTAGCATTAAGATTAGTAAGATCAACTGTCTGCGCCATACGAGCGTTTTCAAGAGCTATTTGCTGTTCAGCAGTAAAGTTCATGTTAGCTATATCAGCTACTCTTGACGCATTAGCTACTCTTGACTGAAACTCTTGTGAAAACTCTATGTTTAAAAACTGAGCACGTTGCTGTGCCGCAAACATTGTAGTCTGCTGTCTATTAGACAAGTTCATAGACTCAAACTTAGCAAATGTTTGAGCGTCTGCCATAGCAATAGGTATTGCTGACTCCATAGTCGCTTGTATTAAAGCTTGACCTGCCATACTAGAGGCTCCCAAACCACGAGCTGCCATCTGTGCAGTAGCGTTACGTAGTGCACCAGCTGCCCAAGCTGGGGGAGAGTCTGCATCAAAGTCTGCCATTAGGCTACTCATTTGACCTTTTACAGTAGCCTGTAGTGAAGGGTCAGCTTGAGCTGCTTGTATGTCAAGAGCTTCATCAACTGCTGCCATATCTACTGCAGAACCTGAGATCATTTCTCCTGATTCTATTGTACGTTTAGCGGCAGGAGATACTGTCTGAGCACTAGTTATTTGCTGTGCTTCCAGTTCTCTAGCAGATAGAGTAGTAGGGTCTTTAGTTTGTGCTTCGACTATAGCAGAGGGATCAACAACTCCTTGTACAGCCTCTAAACTATCAGTTACACCTGTTACACCGCTGACAGCCTTAGTAGGGTCTACAGAGGCTGCTTTAAAGGCATCTGGGTCTGTTATCTGAGGAGCATCAGGGTCTAGGATACCTGTACCTTCTGCAATCGTAGTTCCTTCAGCACTTGGGTCTATTTGAGAAACTGCTGCAGTAGTAGCCATAGTTCCAGGTGATGTGACAGAGGCTTCCATCATATTACCTGATGCATTCTTAATCTTATCTGATTGTGTCTTAGCTTTTTCTTGCTGAGTAGGAGGAGTAGTAGGGTCTTCTTTAGTTCCAGGATCATTTTCATCTACAGGAGTTGGAAGTACAGGTGTTTCATCTATCATAGGTACATCTTGACCCATACCTCCCATTGGCATAGGAGTACTTGGTTGTACTGCTGAAGGACTAGGAGCAGTACCTCCTCCCCCACTATCTGTAGAAGCCATCTGGTTAGCTCTTGCCTGTAAGGTAGCAGGGTCTCCACCCATAACGACAGCACCTGTATTAGTGTTAGTTAAAGGAGCACCTGTCCTAGTGTTAGTGATAGGCTGAGCAGTAGTAGGCCTATTAGCTGCTTGCTTCTTACCCTCTTCAGTACCTCCACCAAATGTAATCAAACCAGAACCAACTGGATTAAGTATTCTTTTCATTGAAAACGGGTTATACATTCTTAGAACATCCTCTTGTGTAACTTGTTCCTATTATAGAATCTTCGGAAGTGGACTTGATTAGCGGTTCCGTATAGTTCTGTAGTCGTGTTCCTTATGGCTCTCATCATCTTACGTGTGTGACCAAAAGGAGCTATAAATTCTATACCCCATAACTTATCTGAAGTATTCTGTTTGTAATCTTTTGCAGTAGGTTGATACTTATCGTTTAAGAAAAGATTAGACTTAGTAGTTGATAACCAACACCAAGTTATTAATCCTACAGGTCTAGTATCTTCATAATAGATTCTAATCTTATTATGCTCTATAGGAAGAAGAAGAAAGGTATTAACTTGACTTGGAGTATAGTAAGAGTGTATATCTCCTAACTCCAATAAGCTAATACCGTCTACTACTGCTTTGTACTTGTCTATAACCATATAGTATACCTATATACATCCGGGGCAACCTTAAGTTAATTATACACATGTTTTACACATCTGTCAAGTACTTTTTTTATATTATGTTATTCAGCCGTATAACCATTACCAGCAGTAATAGCTGCATTAGCCGCAGTCATACTTTCATCTTTCCAGTAATCTTTAGCAACCATTAGTTCTAGGTGCTGAGTATTACGATCCACACAGTCTTGTCGATCTTCTGCATCATCATCTGCCATAGCATTACCTGCTATTACGTCATTGATAAGTGCAACTGAGTCACCCATTGCTGAGTAGTTCTGTGCAATTTGTTCTGCTGTTAATTCATCCATTGTTTATGCTCCTTCTAGGTTTGCAACTTTAGCTTCAAGGGTTTCTATTCTAGCCATAGCTTCTTGTAGTGCTTTAAAGGCTTTTATCATTAATACTGTTGTTTTTACTGACTTGAAGCCATCTTGACCGTCTTTAACAACACCGTTTAAACCAGCAGTCTCAAGTTCTTGTGCAATCCAACCTATCTGTTCTGGAGCATCATCTGCAAATTCTTCAACATCAGCGTTAAACTTATATTTTTTTACAACAGCGGCCTTAACGTCATCCCATTGTGAGTTAGCCGTTGTAATTTGCTGTTTTAATCTTTGATCAGATATAGTTCCATATGACCCAGAACGTGTGGCAATATCACCGTCTGCTTCCATATACAAGGTAGTCGTATTAGAGGAAGGGTAGTCAGAAGTTACAACTAAAACATTATTATTTTGTGCCGACACTGAGTTATCAAATATTGCTGTGCCACCAGAATCAATCCGCATCCTAGGATTACCATCCCCATCAGACAGCACGATGTTGTTGCTTGAGGTGCGGAGGTCTAGGCCGCCAGTGTTGCCGTTGTAGCGTCCAATGATTGTGTTGTCGTGACCTGTGGTTATTAAATCACCTGCGTTTGTACCTATAAAGGTGTTGTTGAAGCCTGTGGTGCATGAGTATCCTGCGGATTGACCAAAAAAGGCATTAAAAACATTGCCTGTATCATTAGATAAATAACCAGCTTGTCGTCCAACAAATGTGTTATAGTTTCCAGTAGCGTTAGTATACCCTGCCTGATACCCAACTGCGGTGTTGGCGATTGCGGTGGTGTTATTAGAAAGTGCTTGTGAACCAACAGCAACATTATAACTGCCTGCAGTATTGTCGTACATACTCTGATTGCCCATACTAACATTAAACGTACCTGTAGTATTAGAGTATAATGCACGATAACCGTGAGCATCATTATCGCTTGCTGTAGTGTTTGCATACAAGGCTTGATAACCAATGGCAGTATTTACTTCGCCTGTCGTATTACTAAACCCAGCCCGATAACCAACAGCCGTGTTGCTGCTTGCGGTGGTGTTACTTTGTAGTGCTTGGCGACCTACTGCTACATTATAAAATCCAGAAGAACAACTGTACAAAGCGGATGCACCAACAGCCACGTTATCTCCTCCAGTAGTGTTATAATACAACGCATCAAGACCTATACCTACGCTTGCCGAACCAGTTGTAGTTCCGTACATAGAATTTTTACCCAGAGCAGTGTTGTAGCTTGCAGTAGTACCTGAATATAAAGAAAATGCACCTAAAGTAGTGTTGCTTGCACCTGTTGTGATTTTATTACCTGCACTCTTACCAACTGCTGTGTTGAATGAATCAGCACTAGATGTAAAGTTCTGTGATTCTAAGGCGGCATGACCAATAGCAACACTGCTTTGCCCCCTAGTGTCTGAGCTTAAAGCGCCGTACCCGATAGCCACGTTAGCACTACCATCTGTAAGAGCATCACCTGCTAGTCCCCCGATGAGGTTATTATACTGACCTGTGGTTATTAATAACCCTGCTTCATAACCTACTGCTGTGTTATAAGTATTTGTTGCTGATGTAAAGTTTTGTGAGTATAAAGCATTTTTACCTATTGCTGTTGATCTACTACCTTGAGTATCGGAATATAATGAGGCTGTACCAACTCCTACATTGTTAATACCAGTAGTATTTGCACGTAAAGAGTACATCCCAACTGCTACGTTGTTACTTGCGGTGGTGTTTGAACCTAATGCTTCACGTCCAACAGCTACGTTTGTTGCGCCAGTGGTATTTGATGTCAGCGCACGGAAGCCAACAGCAGTGTTGTCATTTGCTGTAGTATTAGCCTCTAACGCTTCACGACCCAATCCAGTGTTAAACTCACCTGTCGTGTTTGCAGTTAATGCATTATACCCAACAGCACTATTGCCAGATGCGGTGGTGTTGCTACTTAGTGTACCTCTACCTAAAGAAGTGTTATAACTACCAGTAGTATTTGATCCTAACGATGATTGACCAAACCCTGCATTATAGCTTCCAGTAGTATTTGTATCCAATGAATACGCACCGAAAGAAGCATTTTGTTGACCTGATGTATTAGCACTTAGCGATCCAGTACCTACAGCTGTGTTATACCCACCACTTAAACTACCATCATCTAATGCACCATCACCCAACGCCACGTTAGCTGTACCGACAGGATAGTTCCCGTCTAGCTTGATTGTGCCACCGTCTACTGAAACATTACCGTTAACAGTAGTTGTGCCAGTAAATGTGGGACTAGCCGTGGGTGCAGCACCAACAACTTCCGCAACAGAAATCTGTCCATCTGCTAGTTCAGCATTGTCAGATATTAAATTGGCTAATGTACGTGCCTTACTCATTGTGGCTAATCCCTCTTATTATAATATTAAGCTGCTTCTTCTACGGCTGGTTCTTCCAGTGAAGTAGCGAGCATTTTTACGAAAGCTTCTCTACCAATGCCTAGCTGATCTAGGTTAAATTGCGTTGTAGAAATCTTTCGATCTAAGTCGGTGATATGGTTGATCATAGTCTTTTGCTGATCAGTCATACCTTCAATTTCGTATTCTTTATCGTTAACTGTTATAGTTGGGTTTTTTTCTGTTTTTCCCATTATAAACTCCTTTAGTTTTGGTTAAGGTTACCAAGACAAAATTATCTTGGGTTTATTACTTAGCTAAAGTTTAGGTAAGTAAATTCTTTTGTAAATCATTCTTCTACTAACATCCAAGATGTAATATCTTCATTCCAAATATATTTGTTTTCTATATCAGGTATTTCTACTGGTGCATTCCATTGACAAGTAGTTTCGTTTAATACCCATGAAGGGTATGGTTTTGGGTGTATAAAAGCGTCTCTAGTGCTATCGTAAGTACCACCTACACTAGCATAATTTTTTCTTATGTTGCTATTGTATGAGGTTTGTACCCACGTACCTTCAAGCTCACTAATATAATCTTCATCAGCAACAATTACCTCTACAACTGTGCCTTCTATAATCTTTGCGTAATGTGCCATATTTTATTTACCTTTAAGAGATAGCGTATCTAACAATAACAATTCCAGAACCGCCACCGCCACCATATCTAGTGCCATCATAACCAAGAGATCGGCCACCACCGCCACCTCCACCTGTGTTAGCAGAAGCTGAAGGGGCATAGGGTTGGCTTCCACTAGCACCATTTGCACCGCCACCAGACCCACCAGAACCACCTGAGTAATCCCAAGCACCACCACCTCCGCCACCAGCGTAGTAAGTTCCATTTAGCCACTGAGAACCATTACCTCCAGCAGTACCATTAGAGCTACCATAACCTGTTTGATTAGTCCCAGATTGACTTGCGCCTCCACCGCCAGCACCAGCAGAATAATAGCTGTTAGTTCTATTACCTCCACTATTACCTTGACCTGAAGTTCCTGAACCACCTGATTTATTATCTGGCCCACCTGATGCTCCACCACCAGAACCCCCAGAGTTACCATTATAGCCTTCACCACCACCGCCACCGCCGCCAGTTGAGGTCAAACCAAAGCCAGAACTGTTAGAACCATTGCTACCTGATGATAAATAACCACCGCCGTTACCGCCAGCACCTATAGTAATACTATATCCTTGAGCAGAAGAGTTAGCAGAACCTGTCCTGTACCCTCCAGCACCACCACCGCCGCCGTGGGCTGTACCACCGCCTCCACCACCAGCTACTACAAGATACTGTAGGGTGTTTGAACCTGCGGCATTTCCAATAGAGCTGACAGTAAATGTACCTGACGAAGTAAAGACATGATATTTATAACCACCAGAAGTAGATGTTGTACCACCAGAGGCTGAAATATACTGTGCATTAGCCTTACCATACCCCTGAGACATAGCAATTTGACCAGAGGCATCATCAAATAAAGTTCTTACAGCACTGGCGTTCATGTTTATTTGTGATGTACCACTATTGCCAAGTTCTACGTTAACTTGTTGTAGAGATATAGGATTACCTGCCGATGGTAGTGTCATGTATTATCTCGCTTTCAATTCTTCGATTTCAGCTTTCAGTTCTTTAATTGCTTCGATTAAATAACCTGTGATATTGCCATAGTTTACACTTAGTGTACCCATCTCATCATCTGCCGTTAGAACAAGTTCGGGCGCAACTTTCTGCATTTCTTGTGCAATAACACCTGTAGAATCTTTACCTGTTGCATCACGCACATAGTGTACGCCTCGCATTTCTGTGACTTTAGATAAGGCATCAGGGATTGTTGTTATGTTAGATTTTAGGCGTTCATCAGAGAAGGCAGTAACGTCATTGTTAAACGTAGCCGCACCAGCCGCACTCATATCAAGGGTGAGGGCTGTTATGACTGAGCCACCATCGTTCCCTTGAAGCAGCATATCCGCATCAGATGCAGAAGAGTAAATTGATAAATTAGCTGTGCCGTTTTTGTTAATAGTTCCGTATTCAGTTCCACCATCTTTAATGCGTATGTTTCCACCATCAGCATCAAGGTTAATGTTTCCTGCGGTATCTAGTGTTATGTCTCCGTTAGGTGCAGATATAAGACCAATTGTACCAGAGTTACCTATTGATAAATCTCCGTCATTTCCAAATATAGCCACGCCATTATCATTGACGATTAAATTGTTAGTGCCTCCAACAGTAATATTACCACCAGATGTTATAGCACCATTAAAAGTAGCCGCACCTGCATTAGACATATCAAGGGTGAGGGCTGTTATGTTAGAACCGTCATCATTACCTTTAAAAATTATGTCTTGGTTTGTAGTAGTGTTTACAATATTAAAATGAGAACCATCATTATAAATAGAAGTATCATCACCATCTCCTAAACGTAAAACTCTTCC
>Ga0315315_10002343_pt1 | contig 17302 bp, 11 predicted proteins | sample M140m3416metaG_FD_203699 | JGI IMG/M metagenome (GOLD analysis project Ga0315315, IMG submission 203699) | Ammonia-oxidizing marine archaeal communities from Monterey Bay, California, United States - M1 40m 3416 | ecosystem: Environmental > Aquatic > Marine > Intertidal zone | place: USA... | reverse complement strand
AGCTAGCTAGAGTATGTGGACAGTATATTACTATACGAGCTCCTACATAATACTAGCTAGTATGTAAGTATACTACGACTCGTAGCTAGTAGTATATTATGCATAAACCCGCACTACTCTAGCTAGACTACGAGCTCGTAGTATGCATACTTACTCTAGCAGTACTCTAGCTAACGCACTCTTTGGATAGTACTCTAGCTACGACCTCGTAGTAGCTATAGTATCGTCACATCAATTGACATGAGACAAAAGTCACTGATTCACACTCAGAAATTAAACAATGACGACGGTCGGCACCCCGCCGGACGGGACGGCCCCTTCTCCCCCCGCCGAGGCTGGCAGGAAGCGTCCTAGGAATGAGGGCGGGGACCTCTGCGCCGCCTCTGCCAAATCCGGCAGAGGCGGTGGAGAGAATGAGGGACCGGAGAATGAGGGACCGGAGAATGGGCCAGGAGCAGGGCAGGGGCAGGGGCAGGGGCAGGGGCAGGGGCAGGGGTCGGTCCGCCGATCCCCCGGGGACGCCGCGCCCTCTTCCTCGCCCACGCCCGCATCCCCGCCGGATTGGGAGGAGCAGCCGGCCTCGGACCGGGCCTGGGACGCCAAGTACGCAGCCCTTAGGAGCGCGGCGGAGGCCGTGGGCCACGCCGACGTCCCATCGCTGCGGGCACAGCTGGCCCGGATGGAGGCCGGGGGGAGAAAGGGGGCCGTCCCGTCCAGCGTCACTCCTCGCCATCCCTTCGAACGGCTCGTCGCGTGGTCCGACGAGCAGCGCGTCCACCGGATCCTGAGGGTGGGGGGGCTGAGGTCAAGGATGACGGACCGGAGGGAGAAGATGCTCGAGGCGATTGGCTTCACCTGGATCCACCGGGGGGGGAGGGGGGGCGGAGGCACCGCCGCGGTCGACGCCTCCGAGCGAGCCAGGCTGGAGCGGAGGGCCGAGGCCGTCCACGCGCGCTGGATCATGCGCAGGATCCCCCCGGACGTCCTGCGGGCCGACGTCCTGCGGGCCGTTCGGAGGGCCAGGGTGGAGCACGGCCTGCTGGGGGAGCCCGCGGTGGCGACGCTGGGGAGCAGGTTCGTCTGCCAGGAGGCCGACGGAACGTACTACCTGCTGTCATACCTGGAGCTGGGAGAGGCCGAGCTCCTGGCCGGGGAAGGGGGCGGGGAGGGCAACGGGGGGGTGCCCATGGTAGGCTTCGGCTTCGAATCGGGATCAGGATCGGGATCGGAATCGGGCGGCGACTTGTACGGGGCCGCGGACGTAGACGCCGGGGCCGCCCAGCCATAAACGGCGCGCACCCAATCGAGCGCCCGCAGTCAATGTTGTGCCCATTGCGTAGGTAATTCTACTACTGGCTACACATCATGATGATCATATTAGTATGATAAACCATCTGATTTGCTCAATGTACTGCTTTTCGAGAAAGGTGTGAAACACTATGGTATAGCGTTGGTGCCAGGTCGGGCAGCGCCGGTTCTCTTGTCCATCTCGATGTGATAGCCTTTCCCCTCATCGTCAGCCTCAAAGTCGTGCCTGCCTCTGGCCTCCGTCCGATGCTGGAAGGCCTTCGATTCTATGAGGCCGGACTTGAAGTCATCCAAGAACTGGGCCTTGTCCACCTTGCGCGCCTTGCGGATGTTGGCCGCCAGCACCTCCCTCTGGGCGCTCCTCGCCCCAAGGCCCATGGCGACGGCATCTTCGCCACCGACGCCCCAGACCTCGAGATCTGCGATCTCGAAGCTCTTGCGGGGACCTCCTCTGCCGGCGCCAGAGTCCTCCTCCTCCGGCGCGAGCAGGGGGCCGGGATCGAAGGTCAGGTCGGCCGAGGACGCCACGCAGCCGTCAAAGGTCTCCGAGATGAAGAGGCGGGGAGTCCCGCCCGATTCGACCGATCCCCCGAAGCCAATGCCATGGGCGAGCTTGTCGTATCCCCTGGATCTGTTGAAGCTGTTGCAGTACATGAAGTCGGTTCCCGTTCCCCGTCCCCTCGGACGGTAGACCCCAAGGGATGGCGAGAGCTGGAACAGGAAGCAATCGGAGTTGCCATAGTAGTCCTTGGACTCCTTCCACGCGGTTCCGGTGAAGGCCCCGAAGATGCTCCCCGCTGGTCCCGCCTCGCGGATGATGAGGAGGGTCGGTCCTCCATAGCCCAGCAGGCAGGTGAAGAGCCGGTTGAAGGAGAGCCCGTCGGATTCGGACGTGTACAGGCGGTGCCACGACCCTCCCAGGCTAGGACTCATGCAGGCAAACGAGAAGAGGAGGGGGCTGCTGCTGCTGCTGCTGCTGCTGCTGCTGCTGCTGCTGCTGCTACTGCTGCTGCTGCTGCTGCTACTGCCGCCGCCGCCGCCAAAGCCGCCAAAGAAGGCGCTGCTCTGGCCCCGCAGGTCGGGATACAGAAAGGGGGTAAGGGAGGGCGGATAGGGCCGGTCGGGAAACGCGATGCGATGCAGGAACGTGCCCAGTGCGGCGCTCAGGCAGGGCACCGTCTGCGCGGCCCACTCCAAGAGAACGTCGAGGGCGATCAGACCCTCCTCCTCCCCGGATGCAGACGCGGATGCAGACACGGTATCCGGTCCCGTCGAAGTGGGCGGCGCATGGAAGCCCCTCCCCCGGAGCCTTCCGGAGTAGCCGAGGAGCGATCTGGACATGGCCGCGCCCATACGTCGCGGTGCGTACGCGCCTAAGTCCGCATCGTCCCCCGAGCCGCCAGCGGCCGCGAGGAACTCCGACGCGAGCGCGATGCTGTAGGCCAGGTCCAGGAACTCGGCGGCGCTGGCGCGGACGGGGGCGGGGGCGGGGGCTCCGCCCTCGCTCCGGGAGCAGCACCGGAACAGGGCCGAGAGGGCCGGCCGCGCGCCCCTACGGCTGCTGCAGTCGGCCGCGCCCCCGAGGAACTCCTCGAGACGGCGGAACCCGGCCGAGGAGAGCGGATCGTCGGCGGCCAGAACGGGATCGGCGGTGGACGCCAGCCGGCGGGAGCATGCGATGAAGTGGGCCTCCCAGGAGTCCCCGTCGCCGACATCCTCGGCCCCTGCCGCCATGGCCGCCGCCTCCGATTCGGTGCCGCCTGCCTCCTCCTCCTCCAAATCCGCGCCTTCCCATTCCCTATCCTCCGATGCGGCGAGGAAGGCGGCCCGCTCCAGCCTCCGGCCGAAGCCCGGGGGCAGGATTTGGCCCTCGATGGCGCGCATCACCGCGAGGCGGTTTCTGCGGAGCTCGGCGGCCTCCGCTCCACCACCCCCGCCGCTCCCGTCCCCGCCGTGCCCGTGCAAATATGAGTAGGAGCAGGAGTAAGCGGCCCAGTCCGCGAGGAAAGATGTGCGACCCCCGCCGCGCTGGCCGGTGGCCGTGGATCGGAGGTAGGCGTGGACGCGGGAAAGGCGAAGCAGCTCCGCGTCGCCGAAGGGATACCTGTCGCCGAGGTGGGAGATGTTGCGGCGGATCCTGGCCTCGCCGCTGCCTCCGTCGCCGTGCTCGGGGGAGCTGGCGGAAAGTCCCATGCCCGGTTGGATGGGCAGTGGGCAGGGGCCGGTGGAGTTTTGTTTGTCTCGAGTCTGGGGAAAATAATATTATGAGGGTTGGTAGTTTCAGTTTGGTAAGATAAGATATATTACTAGAGTATGAGCTCGTACACAATATGTAGATACAGTATGCATATGGCATATGCATACTATGCATAGCTAATACGAGCTCGTAGTACGTATGCATACTAGTTCTACAGTAACTAGAACAAGCATACATACATACATGCAGTCGAGCACGATGTGACGTATGCATACAGTAGATTATTTCATTTAGTGACATCATCACTTACTTATGACGACTCATCACTCATGACAGCTCGACGATGGACAGCCGACTGACCCACCCAACCATTTCATGCAGTCTTGGTCACATACATCACAGATCCCAGTTCCGTTCAGAGAAAAGAAGATGATGATCTCGCAGCGATACCATCGCCTAGCAGCATGGCTGCTGTTTGCGATGTCTTGCCTGCTCCTGTCTTCAGCGCCCGGCTGCGTCTCCTTTGCCCCCTTGGCGCCGAATCCGGCTTTCGGCATGAAATCCGCCTCTCCCCTGAACCTATCCTCTGGGGGGGAGGAAGACTCGGCAGGCGGGCTGTTTGGTTCATTCATGAAGAAGGCCACGTCCGCGTTCAGTCAGGATAAGGATACCAGTGAACCCGAGCGGCTCTTCGATATTTCTGTCAAGGGCGTGAAAATTGGAGGCCTCCGCTTTGTTCTCGGGCTGCACTTCATGGGCCAGCAAGGGACGCCCGAGAAGGGAACGTGGATCGCTAACCAGGGCGAGGGCGGGGTCATTGATATGTTTTACCGAGACAACACAGGCGTATTCACTGTTACCCTTACTGACAATACGATCTCAGTCGACCGCTACGGTCCGCAGCCCAGCCTGGCCTATCGGCTGCAGGAGAGCCTCCAGCTCCATGCACTGCTGGACGAATTGGAGACTCTGGCCACGGGTAACGAGGAGGAGGTGAAGGAGGAAAACCGTCTGCTGAAATTCAGCGACAGCGATGCCATCGAACGGGCCCGTTCAACGCTGCCTGCCAGAGCAGCTTGAGGGACGCAGCAATGTTTTACGAGTAACCTTTGAAGTTGATACCAAGTCGCTACGATGGCGCAGCCAGTAAAATAGATTGACGTATTATACGTTCATGAGCTTGCTGCCCCTGCTTTTATTTGCAGCCTCCACGTCGTAGTCGGACCGCTCCTCGCCCCCGCCAGCTCTCGGATTACGTCGTCGCCAGGTACCCTTCGATGACGGCGCCACGATCAACTGCTCCGTCTCGTCGTATTCGTGGGACGTAACCGAGTCTGAAAGTGTCACGGTACCGCCGGCTTTGCTCCCCATCCGGCGGCCCTCACTGCCTTTCCCATCGTCCTGCTGACGTCTGGGCTCTTTGGGTGGCAGCTGTTTCCGACCGTAACCATATCCATTGGTGATCACTGTTCGGATGGCCGCGGGACCCTCAAAGATGTCGGTAAAGTCCACCGTATCGTTCTCGTCGAAGCCGAATTTATTTGCAACCCTCTTGTAGGCGCCGTGCATGCGCATGCCTGTGAAGGCCGTGATGGCCATGCAGACCAGGGCGGCCTCCGGGGAAAGGATGAGCCAAACGCAGGCCAGGACCGAGGATACCGTCGCGATCAGCCCCAGCGCGAACGACGCGAACACATACTTGCGCTCCTCGTACAATCCGTCGGTGGCGTGGATCATGCTGCCGTCGGGCCCTCGCAGGGCAAGGGAAGATCCCATCACCGACAGCGACGTGGACTGAGCGACGACATAGATGTTGGCACAGAAGGCGGAGACTATTGTGACGTAGTAGACGAATTTGATGGCACGGCTCACGTGGTGCAACTCCTCCCAGGTCTCGTCGTGCGGAGGCTGGAACTCAATGAACATGGTAATGTCGAGCCCGGCGAGCACCGCCGCCTGCGTTCCGACCGTCATGAGGTTCGAATGGTGCAGGTTGAACTCCTTCTCCTTTAGAGCGGTCGCCTGCTGCTTCAGCGACGACTGCAGCTGCAGCTTGTCGGCGGCAAGCATGGTGATGCAATCTACGTACCACTAGGTGGCCTGCCTCGTAGCTTTGAATCGCAGCTCCCTACTAGTATGCGGCCTCCGGTAAAGTTGTGATATGAGATGCGACGGAATGAATCGATCAACTGGATGTTATACTCCTAGTATGTGGTTAGAAGGGGTCATTGGGTCGGGAAATTTGTTAGTTCAGTTAGTAGGGGATCTGTCATCCTATACACACCAAAGAACCCGGAGGTGTTGTTCGTGGAGTCGGCGCCGCCAACCTGAAACGGACTGCAACCGCAACCTTCGAAAACGCGAACTCTATATATATATTACGATCGTACACGCCATAATACTACTTGAGTATTATACGAGAGCGTAGTACGCATTCTGGTGGTACCTATTAGTTTACTACGAGCGCTCGTACGAGCTATGAATACGTAGTAAGTATGCATAAGTGGACAAAATAAATAAATAATAATAAAATATATACCTCGTAATCAAAATACGCCATGGGTCGGACGGCCGGAGCAGCAGCGCTGGGGTTCGTCCTGGGATGTGCGGTAACGTACTTCCTCGCCCGGCGCAAGGCAAAGGAACGAGAGGGGGGGGGGGGGGCTGGTCAGCGCCGCTGGATCACGGGCCTGCGAGGGACGCCTCGGAACCCCGACACCGACAGTTCCCTTACCTCCAGCGTCAAGGGGTCGGCCTTCGCCCGACAGATACTGGCTGAGCATGGCCTTGCGGAGCACGTTGGGTTCCTTTCCGCCGTGATGCGGGAGCTCTGGCCCTATATTGATAAGGCTGCGGCAGCAATGGTCAAGGAGATGATGGAGCCAATGTTCGCAGACATGCTGCCTGGACCGCTGAAGACGTTAAAGTTCACAAAATTGGACCTGGGCACTGTTCCCGTTGAGCTTGACAACGTGCTTGTCCACAAAAGGTCTAACGACGACAAGCTTGTCCAGTTCGATCTGGACATCGTCTGGAATGGGGACTGCGACATTCAGATGCAGACCAATTTCGGCCTGACGTTCGGTGTCAAATCTGTCAAGCTGTCCGGACGGATGACCTTCCTGCTCTGTCCCCTCACCAACGTCCTGCCCGTCGTCTCGGCCATACAGTATGCGTTCATCAACCCGCCTGACCTTGAGCTTGACTTCACGGGTCTGGCACAGGTCGCGGATTTCGCAGTTGTCGACAAGACGATACGGAAAATGATTCAGGACGTAATGGCGAACATGGTGGTGCTCCCCAACCGGATGCTGTACAAAATGGACCTGACCAGCAACTGTCTTCAGACCTACCAGCCCCCTGTGGGTGTCGTGAGAGTCACCGTCGTCGGAGGGCGGGATTTCAACGTGCAGAGGGGGTTAGTTTCTGACGACGTCCCGGACGTGTATCTGCAGGTGGCCGTCGGAGCTGGAGAGACATGGAGAACGTCTACGGAATGGAATTCAACGCAACCGCAGTGGAACGAAGTCAAGGACTTCGTCCTGTCGGAATACGACCAGGCCATCAAGATCCACGCATGGGATGAGGACAAGATGCCCCTCGATCCAGATGATGACCTTGGTGAAGTTGAGATCACCGTTGGCGACCTGCTGGTGGCCGGCGGGACGGCAGAGGTGGAACTTTTGGATTGCAAAACAGGAGCGGGAACGGGAGCCTTCTTGAAACTTGCCTGCGACATCGTGGCGCTCAGGAAGGACAATTTGGCTAGCTTTGAGTCGGGGAGTCGCCACAGCGATCCGAACCATCTTGTGGGAGCGCTCTCCATACTCATCCCCAAGGCATTTGGCATTCCCCTCAAGCGGGAGGAGGCTGCAACATTTGTTAAGGTCGTTTTCGGCAAGAAAGAGTTCTTCAGCGCGGTGATTGTGGATTATCCAGGGATAGATGGTCTGAATCCGCCCTACGACGCTGCGTTTATGATTCCTCTGACAGCGGACATGGTCGGAAGCGCCCACAGTCCCAATGCAAAGATCGATGTCCACTTATATCAGAAAGATGTGATTCTCGGCAGCACGTCTGTGACCCTTGCGTCCGTGGCTTCCAGTCCCGATCAGACTTTGAATGAAAAGCGAGCTATTGGCGATGGCGGCATATCCCTTGAACTCCAGTTAATGATGTACGGCGTGGACGTCTCCGCTTTCGATCTCCCCAGTGCCCGCCAGCTTACTGTGGATGAAAAAAGCACCACGCAGAGTGTAGCATCGACTGGCCAGATGGGCGAAGTCAAAATCACAGCGGTTGGGGGGAGAGGCTTTAAAATCCAGAAGAAGCTCTTTGCGAAGGATGATATTCCCGATGTGTACCTCAAGATCAAGTATGGGCCAAATAAGCAGAAGTGGAAAACGAGTGTAGCGAAAGATCAAGTGACACCCAAATGGAAGGACGAGCATGCTTTCTTCACGATGACGGATGAAACTGACCTTGTCGTTATTGATGCTTACGACAAGGATGGGGGCACCACAGATCCAGATGATTACCTTGGGTCTGCCCAAGTGCAAGTCGGGGATCTTTTCATTACCGCCGCCAAGGCCGTTGAGTTGCCCCTGGTAAAGACCAAGGGCAGGGGCAGGGGCAAGAAGACCGGAGCCTACATTACCATTGACTGCGACGTCGTGTGAAAGCAGCTCGAAAGCGGCTGGGATTTTGTGGGGCAAGGTTTAATGCACGACAATATCATATCTATATTATAATATATCTAGACCTGGTACGCATTCGATTCGTTTATAATATTGGTACTTTCTGCGCTACGCTAGGCCTAAGACCTCTTCTTCTTTCCTCCCATGGACCTGAGACCGAGAATATCGTTGCTTCCCGCCCCGCCCTTGGATCCGCCCATGCCTCCGCCTCCAAGCCTTCGCTTGGGATAGCGCTTCCCAAGCAGCCTCTTCTCTGCGTCCTCGATGGTGTTGGCGATGCCGTACCTGGCAAGCTCGAGGTTTTCAATCTCCGCCTTGAGGGCCTTCTTGGGGTCGAAAGCGGCTGGCCCGACGGGGGCCGATCCAGGCGCGCGGCCGAGGTCGTGCTGGATCTGGTAGGACTGCTTCTGAGATTCCGGGGAATCGCCAACGACGAGGCGGAAGAAGGCGCGAAGGCCGAACATGACGAGGAAGTACCAGCTGACGGAGCTAACGTAAGACGTGTCGAGCGTTTTCAGGTCGAGCCCGCGCTGGAACATGCCCTTGAATCCGTTGGTAAGGTGGAATGGGACCTTGACGAGAACATAGCCTGAGAAGAAGTACGAGATGCCCTGCATCATGACCATGTTCTGGACCATCATGGTCATTTGTCCCTTCATCCCCTCCATGGCGGCCTGTTCGTTCGGTTAGCGCAAGATAGGTGGCAGGGCAGGTTAGATCGGGTTGTGCAAAAGGAGCAAACGCTGAGTAAAATAATGCGCCTGGATTGAGCTCACCATGGGGTTCATGTCCGAGAGCGGGTCGCCTCCCTCCCCGATCTGGGCCTCCTTGTACTGCTCCGCGAAGTTGGCCTCGTCGGCGAGCAGGCCGCCGCCCCCGTCAGCAGCCGCGTCCCGCCCGCTGCCGCAGAAGTACCTCCTCCGCGCCTCCCACTTGCCCCGCCCCAAAAATCCGCCGCCGCCGGACGCGATCCGCCTGGCGCGCTGCTGGACGTTCTTCCCGCGCGCTTCGGGAAGGGGGACCTTCCGGCTCTTGGCCCGGAGGAGCTGCCCGACGAACGTGCGGAGGAGGCCAGCCGCGATCATGATGACGAGGAGGGGCAAAACGACCCAGTCCCGAATGGCCGGGTCGAGGTGCAGGTTTGGCGCCATGGTGGTGCTCGAGGGGACGGCGTAGGCCTGGGCGGGGGGCGCCATGTTAGTTTTCAGCCGTGCGCCGGTGGCCGCAGATACCGTAGTGTTATGTTTGGAGAGAGAGAGCGTGTGTGGAGATGAGAGAGGCGAGCAAGTCGCAGCAGCACTCCCCGGCGCTTGGTTTTTGACACATACACACATAATATAGCTACGAGTAGTACGATACGAGCTCGTCGTAGAGAAATAAATTATATAAATATATATAATATTATGCATACTACTCTAGTACTCTCTAGCTTACTCCTAGTACTAGAGTAGTAGTACGAGCTCGTACTAGAGTAGTTCGCCATGCGCAACCATTATGGGATGTACGAGTCGTACTCGTAATATATTATTATAAGTCTCATTTTTTCTTACATCAAGTCAAGTCATTTTGTCATTCTGTCATTCTCCATGCTGTCTCCGCAGCTCGTGCTCCGCCCTCACAAATCCCGTCCAATCTACTAGATGGGCTATTCTGTATGTCCTCCGTTGAGTGGTTTGCGATTTACCAGCTCGGGGAGTCGGGATAGAAGGGGGGGGAGCTTTTGACCTGACCCGTCACTCTTTCAGAATCCACGTCTTGTCCCCGTATGTGTCCTTGGAAAGCGGATCCCACCCACCCTGAAGGACGATGTCGTCGCCAACCGCCGCCAGCGACGCCGCGACGCGTCCTTCCGGGGACTCGCTCTCTGCCGCAATTTGCTCCCATTCTGCCGAAGCACCATTGACGGTGAGAAGCCAAGTATCGTTCTTGGGGATCAACCCTCCAGCGTAGCCTTCCTCTCCAAGCGTCGCCCCTCCAAAGACGATGCACCGATTGCTTCCTCGGAGGGACGATGCGCAACTGCTAGCTATGGGTCCAGGCCCTCCTTCGCTCACAAGCTTCCTCCAGGTCCACGATTGGGTGTCCAGCACGAACGCCGCTGAGCTCAGCTCCTGAGTCCGGGTGGAACCGCCGAAGATCAGCATGTCCCGCCCTCGCGTGCCGTCGCTGCCGCTGACGGCGGTGCTGGCACACATGCTCAGACCACGCGGTCCCTTCCCAGCCGCTACCTTCTCGGACACGGACCAGGCCCCTCCATCTTGAGAGAAGAGCAGCAGACCCTTGTGCGTGTGGATGGCAATGGCATCGGGGCCAACCGCGCAGGCGCAGTGGCGCGACACGGGGAAAGGCAGGCTACACTCCATCCTGTCCCACGTGTTGGTGTCGAGCGACAGACGCCAGATGTCATCGAGAAATTTCCCCCCGCTACCCGGCTCGCCTGGGTCCCAACCTCCGAAGAGATAGAACGAGCCGCCGAGCACGGCGGACGCCGCGTACATTCGCCGCCCCGGGCGCGCGACTCCCTCCTCCGCCTTTCCCGGGAGCCGATCCCAGACCTCCTTTCCGCCCTTCCACTCCCAAAGGTCGGCCGTTGTGGGCGACCCGGCCGAACCGGTCAGTCCCCCAAATATCATTATCCTGCCCGGATCTTCGGATACCGCGCAGGCGTGCCCGCTCACTTTTGGACCGAAATTGGAAGCGTTGGAGACGGTCCACGACCATGCCGAGGACTGCGCCACGAGAAAGCTGACAGAGAGAAGGAATTGCATCTTTCTCCGTTAGAGGAGAGAAGGAGAAAGAGATAAGAACTGAAAATAAGTGCACCTAGTAGCGGTCGGTCCATGCGGGTCTCTCGACGCCGCAGGCTGATGTGCACGAATTCTGAAATTCTGGGCGACAGTCCGCATTGTTCGAATTTCTCGCATAAGATGTGATGTCATTAAAAATGACGACAAAACCTATTGCATGTACCCGGGTGTTTTAAAATTGGCGATCAATAGAGCACTTGGTGGGAGAAGTGACCGGTCCAAGAGTAAGTTGTTCCATCAAGATCAACTCAGACAAATTCTTGCAGAACGAGAAAAGAAAAAGCAGGCACGGCTTGCCGCGGGGTACCCCCCACAGCGTAGCAGTGGTGGGGATCGCCACCACGAAAGGCGGCCATGGTCGCGCCGGGACCGAAAGTACAGCGATGACGAGACCTCCGAGGAGAGGATGAGGCGAAGGAAGAAGAGCACCAAGCACCGAAGGAGGGAGCGGTCGAGGTCGCGCATAGGCAGGCGCTCGAGGGGCTCGTCGCGAAGGGAGCGGAGCCACCGGGATTCCGGCCGCGATGACCGGGACAGGGACCGCGACAGGGACCGCGACAGGGACAGAGATCGCAAGCATCGGTCGAGGCCGCATGAGGGGAGGAAGCGCGACCGTGATAGCCACCGTTTTGAAAGACCCCGCAGCGACCGCGACCGCGACCGCGACCGCGACCGCGACCTGGAGCGCAATGAGAGAGATCGGAAACGCCCCCGCTCCTCGGACGATCGGGACGATCGGCATAAGCGAAACGTCGTGGAAGGGAGTGAGCTGTAGAATCCTACCAGAGTAGAAAGTAGCATACGATATTATCCATAATACGCTCGTACTACTAATAGCTAGTAGTATGCATAGTACAGTAGGTTCCGGAAATGCCGAAAGCACCACTACTGTACGGTATGCATACTCTAGTACGCATACTGCTAGTAGTGCTAGCCAGTAGATAAAATGTAAATTTTACAGTACGAGCGTATGCATAAAAGCTCGTATATATAAAGCGCGTACAGAAATTAACAAAAAGTGGAGCGAGTCCCGCGTCTTGCACCGTTTTTTCAATTCGATTTTCTGAAACAAACCTGAGCTTCAAAAGATCAAACCGAACCGTTTCCGGCCACAAGCGATTCGAGATGGAGCACCTTGAAGGGAGGGGATACGTCGCCGACGGTGACTCCGCGGCCCCCAAGGATCCGCCCTCGTCGGCGGCGGCGGCGGCGGCGGCGAACCAGTTAGGTCGTTAGGGCCCCAGCAGATTTGAGAAATAAATAATATACGAGCTCTTATCTATATATATACTACCTCGTGGTATATATCAGTATGCATACGAGCTCGTAATATATATTACGAGTCGTATTATATATCTTGGGCAATTGTCTTGGGGATAGGATGGAGTATTGATGAGAAGCTACGATTGGCAGAACAGAGTATTTAAAGCAATCGCTTATTACATGGGTTATTTATTAACGCTACGCAGACGACCTTGAACCGCTTTTTCAGTTAAATACTGAGCCAAAAGGGAAGGAAAGTTGGACATTTCCTTGTACGACGGGAAGTAATTCACGTCGACAACGAGTAACTTTTTCTGTCCGTCATCTCCTTTCGTTACAAGGATGTCGAAGCCAAACAACTGCAATCCAAAGGCCTTTCCCAGGGTGTTTGATAGGGGTCGAATTTCGTCCGCTGTGACAATCTTGAGATTCGCTAAAGAGCTCGACTGGCCAGGAATTACAGGGGACATCGCACGCCGTCTCTTTTTTGAAGACATGGAAGATATCCGTGGCTGTGAAGCTACTGGGGCAAACAATGGCGCTTGCTTTGACGCTCCTGCTTCCTCCTTCGGCTGGCCTACGGGAGGTTCGGGTAAACCAAAATCGGCGAGAATGGGGTACGGCTGCTGCGAGTCGAACTTAACGAATCCAATTTCATGATCCCTCTCTCCTCTGGGCAAGTTTGGCAAGCTTTTTCTAGGAAAAACCCGAACAGTGTCACCCAGCACGTACACTTTGTAGAGTCTTGCATCGTGATTGGCATATTCCTGTAGGATGCAAGGGAAGGCTATGCTGCGCAAACCTTTCCGGTTGAGCACGATAACCATATGATGACTTGACTTGGTACCAGCTGCGGGCAAAGGCTTCACAATAATGGGATACGTAAAGGACGCGTCTTTGATTACGGCTTCAATGTCTCTCCCCTCGTCTTGGCTGAAAATGACAAATTTTGGAGCCGCGGCAGCTACTCCACTACGCGTTGTAACATTTTTGAGGCATTCAGACAAGACACGAGCGATATCCGATCGAGACATGAGCCGCTGTACAAATGAGGGGTGGTCAACAAGGCAGCAACCTTGATTGTTCACCTTGTATTGCTTTAGGCGGTCGATGCGATCTTTGGCTTGCGTGTGAGTATCGGTCTCGGTGTTATTTGCACGTCCTGCGGAATGAGAAACTTCCGATACACACAAAATGTCTTCCGTCATCTTGTGCAAAATAGCGTCAAATTTACCCCCGTGCTGCTCTTCTAGAGGACTGTCAAGATCGAGAGGAACGAATGACACTCGAACGGATTGCAACCTAGTTTCAGCCTGAACTCCAGAGGCTCTGTCTGTGCGAAGGGAGGAAACGCAGCCACCGCTCCACACGCTTGCGGAACCAATAGAATGAACCCCCATCATGGATGAGCCTGATAGCGCGCACGGAGTCGAGACGGCTGCCGTCGTGGTTGTAATGGATGAATCTGCGAATGATACATCCGCGAGGGAGGCTGCCGATGAACATGAAGATTGGAAGTGGCGAGCAATGTTGCGGATCCCAACAGCTCCGTCGCCTTCCGGGCCACCAGCGATGCTGAGGAAAACACCTGAAGTAGGCGGGACGGATGCGCTGCCGGCATCGTTATCCGCCAAAGACAATGTTTCCTCCTCGTCTGAAGCGTCGGATAGGGAAGAGGATGGCCGCTTAGACTGTTCTCTTGCCTTGAGAGTTGCAGATGTTAGTCTCGGAGGCTGCGTCTTGCTGCAAGTGGGTGATGCACCAAGGTATGCCACATCCTCGATGTCATCGCCACGGCCGGGGGGCCTAGCAGTGACACCGATGCCGGCATTTTTGCCGGAACCAAAAGAAGCTGTTGCCTTGACTCTCGTAGCTGCCATTGTGACTGTCGACAGAGCCATCGAGGCCTCGGCCATGACAACACCCATCGTGGACATCTTCTTCGGGCCAAAGGAGTAGCCGACAAGAATTGGACGGAGACATTCCTCGACAACACCGTGATCCTCTCTTGCCAGATTATTGTTCGCCTCCACACATTCCGTTGAGGCAGGGATGACGCATCGCCCGGACTGAGGCCCATTAGTAGACACCGTGACCATTCCCGACTGACTGGCCCCGCAGTCGTTATCATTGCAGTCGGTGCTATCGCTGCTACCGCCACTTGTAGTAACCATAAATCTACTGCTGGGAATAGAGGGGCGCGGCAGGGGTTGCGCTCGCTGACCTTCCATGACTGCTATTTCTTTTCCGTTTGGAATAACAGCGATGTTTTGTTGGCTTTGCATGGCAATAAAAAAATCCGATCGGTGTCGACCAGGTCTTCAATAGTTTTGATCGAGGCTGGATCTAGCAGCACATGCTACTGAGCGCAGGATAGGTGCGTGGAGCCTCGTTAGCTCTCAAGGTCTTTCTTTCTTTCCCTTCCCGCCCCTTCAACACTTGACTTTGAGATACGAGGGTCGTATGATCCAAATCCTATTGCTCGTACGCTCCTTTGAAGTTCAGCTGGAAGAAAATCAGAAGATGAATGGCATTGATAGGTGGATTCTCTCGATTCCTCGTTCTCGTGGCCGATTGGCAGAAAGGCTGCTGTTGGTGGGTTGGTTGGTAATGAGTAATGAGGCAAGATCACAATAGTTGAAGATCAACGAAATCAATACCGAGACTCCGACGGCATTTAGCACTGATTTCTGTTTGCGGTTTCCCAATTCCGGATGGTGCTTACTTTTTACTAGGAGAACCGATGTACGCCATGTTCTCGTACTACTCTAGTATTGTCTGCATACAGTTCACCAGGTCGTGATAATATTATGCATACTTACTTACTCTAGTACAATGCATTGCATACTACTATCTAGTAGCTGGGGTACTACGGCTCGTAGCTCGAATACTAAACGTGTACTGCAGGCAGGTAGTAGTAGCGTGCGTAGTATTACAGTATGCATAATATACTATAAAAAATATAATATTATGCATACTAGCTAGTACTACGAGCGTACACGTGTAGTAATAGTATGCATAATACGCTCTCGTATGCATAGTACACTGTGTGCATACACATACATGCGTGTATGCATACGAGCTTGTATGGATAATACTAGCTACTGTAGTATTATGAAATTGCATGCAAAAAATAATAAGAATGCATACTCTAGACGAGATATGACGCATTTTCGCTAAATACACAACATATACTAAGTATGAGCTCGTAGTTCACTCATGACACGAGAGGACCGCCCAGGCGGGATGGCGGCGGATGGCCAGCAGCTGGCGAGGGCGAGGACGCGAGCGGACAACCCAGGGGGGAATGTGTGAAAGGACATAAATTTATTTTATAACTTTAATATGACTACCTATTTTTCTATTGGAACAAAAGTTCAGCAGGTATAAGATGTATTTAAAATACATTCATTCTATGCATATAAATAAATAATAGAGATATGAAATTGCAAATTACGCTATCGTCTCTGGTAAGGAGCAGCGCGCGCTGGGCCGCCGCGCGGCGCGCGCATTGGAGAGCAAAGCCACAAGCCGCCCGCGCCACAGGCCAAGAGCCAAAAGCCAAAAGCCAAAAGCCACACGCTCCAGAGAAAGAATAGAGAGGCCTCTTCCGCCACACTTTTTCTGCGGTACTTCGTTGCAAGTTGATAAGGATTCAGTGAGACTCCCTATTACATCCGAAATTGCACTAAATCCTCTGGTTCCTATCTCAAATTTATCTTGCACATGGCGGGTGGAACGCGGCAGCGCCGTGGTAAGAAAGGTGCGAGTGGCCCAACCACCTCCGGAGAGGCATCTACAGCTGGAAATCCTCCGTCGGGATCGAAATCGTCAAGTGGGTCACAAGGCGGTGGCATAGACAGCGGCCTCCGGCAAGTGATGGCCAAGATTGCGATGACGAACACCCGGACGATGCAGCTGCACGAAATGTGGCGTGGAGCGCTTCTAAAGATGAGCTTCCTCGTGGTACTTCTTTCGCTACACCAGTCCAACTCTTACGTAAGGACTTGCATTTATGACGTGAAGAGGTTCAACGAGGAAGCTGTAGGGAACCTCAACGATGATTTGAAGATTGGAGGCTTCGAAACGGTTGGCATCGTAGTCAGCGACGCCATATCTGCCCTCGTTGGTATCTTTGTCTCATCTCTATTGTTCAAGTTCCTGTCCCACAAGGGACCCGCCCCTGCGCGTTTTGCCTCTCCCTACTATATGATCAGTACTGCAATGGTACCTGTATGCATTATTTTGCACTTCCAGCAAGGCAACCGTGCTGAACCTGCCTATGGTGGGAAAGGAGACGCTACCATTGCGAGCTGCCTTGCCGGGCATGAACATTTCGATGCGGGCATAATGTTTGGCGGCGATAATGCCGATGAGTTATCAGCTCGTCCCAAGAAGCAGCTGGCCGTGGCAGTCGTCTTCCACACACTTGTTACCATTAGCTTTTGGTTCATGGCTCGCGGGAGAGATCATAGCAAGCGAAACATGGAAATGCTGGAGCAGTTGGAGAAGGAGCTTGGGGTGAAGAAGAACAATGTCGGCTTTAAAGCTGGGGAGGGCACAAAGGCGACCTCCAAAAAGAGCAAATGAGGGCGGCGGCTCATAAAAATAATAAAAATCGACTCTATATTTGTTCAAACTACTTCTGCCACGGAAGCTTGAAGCCCCCGCCTCCGCCAGACTTCCGCTGCTTCTCTTTCTCTGTATCCTCGTCCGAAACCCAACCAGACTCAAAGTAAGGCATGCTGGTCTGCTTGCTCTCCCCATTCTCGTCCACCAGATTGTTGGCCTCGAGCGAGAAATTCAATGTGCCGGTCTGTGTTGGAGTACGTGATTGAAAAGGTGGAAATTGTGTGAGGGGGGGCGTGGCTCTTGCTTGCAAATCAATAATGTGAGCAATGCAGGCACGAATGCAGACGTGAGCCTCGCGAACTGAACTCACATCTTTATCAACGCCCTCAAAGTCGCCCAAGAAGGGAGATCCCATTCCGGCCGTGATGAGCTGGGCGAGACCCTTCATGTCAATCTTC